>Ga0137403_10000344_pt1 | contig 59501 bp, 59 predicted proteins | sample CZOMad2_1_16fung_FD_122057 | JGI IMG/M metagenome (GOLD analysis project Ga0137403, IMG submission 122057) | Vadose zone soil fungal communities from Angelo Coast Range Reserve, California, USA - CZOMad2_1_16fungal (Hybrid Assembly) | ecosystem: Environmental > Terrestrial > Soil > Vadose zone...
TGGATGGAATATAGTCACCGACACGGGCTGCGATTTTCATCAGCAATGCGGGAACGAGTACGTGCCATGCAGGGTTATATCCAAGTTGCGCTCGATAACTATCCAGCATACCTCTCATGGTGGTTGCCTCTGTGCCAACCGCATCAATGACTGTACTGGTGGCATCGGGATTACCCACCCACCCAACGACCGATGCACAAATGTCATCAATATGCACAGGTTGCAGGGTTTGCAAGCCACCCATGGGCAAGGCATGGACAGGTAACTTTGCCAAAAATCTGAACATCTGTGCGCTCGCACCATCCTCTCCATAAACCACTGAAGGACGCAAACACAGCCAGCGCAGCCTGGCCGGTAGCCCGCGCAATGCAGCTTCTGCGGCAAGGCGCGTCGTAAAATACGCAGTATTGATGCCACTATCGACACCTAGCGCAGAGAGATGAACTATTCGCTTGATGTTGGATTCGGCACATGCCGCAAATAGTGTAACGGGGGTTTCGTTGTGCAGCTTCTGCATCGGATTGTCACGACTATCGCGCAACACACCAACGGCATTAATAACACCGTCAATACCCTGCAAACGCTTCAGCCAAACCTCCTTACTAGTGTCATTAGCAAAGTCCACAACAATATCGTTCGGCTCGCTGGGCCGACGTACCGCACGTAAAACAATGTGCCCGGCGTCGCGCAAAGCGCGTGTCAAATGTCGACCGACAAACCCGGTTGCACCACAGATCAATATCTTCATGTAGCACTCCTTACTTTAGGTGAAATAGCGCGCCAGACATTGTGCGCTACAAACATAACGGTCATAAATATGCCCCTTAACGTCAAAATAAGCGTCGTGCATATCGCCTCTAACCAATCCTGCATGGTCGCTGTATGACCAAAAATTAAAACCAGCATGAGTGATCCGCTATAAGCCAAAATATCCGCGCTACGTAGCCAAAATTCGGCTGCGACATCAGATTGGCACAATTCACTAATGACTTGTTTCGTAGCACGGCGTAAATACAGCATGGCAATGGCAACCACAAAGATAGTAAGTAAAAGAGTTGATAAAAATAATATGGTTTTCATGTAAGTCTCCTGGTATTTAAATGGAACACTGGCCTTCACGACATTGGCGGCTGCGTTTATTAGTGCGACGCGCTACACATTTTGCCCACAACCTGAACAACAGCTGTAGCCCTGTCCGCGACAATAACTGGCGATTTTTTGCTATCCATGGATACATTTTGACGGCGACTCGCCCGGTAATTTTGCCCGCCCAAAAATTTGCGATAGCTGTCAACCCCACCGTTCGATAAATCAATTCAAAAGCAGCTACACCGATGAACCAAACACCTTGGTTGTTACGCACATGCAAGGCTTGCATCATATGTTGACGTGTAATACCCTCGGCATAAAACGGTGTGTCACTGAAACTTTGCGCCGAACAATCCACTAAAACTAATTGTTCATGAACATCGTGCAATTCGATGTTTTTTATCTCGCTATTACAGAGTGGGCATGACGCATCAAAATAAATTGTCAGTGGAAAATCCTCATTCATTTTACCCTCCATTTATTACGTTAATTTCTGTATAAACAGAAATATATAGGCAAAAAAACACCCCACCCTTATTTTGGCAGCAACAGATTTTGAATTTTTGCTCCCAATTTCATCACTTTTAATAGCGTAGCCGGTTCGAGCTTCAGCATTTGATTTCCCCAAGTCGATAACGCTTCCATCAACACGAGGGTTTCCTTGATACGCTGCTGCGCAGATGCATCTTCTTTATCTAAATCGCTACTAGCCAAACAGCCGCGTAACACATTGATGGTTGGATCGAACTCGCGCTCTTTGCGCTCGCTGACTACCGTTCTGAATAACTCCCAAACATCGGTAGAAGTCTCAAAGTGATCACGGCGATCACCCATGACATGCACTATATTGATGAGCTTCCAGTTCTGTAATTCCTTTAGGCTATTGCTCACATTAGATCTGGCCAAGTCCAACGTTTCAACAATCTCATCAGCAGGCATAGGCTTACCCACCAGATATAACAGCGCATGGATTTGTGAGACGGTGCGATTCACACCCCATCTGGAACCCATTTCGCCCCAATGGAGGATGAATCGTTGCGCTACAGGATTTAATTTCATGACCGCATTATATTTATGTCATTAATTTCTGTCAATACAGAAATTAATGATTACTAAACACACACCCTGCCAATGTTCTTGGGTGTTACTTCCGGGTCGCAGGAGCAATCGAGGTTGCCCCTTGTTGTACTGACATTTTCTTCTCTGGGGGTTTTTCTTCCGGTATGCTTTTTTCTGCTACGGGTGCAGATGCGCTTTCCAGAATTTGAAAAAATACCTCGCCCGGTTTGACCATGCCCAGTTCGCTGCGGGCACGCTCTTCAATCGCCGCCGTGCCTTGCTTGAGGTCGCGCACTTCGGCGTCCAGCAAGGCATTGCGTGTTTGGGTTTGTTGATTGGCTTGCTGCTGAACTTCGACCTGATGATGCAAGTCCCACACTTTCAACCAACCGCCCTTACCCAACCACAAGGGATACTGCAACAACAGCAGCAGGGCGATCAGTATCAGCGTGACTGCACGCATCAGCCCAACTGGTAATAGGCGTCATGCCCCGGATAGGAGGCCGTGTCGCCCAAATCTTCTTCGATGCGTAACAGTTGATTGTATTTCGCCATGCGATCCGAGCGCGACATCGAGCCGGTTTTGATTTGTAGCGCGTTAGTGGCAACAGCGATGTCGGCAATGGTACTGTCTTCTGTTTCGCCTGAACGATGCGAGATAATGGCGGTGTAACCGGCACGTTTCGCCATCTCGATCGCGGCAAAGGTTTCGGTCAAGGTGCCGATCTGATTGATCTTGATCAAAATGGAGTTTGCCAAACCCTGGCGAATGCCTTCGCGGAATATCCTGGTGTTGGTGACAAATACATCGTCTCCGACCAACTGGATGGATTTGCCCAAGCGTTGAGTCAATAACTTCCAACCGCCCCAGTCGTGTTCGCTCATGCCGTCTTCGATGCTGATCAAGGGATATTTATCTGCCCAGTTGGCCAGATAATCGACAAACTGTGCGGAGGTTAGCTTTAAATCTTCGGAATCAAGATAATAAAAACCATCTTTGTAAAACTCCGAGCTGGCGCAATCCACACCGATTGCCACGTCTGTCCCCGGCACATATCCCGCCGCTTCAATGCCTTCGACGATCAACTGCAAAGCGGCCTCATTGCTGGGCAAGTTCGGCGCAAAGCCGCCTTCGTCACCCACTGTGGTGGGCATACCTTTTTTGTCGATCAACGTTTTCAGTGCATGGAACACTTCTGCTCCGTAGCGCAGCGCTTCGCGAAAGCTGGGTGCGCCAACCGGAATAATCATGAACTCTTGCATGTCGATATTGTTGTTGGCGTGCGCGCCGCCGTTGATGATGTTCATCATCGGCACCGGCATTTCCATCCGCGCAGAACCGCCCAAATAGCGGTATAGCGGCAAACCGCTTTCCTGGGCTGCGGCGCGTGCAACTGCCATGGACACCGCCAGGATTGCATTCGCACCAAGACGCGATTTGTTTTCTGTACCGTCCAGCTCAATCATGGTTTGATCTATGAATGATTGTTCTGCGGCATCCAGCCCGATGACCGCCTCGGCAATTTCGGTGTTCACATATTCAACCGCCTTCAACACACCTTTGCCGAGATAGCGTTGTTTATCGCCATCGCGTAATTCCATCGCTTCTTTTTCGCCAGTGGACGCGCCAGACGGCACTGCAGCGCGCCCCATCACACCCGATTCCAGCAACACATCTGCTTCTACAGTGGGATTGCCGCGCGAATCCAGAATTTCACGGGCGATAACATCAACAATTGCGCTCATACGATTCCCTTAACTTTTTCTTAAATATTTTTCAAATCGACATTTTCTTCGATCAGCCCCTGCCGCTTGACCGTTTCATCCAGCACCTTCAAGGTTTGCAGCAATGCCTTGAGATGCCCGAGCGGAAATGCGTTGGGGCCATCCGACAAGGCTTTCGAGGGGTCGGGATGGGTTTCCATAAACAAGCCGGAAACACCCACAGCCACTGCCGCGCGGGCCAACACCGGCACGAATTCACGTTGCCCACCGCTGACTGTTCCCTGCCCGCCCGGCAACTGCACCGAGTGGGTGGCATCAAACACCACCGGGCATCCGGTGTTGCGCATCACGGCCAGCGAGCGCATGTCGGAAACCAGATTATTGTAGCCAAATGATGCGCCGCGTTCGCACACCATGATGTTGTCCGCACCGCTTGCTTCGCGCGCTTTTTCCACCACGTTCTTCATGTCCCACGGCGACAAAAACTGCCCCTTCTTGATATTCACCGGACGGCCACAACTCGCCACGGCATGAATGAAGTCGGTCTGCCGACAAAGGAAGGCAGGCGTTTGCAACACATCCACCACACTTGCCACCGGCTTGATTTCATCAATGCTATGCACATCGGTCAGCACCGACACGCCCAGTTGCGCCTTCACTTCACCGAGTATTTTTAATCCGGCGTCCAGGCCAAAACCGCGAAACGATTTGCCGGAACTGCGATTGGCCTTGTCGTAGGAAGATTTGTAAATGAACGGGATGTTCAATGCACGACAAATTTCCTGCAACTGCCCGGCGGTATCCAGCGCCATTTGTTGCGACTCAATGACACATGGTCCGGCGATCAGGAATAGCGGGCGATCCAGCCCGACTTCAAAATTGCACAACTTCATAGTTCACCACTTACAGTCTTAAAGTTACCGGGTTTCATGCCGCCACCTTTTCCATCTTGGGCGCTGTCTGACGTTGTAAAGCCGCTTCAACATAAGCCTTGAACAAAGGATGCCCGGTGCGCGGCGTGGAAGTAAATTCGGGATGGAACTGTACACCAACGAACCACGGATGAATGGCTTGCGGCAGTTCCATTATTTCCGGCAGGTTTTCAGTTGGAGTACGCGCAGAAATAATCATGCCGTTTTTTTCCAGCGCAGGCACGTAATGATTGTTGACTTCATAACGGTGACGATGGCGTTCATTCACCTCGTCACCGTAAATGCGTTGCGCCAATGTGCCGGGTTTGACCGGACAAAGTTGCGCGCCCAAACGCATCGTTCCGCCCAGATCAGAAGCATCGCTGCGCGTCTCTACCCTGCCATCACGGTCATGCCACTCGGTAATCAGCGCGACCACCGGATGTTCGCTATCCAGATTGAATTCTGTACTGTTGGCATCGGCCATGCCCGCAACATGCCGCGCATATTCGATAACCGCCAATTGCATGCCCAGACAAATGCCCAGATAGGGTATTTTGTTTTCGCGCGCAAAGCGAATGGCGGCGATCTTTCCCTCGGTGCCGCGCTTGCCAAAACCACCCGGCACCAAGATTGCATTAAAGCGCGCCAAGCTCTCCATACCACTGGTTTCGAGCGCTTCGGAGTCGATATATTCGATATTCACGTGAGTCGAAGTGTGTATACCGGCATGGCGCAGCGCCTCAATTAACGACTTGTAGGATTCAGTCAGTTCGACATATTTGCCAACCATGCCGATGGTGATTTGGTGCTGCGGATTTTCCAGTGCACTAACCAATTTTGCCCACACCGATAAATCAGCAGGCGGCAAATTCAATGCCAGCTCTTCGCAGACGATACGATCCAGTCCCTGCTGGTTCAGCATTTGTGGAATTTTGTAAATGCTGTCCACGTCCCACATCGAGATCACGGCCTCTTCACGCACATTGGCAAACAGTGAAATTTTGGCGCGCTCGTCATCGGGAATGCGCCTGTCGGCACGGCACAGCAAAGCAGTCGGGAAAATACCGATCTCACGTAATTTCTGTACGCTGTGTTGAGTCGGTTTGGTTTTCAATTCACCTGCGGTAGCGATATAAGGAACCAGCGTCAGATGCACATAAGCTACCTGGTTGCGTCCCATACGCAGACCCATTTGCCGCGCCGCTTCCAAAAAAGGCAGCGATTCAATATCGCCAACCGTCCCGCCAATTTCCACGATCGCCACATCGGCCTTGCCGTCATGCGAGGCGGCTGCGCCACGTTCGATGAAAGCCTGTATCTCATTGGTGATATGCGGGATCACCTGTACCGTTTTGCCCAGATATTCGCCGCGCCGCTCCTTGCGGATCACGCTATCGTAGATTTGTCCGGTAGTGAAATTATTGGCTTTGCGCATCTTGGCGGAAATGAACCGTTCGTAATGCCCCAGATCCAGATCGGTTTCCGCGCCATCTTCCGTCACGAATACCTCACCATGCTGGAATGGGCTCATGGTGCCGGGGTCCACGTTGATATACGGATCAAGCTTAAGCATCGTCACCTTGAGACCACGCGATTCGAGAATAGCTGCGAGGGAGGCGGCAGCGATACCTTTACCCAAGGATGAAACAACGCCACCGGTGATGAAAATGTACTTAGTCATGGGATGCGATGATACCGTAAAACCGCCTGCCCTCAAACGGGTGCACAGATATAGCCAGCCATTTGGTTGTCGTCTTTCGACAGCCTGGCGGAGTGGCTGGTTGTTTTATCAACTGCCTTTCATAATCGTCATTGACGCATCTGAAGCGCTTGCCGCCGGAGCAGAACGGGCGTCATCTCTATCAGGGGTATATCTTTGGTAAACCCGTCCCGATCGAGGAATTCAGGTCATAGGTTTAATAATTGTTACCAAAATTGTTGACAGTGCCGTCAAAAAAAATCTACATTCGCTACACTCTGACTATCAAGCTCTCTGCAACACGACCCTCTTCACCACTTGGGGAAAGCATATGTCCGACATCCAGTCCATATTGAATGAAACGCGTGTCTTCAACCCCTCCGCCGAATTTACCAGACAGGCCAATGTCTCCGGTATGCAAGCCTATCAAGCCTTGTGCCAGGCAGCGGAACAAGACTACAGCGGCTATTGGGCAACATTGGCGCGTGACACATTGCTGTGGAAAAAACCCTTCAGCAAAATTCTGGATGAGAGCAACGCACCATTTTTCAAATGGTTTGAAGATGGCGAATTGAATGTCTCGTACAACTGCCTCGACAAACACCTCGCCAAACAAGCGGAAAAGACCGCGATTATCTTTGAGGCAGATGACGGAACAGTCAGCCGCATCAATTACCGTGATCTGCACGCACGGGTATGTCAATTCGCCAACGGACTGAAGTCGCGTGGCATCAAGAAAGGCGATCGCGTCATCATCTACATGCCGATGAGCATCGAGGCAGTGGTGGCTATGCAGGCCTGCGCACGAATCGGTGCAATTCATTCTGTGGTGTTTGGTGGTTTTTCTGCCAGGAGCCTGCATGACCGCATCACTGACGCGCAAGCCTGCGCCATCATCACCGCCGACGCACAACTGCGGGGTGGCAAACTATTGCCGCTGAAACCCGCCGTGGATGAGGCATTGGCGCTGGGTGACTGTGCGACGATACACAGCGTCATCGTATATCAACGCGCGGCCTGCGAGACCGCGTGGAATGCCCGGCTCGACATTTGGTGGCATGATTTGTTGGCGGGGCAAGCCAACACTTGCGAGCCGGAATGGGTCGGCTCTGAACATCCGCTATTTATTCTCTACACTTCCGGCTCTACCGGAAAACCGAAAGGGGTACAACACTCCAGTGGCGGCTATTTGCTCGGTGTCATGCTGTCCATGCGATGGGTGTTCGATTACAAGCCCAACGATATTTTCTGGTGCACTGCCGATGTGGGCTGGATCACCGGTCACAGCTACGTCGCCTATGGGCCTCTGGCGATGGGCGCGACACAAGTCATGTTTGAGGGCGTACCCACCTATCCCGATGCCGGTCGCTTCTGGAAAATAATCCAGGATCACAAAGTCACCACTTTTTATACCGCGCCGACCGCGATTCGCTCATTGATTAAATTGGGCGCCGAGTTGCCAAAACAATATGATCTTTCCAGCCTGAGGCTGCTCGGCTCAGTGGGCGAACCAATCAATCCGGAGGCCTGGATGTGGTATTACCGCAGTGTCGGACAGGGACGTTGCCCGATTGTAGACACCTGGTGGCAAACTGAAACCGGCGCGCACATGATTGCGCCGCTGCCGGGTGCAATGCCGCTCAAACCGGGAACTTGCACGCTGCCGCTGCCCGGCATCATGGCCGGCATCGTCAACGAAACCGGTGAAGACGTGGATGGGCAGCAAGGCGGATTCCTGGTTATCAAACGCCCTTTTCCGTCACAGATTCGCACCATCTGGGGCGACCCGGCACGTTATAAAAAATCTTATTTCCCCGAAGAAATGCACGGCGCATATCTGGCCGGAGATTCAGCGCACCGTGATCAGGATGGCTATTTCTGGATCATGGGGCGCATCGACGATGTATTGAATGTCTCTGGTCATCGCCTCGGCACGATGGAAATCGAATCCGCTCTGGTTGCCAACCCACTGGTCGCCGAAGCAGCCGTGGTCGGCAAACCGCATGCAATAAAGGGGGAAGCCGTGGTAGCGTTTGTGGTATTGAAAGGCGCCCGCCCGACTGATATTGAAACGGCAAAGCAACTCGCCGAAACATTGCGCAGCTGGGTCAGCAAAGAAATTGGCCCGATCGCCAAACCAGACGAAATCCGCTTTGGCGATAATTTGCCCAAAACACGTTCCGGCAAAATCATGCGCCGTTTATTGCGCGACATCGCCAAGGGCGAAGAAATCACCCAAGATATTTCCACCCTGGAAAACCCGGCTATACTGGAACAGCTAAAAAACAATATTCTTTAATAATTATGATGTTGTCGTGACATGCTCAACTATTCCGGTTGACCTGGTTACCTTTTTTCGGCTACCATTGTGGCACCTAATCGTTCTAGCGGAACACGCGCGCTACCAATGAAATTGATTTTTTCAATGTTGACCGCTGTTTTTGCTTTTATGCTGCCCGCGTACGCTTATGCGGAAGTTGCGGCTGTCCCCGATGCCTCGCTGACAGAGCCAGCCGCACCTGTATCGCTTCGATCAGCACGCAATGTCCAGCTTGATTTACTCCCTGAAGCAGACTCGCCCGCACCAGATTCAACCTCCGCGCAAGACTTACCCAAGCACGATCTCTGGCAGCGCATCCGTGGCGGTTTTGCCATGCAGGATCTGAACAGCCCATTAACCGCCAGACAAGAAAAATGGTACGCGGATCGACCCGATTATGTCATGCGCATGACTGAAAGAGCACACCGCTACCTGTATTACATTACCGAAGAAGTTGAGCGGCGCAACATGCCAAGCGAAATCGCATTATTGCCCATGATTGAAAGCGCGTTTAATCCAGGTGCTTACTCGACCAGCAGGGCATCCGGCATCTGGCAATTCATTCCCTCCACCGGAAAAAATTTCGGCATGCAGCAAAATTGGTGGTATGACGGCCGTCGCGACATCATCAGCGCAACCAATGGGGCGCTCAACTACCTGCAAACGTTACATGACACGTTTGGCGATTGGGAATTGGCCCTGGCTGCCTACAACTGGGGAGAGAACGCGGTTCAACGCGCTCAGGAACACAACCGCAAACGCGGCTTGCCAACCAATTACGCAAGCTTGAAAATGCCGCGGGAAACAAGAAACTACGTACCAAAATTGTTGGCTGTGAAAAACATTATCTCCAACCCTGCCAGCTTTGGTCTGGCTCTGGAAGATATTCCCGACCAGCCTTATTTTTCCACCGTTACCACCACCAAACAGATAGACGTGCAACTGGCCGCGCGACTGGCAGACATCTCGACCGAAGAATTTACCGCGCTGAATCCCGGCCATACTCGTCCGGTGATTTTGCAGGGCAACAACGACTTGATTCTGCTACCGATAGACAAGGTGCAAACGTTTCAGGAAAATCTGGACAGCTACAACAAGCGGCTGGTGAGCTGGCAAGCCTATCAGCCGAAAAAGGGAGAACGTCTGGACAGACTCGCACCGCGTTTTGGCTTGTCGGTTGCCGAGTTGAAATCTGTTAACAGTCTGGGGCGCAATAACATCAGCACCGGCCAAACACTGCTGGTCCCCGCCAATGGCGAAGACAGTGAAACAGATGGCGAACTGACCGCATTCAACATGAATCTGGTCCCGATCGATGAAGAAAGGCATACGCACGTCATCCGGCACACTTTACGCAAGGGCGAAACCCCGGCACGCATCGCGCGCCGCTACAACGTCAGCTTGGCGAGCCTTGAGAATTCGAATGATGACTTGAAAAAACTGCGGCCCGGCCAAACCATCATCATTGTGCAAAGAACACATCATAGGCGTCACTTGGCAAGATCAAAGCAGGTCTCGCACAAGCTGGCGCAACATAACGTAAACCTGCGCCAAGTCTCCAACCAGGCTCCGGCAGCGCAAAGCGTCTCCAAAAGCACTGCCTATTAAACGCCAGCCGGGCCAGCTTGCCCGCACGGTCTCAGGCCCGATTAGTTTTTGTCTCCATACAAATAGCAATGCACGGTGTGCGTCGCTGTTTCGCTGGTTGAGTCTGGGTAATCGGTGCGGCACAGTTCAATCGCGTGAGCGCAACGCGGCGCAAAATGACAACCTTGTGGCGGATTGGCCGGTGAAGGCATGTCACCCGTTAATTTGATACGCCCGGTGTTTGTACCATCAATTTGTGGCACGGCGGACAACAGCGCTTGCGTGTATGGATGCTTGGGCGAGCGCAACACTTCATCGGTCGTGCCGCGTTCGACAATGCGTCCCAGATACATCACGCACACTTCGTGCGCAAGATAATCAACCACGGCAAGATTGTGGGTGATGAATAAATAACTCAAATTCAGTTCGCGCTGCAATGATTTAAGCAGGTTCAATATCTGCGCCTGCACCGACACATCCAGCGCGCTGGTCGGCTCGTCGCAAATCAACAATTGCGGCGTAACGGCAAGGGCACGTGCGATTGCAATGCGCTGACGTTGTCCACCGGAAAATTCATGCGGGTAACGCCACTTGGTATTACGCGCCAGGCCGACTTGATCAAGCAATGTGTCGATGCGCGCCTGATTGGCGCGGCTTGAAAGGCCAGTAGCCAATGCGCTCATGCCCTCTTCCAGAATTTCTGCGACGCGCATTTTCGGATTCAATGAAGCGTAAGGATCCTGAAACACCATTTGCATGGCTGCGCGCCGGGTGCGCAATTCACCTGTCGGCAAACCAACCAACTCGGTTCCGGCGAGTCGCACGCTCCCTGCGGTGGGCAGTATCAGTTGCAACAGTGCTTTGCCCAGCGTGGTTTTACCGCAGCCCGATTCGCCGACCAATGCCAGCGTGCGTCCTTGCGCGATCTCCAGCGACACGCCATCCACGGCCTTGACTTGCCCTGTGACGCGTTGTAGCACACCTTTGCGAATCGGAAAGTGAACCTGCAGGTCTTTGACTTGGAGCAGCGGAACACTGGTAGCTGATGGCTGATGGCCAACTGCGGCCTCATGGTTTTCAGCTTTGATTGCAGGCGGTGAATGATTGACCGCCAATTCTGAATAAAGGTGGCAGCGCACCCCTTGCCCTGTGTTCAATTTTGTCCATGTGGGCGTTTGCTCGCTGCACAGTGACCAGGCTTTATTGCAGCGCGGCGTAAAACGGCAACCGTGCGTGATGCTGCCCAGCGGTGGTACGCTGCCGGGAATGGCTGTCAGCGCCTGATTACGACGCTTGACACTGGGCAATGCGGCAAATAATTGTTGCGTGTAAGGATGCAGTGGCTGGGTGAACAACTGCTCACGGCTGGCCTGCTCAACGATTTGTCCCGCGTACATCACCCCAACCTGATGCGCCATTTCCGCAACCACACCCAGATCGTGCGTGATGAGCAACAACGACATGGCGTTAACAGCTTGTGTATCTCGCAACAGTTGCAACACCTGCGCCTGTATCGTCACATCCAGCGCAGTGGTTGGCTCGTCGGCCACCAGCAATTTTGGTTTGCCGGCCAGTGCCACGGCAATCATCACCCGCTGTTTCATACCGCCGGAAAGCTGGAATGGATACTCCATCACACGCCGCGCCGGATCAGGAATGCCGACCTGCTCCAACAACTCGACACAACGTTGTCGCGCAATGTCGCCGCGTAAATCTTGATGCAATACCAATACTTCGGCGATCTGCTCACCAACTGTCATCACCGGATTCAAACTCAGCGCGGGTTCCTGAAAAATCATCGCGGCGGTGCCACCGCGCACGGTACGCATGTCCCGCTCAGGCAGGCTGAATATCTCCACATCATCCAACCGCGCCGTGCCACCTGCGTGCACCACACCATCCGGTAACAGACGCAGCAGCGACAGCGCCGTCATGGATTTACCGCAGCCGGATTCACCGAGCAGCGCGAAGGTCTCCCCCGCTGCAATGCTGAATGAAATATCGTCCACGATGCGCGCACCGTTGCGCAAAGAGGTGATCAACGAATTGACGGATAGAATGTCGCTCAAGGTTTCGCCTATACTTAACAGTGGAGCGACGAAAATACAGATTTAGTTTTCATCCACCAAATCTTAAGTTGCCCAAAAATAAAAGTCCAACCAATAATTCAGCTAAGGCAATGAAAAATAGTGAGGTATTATAGACACTGAGGTATATAGACACTTGACAGACCTCTCGGCAATAGGCGACATTGCCGCCCTATGAAAATGTTTTTTAAATTACGTTAGCCCCTATTTTTTCAAACCCATGGAGTCTATTTTGAATTTAAGAGCGATCGCATTAACAATTGTCATGGCAGCACTGACAGGATGTGCTGCACCCCAACTTTCTCTAACAGAACAAGCCCAAACAAACATCGATCGAGTCGAAGGAATACTGGTGATCCCGCAAAACAATCTCGACGTCACAGTTCAAGCTACAAACCCTGGTAATAGTGGGTTACTTGGCGCGCTAATTGCCAGCGTTATTGACTCATCACGTCAATCCACCGCCGAAAAGGCAGCAGCTCCCATGTTAGAACCGCTGCGTAGCTATGATTTTCGGACTGTGATGTTGAATGCATCGACCGATGCGCTAACTAAGACTGACAAGGTTAAGGTTTCGATGCCACTGCGTGTCGAGGTGGTTGCATCAGACTCTTCGAAGAGAATTGCATTCGACCAATCAACAGCAAGTGCAGTACTCTTTTGTAATGTCAGCTACCGACTTGAGTCCAACAATCTGATCGTCGCTGCTAGCGCAGAAATGTATCCAAAGATAGAGGTTTTGAAGCAATTTAGTAAAAAACCAGAAAAGAACAATCCACTTGATGGCGGAAATGCAATTTACCGAAAAACATTCACGTTTACCAAGCAAGCTGTTACACCAAGCACTATCAGGGATAGTCTATCTGAAGCAGCAACCAACGTCACGAATCAGCTTGCTACAGATCTAAACCACGGCCTCTAAATGTACAAATAAAATCAGTAGTGTCCAGTTAAAAGTCGAACAAATTTAGTTGGTTATAAAAATCTGTCTGATCTTGAAGTTGCCCAGAGCCCGCGAAGGCTTGAGATAGCTGGGTTTTCTCAAAAACAGAAACCGATAAAATCTGCAGCAAAGAGTATAGAGAGGCATCAAGTTGAAGCTCCTTTTTGACAACAACTCCAGTCGCCGGTTTCAAGAATTGTTGCATGTTGAGCGGTTTGTACGACGGCTCGGACCGTGATCACTTCTTTTAGGGAGTGACTTTGTCGTCTAATCTTTCAGTCGAGCGGGCCCGCCTTCGGCGGTCCGCTTAAGTCAAACGTTGGACATAACAAGGATACTCACTATGACGCATAAGGAGCTCTTGCAGAGCCGCATTGATAGCATGCAAGCTCTCGTTACCTCGCAAGAGGAAAGGTACAACGCAACTACTCGCTGTCTGTCACAAACAAAGGCAGCTCTTGCAATTGATGATGTGGTCGCAAAGGTCAATGGGAGAAAGCTCACCTACGAGGAGCTGGAGTTCCAGCATCATTGGGCTGGGTCGCAATGTCTTCCATCTGGTTGGGTGCGGCTGCTGAGATACAGGTTGGTACTCTCTATCTCTTGCCAAACGCAATCTTCATTTCACTGCTTTGGTTGGCAAACATCCTGCGTCGTCAACCACACCCCTAACATGGCGATCAACCTCGCTCCCTTCTGCAGGTCGGTTACCTCTACGTTAACCATCTAAAACCATGCTCGAATTATTAGTGCAACTTCTTGGTGAATTCCTACTTCAGGTTGTTGGTGAAATACTGGGCTTTCTCAGTCTGCTGGCATTTCTAGAGTATTTAGTACACCTGAAAAGTTTACGCGTCGCCAATCTTGTTATCATGCCATCCAGCAGCAGGCGTAAAAGGGACAGCAGAATCAGCATGGCTGATCCTCAACCCCCATCGCACCGCAGCCCCTTGCCTCTCCAACCTTAAATCGCTCACACACTCCTCACGACCAATGCAAGCTCACTTACGCATCGCCCGCCCCGTCACCGCATTGGAGCAATCCGTTGCCATGTACAGCAAGGGCCTCGGCCTCACCGAAATCGGAAGATTCGAGAACCATGAAGGATTCGATGGAGTCATGCTTGGCGGAGTCGGGTTCGGTTACCACTTCGAATTCACCTACTGCCGTACCCACCCCGTCCGTCCCAGCCACACGCCGGAAGACCTGGTCGTCTTCTATCTGCCCGACCACACCGAATGGCAAAGAACTTGCCAATCCATGCTGGAGGCCGGATTCACGGAGGTCTCTCCCTTCAATCCATACTGGCAGCAACGTGGCCGCACCTTCGAAGACCAAGACCATTATCGTGTCGTCCTTGAGCAGGCTGAGTGGAGGGTGGTAAGCGCTCGTAAGGCTTCCGCGGCGCACCGTGCGGCATCAATTGGTGCGCCTAAAGAGCGGTCTAATCCTTCCATCGAGGGAACATCCTCCACAGAATGCTTTATTCGCAACGCGTGCCGCGACGATGTCCCTGCGATGGCGACACTCACCGGGGAGTTCTCTCGATATATGCGCAGCCTCGATGACACAACCGACCTTCGACTCGACGCGGAAGCGCTCGAGCGCGACGGCTTCGGGACCGAGCCCGCGTTTCGGGGGCTCATCGCTGAGGTCTCGGGTGAAGTCGTCGGCTTTCTGCTTCATCACGCAGGTTACGACACGGACGCGGCATGCAGACTGCTCTTCGTGGTCGACCTCTATGTGACGGAGTCGGCACGAGGGCGGGGAATCGGGGCGGCACTGATGAACGAGGCCGGCAAGATAGCGGCTGCAGGTGGGGCGCGGCAGATCGTGTGGACGATCGACCGCCGCAACGCGCTGGCGCGGCATTTCTACGAAGGACTCGGCGCGAGCTACGTCAAAGAATTGGATCTGATGTACCTAGACGTCTAAGCAACGCAACGAAGAACAACATCAGAAATGTTAGGTGTAAATCATCGTGATAGAAACAGCAGTTTTACGGGTGGCGGCGAAGACACGCCGCTTTTCACAGGTGCAGCCGCCATGTTAGAACACTAGAAGTTTTTAAGAATCAAGGTTATGCTCATTTGCGGGTCTATCACTATCAGAATAGCTGAGAGTAACTTTCAACCACTGGCGTGGCTCAAGGGCGTGACCTCGCCAACGGTACACACTCCAGACATCTACGAACAAATGAAAACTGCTAGAGAGAAATATGCCGCAGAACATAATGTCCCACCACCAAAAGAAAATAAACCAGTCTAACTCTGCATTCGAGAGGGACTGGCCGATATGCGTTCTCTTTACGGCCTGTGGGTATTTGAACTTTCGGAGCTTCGGCCAGGTTTTGTAATCGGCCAGCCCCTCAATTTGAACGTTAGGTATTAGGCTATGTTCGTGCCTCCAGATTGGTTGAAGTACATCTTTGGCTGGCTGAAAATACCGGCCAATTACTTTCTTCCAATTTTGGTAGCGAGCGCCTTCGGTTTGTTTGCTTCGGACGACCTGCTCCAGTTTCTCGGGATAGCGGTTTGGCGCACAGATGGTAAGCCGTATCTTGGGAGCGTATTTATTGTTTCCCTCGCCATCGTCGGCTGCCACTTCGGAACTTTGGTCGTTCAGTGGCTCGTCGCCAAGTACGAGTACGCACTAGGTATCTTGCGGGCACGCAAAAGCCTTAAATGTCTTTCCACCGAGGAACAAAAGGTTCTCGCGCGGTATTTGAAAGGCAAGACACGTACTCAGTTGTTTCATATTGACGACGGGGTTGTTCGTGGGCTTGTGGTTTCCAAAATCCTCTGTGCCGCACTTACGCAGGGCAACATATACAAGTTCCCATTCAACATGCAGCCGTGGGCGTGGGCTTATCTCAACAAATACCCAGAGCTTGTTGGGGTCGTCATCAAAGCCAACAAAGAACGTGGAGAAAATACCTAACATGCCGCACTTAACTTCGCTCCCTTCGGTCGCTGGACGCTGCGCCAAAAGTGGCTAGCCTCTTGACCCCACATAGGCAGAGAGAGAATGTCCTGGTCAAGTTTCTTCGTTGGTGCACTAATGCTCGGTGCCGTTACAAACGACATATCTGCCGAGCCCATGTCCCACATCGACACGTCAAGTTGGAAACCCTATCGGAATGAAGCGATGGGCTTTGAGGTGAAATACCCAAACTCTTGGCATGCAAGCTCCGCCAAAGGTACTGTGCCAGAAAATGTTTCGTTGAGTGAGCCATTCCAAACTGCCGACAAACCCCGGCTCTCCGTGCAGCTTTGGGTGCAGCGCCGAATGAACCCAAAAAGTTTATCTATCGAGCAATGGTATGCGAATCAACTACAGGGAATAAAGGCACCGCCGCCCACCACTGCGCACACTGCTATCGGAGGAATGCCCGCCATTCGCATGGAAGTTGTGACAACCAGTGACATACATTACAGTTTTTTCATCGCTCTCAATAAACTTGATATCCTCACGATAACGATCATTCAACCCTTGTCTGAAAAACAACTCAATAAAACATACGAAGCGCTTCTTTCCAGCATCAAACTCATCAGTTGAACGTTTATAGATGCGGCCTCTCAGCTCTATGTTCGATTCAAACGCGGGTCGAATGCGTCGCGCACGGCATCGGCAAACAGGTTTGCCGCCAGCACCAACACCAGCATAAACCCGAATGCGGCTGACAACGCCCACCACACCATCGGATCACGCCCCATCTCCAGACGCGCGGCGTTGATCATCGTGCCAAAACTATTCATGGAAGGGTCAACACCCACGCCCACGTAGGACAACACCGCTTCGGCTAGAACCAGCGCGCTGAAATCCATCACCAGCGAAATCAAAACAATGTGCATCACATTCGGCATGATGTGGCGCGCCAGGATGCGCAATGAAGAAACGCCAAAGGCTTGCGCCGCCTGTATGTATTCCATTTCACGCAGCTTGAGTGTTTCGCCGCGCAACAAGCGGCATAGTCCGGTCCAACTGGTGACGCCGAGAATCAGGCACAAAAATACCAGACGCAAATCGGCGCGCGAAGCGGCCGTATCGAACCATTGCGGATGGGTATCAATAATGACTTGCATCATCAACACGGCAGCGGCGATGAGTAAGACACTGGGAATGGAGCTCAATACGGTATAAATATACTGGATGACATCATCTATCCAGCCGCGAAAATAACCGGCTGCGATGCCAAACAGCAACGCCAGCGGTAATGTCACCAGCGTGGTGACGGTGCCGATGATCAGTCCGGTGCGGATACTTTTCAACGCCAAATATAATACGTCTTGTCCGACTTTGTCTGTGCCGAGCAGGTGATAGACGGTTGCGAGACTGAAGGTGATGCCGAGCAATGTTGAAATAATCAGCGTGGCAATCAGTAACGGACGGTGTGGCATGTTGAAGTGAGTCAGCCTGCCTCTGAAACCCAGCACAACCAGCCCACCAGCCAACAGCCCGACTAACCCACCCACCAGCCCACGCCACGCCACATCACCATCGCGTTGCCCCACATCAGTCAGGCGCGCGCCGCCATAGCGCAAGCGCGGATAGTCACGCTGAACGTTGCCTTGCGCGTCGGTGCTGGTTTCTTTGGCATACAACATCACCGCCAACGGCGCGGAATAAGTTTTCTCGGTGTGCGTGCGCAGCGGCTCGACCAGCTTGTCGAACACGCTTAACACTTCCGGCGAATACACCGTCGCGCCGCTGTTTTTTTGCGGAAGCGCGGCACGATAATGCAAGGAATCCAGCAAGCCCACGATTAGGAACAGTGACAGCACCAGCAACGACACCATCGCCGTTGCATTTTGCGCCACACGCCGCCAGGGCAGCAGCAGATGCTCATGCTGGCGCACATACCAAGCGATGGCAGAAGCCGCCACCAGCAGCAGGAATACCAAGGCATCGCTCCACAAAATGGCGGGCACGAAATTCATGACAGCCTTACCCGTGGATCAACGATGGTGTAAGAAACATCCGTCAGAATCAACCCGACGATGTAGAGCAGCGAACCGAGAAATACCATCGCCCGCACCACGCTGAAATCCTGCGCGTTGATCGCATCTATGGTGTAACTGCCCAAACCCGGAATGCCGAAAAAAGATTCGGTCAGAAGACTGCCCATGAACAGCAAGGGAATAATCACCACCACACCGGTGAGTATCGGAATCATCGCATTCTTCAACACGTGGGTGAACAACACATGCAGCTCGGACAAACCTTTGGCGCGCGCGGTGCGCACATAATCCTTGTTTATTTCTTCGAGAAAAATGGTGCGATACCAGCGGCTGCTGGAGCCCACGCTACCGGCTATCCCGATCACAATCGGCACGACCACAAATTTAAAGCTGTTGATGCCGCCGTCGTAGCCCGAGATCGGTACCAGATGCCAGAGTTTGCTCATCACGAATTGGCCGCCGATGATGTAAAACAAACCGGACACGGACATGAGTAACACGCACAACATCACCCCTGCCATGTCCAGTGCGGTGGCGCGAAACAGCGTCATCAGCAGTGCGAAGCTGATATACACGAGCAGGCCGACCAGAAAAGTCGGTAGTGCGATTGCCAGACTCGGCCCCATGCGCGTCTGAATTTCCCGCGAGATATTTCTGCCATCATCCGAATAGCCGAAATCAAGCACGAACATGCCGGCGGATTTTTGCCAAAAGATGGTGTCGGTCATTTTGTTTGGGCCACTGGCGGCACGATTGAACATCAGCGGCTTGTCGTAACCGTGTTGCTGCTTCCAATGCTCAATCGCAACGGGTGTCACACGTTTGATGCCAAGCTGCATACGGGCCATATCGTCCGGCGTATTCACCACGAAAAACAGGGTGAAGGTGAGCAGGTTCACACCGATCAGGATAGGGATGGCATAAAAAATCCGGCGCAACAGGTAGGCGATCATTGCACAGGGGCGTACCTTAATAATTTCCCGGCGCCAGATTATCAAAGCGGGTGAATTCGCCGCGAAACGCGAGTTCGACTTTACCGATGGGGCCGTTACGTTGTTTGGCGATGATGATTTCGGCTTTGCCCTTATCCGGAGAATCGCTGTTATAAACTTCGTCGCGATAGATAAATAAAATCAAGTCAGCATCTTGCTCGATTGCGCCAGACTCGCGCAAATCGGACATCACCGGGCGTTTGTTGGGGCGCTGTTCCAGGCTGCGATTGAGCTGCGACAGCGCCATGACCGGCACGTGCAACTCTTTGGCGAGTGCTTTCAGCGAGCGCGAAATTTCAGAAATTTCGGTGGCGCGATTTTCGCTGGCTTTGCCCACGTTGGAACTCATTAACTGCAAATAATCCACCACGATCAGTCCCAGTCCTTTTTCCTGACGATGCAGGCGGCGCGCCCGGGCGCGCACGTCCAACGACGAGAGTGCGGCACTTTCATCAATAAAAATCGGCGCGTCATTGAGTTTGCCGAGCGCCTGTGTCAGATGTCCCCAGTCATCTTCTTGCAAACGTCCGGTGCGCAAATCATGCTGGTTAAGTTTGCCGACCGAGCCGAGCATGCGCATCGCCAACTGTGACGCTGCCATTTCCATGCTGAAAATCGCGACCGGCAGCTTGCTGTCCAATGCAATGTTTTCTGCGATATTGATGGAAAAAGCGGTCTTGCCCATGCTCGGGCGGCCCGCCACGATAATCAGCTCGCCTGCCTGCAACCCGGAGGTATAACGGTCCAGATCGGTAAACCCCGTTGCCGTGCCGGTGACATCATTTTGATTTTCCCGTGCATACAGGGTTTCGATGCGCTCTACCACCTTGGTCAACAGCGGTGGCATGCGTGTAAATCCCTGTTGGCCGCGTGATCCAGCCTCGGCGATTTCGAACACCATGCTCTCCGCTTCGTCCAGCAACTGCGCGGCATCACGTCCGGTCGGGTTGTAGGCGCTGCTGGCAATATCGCCGCCCACTTCAACCAGTTTGCGCATGATGGAACGTTCGCGGACGATTTCGCCATAGCGCCGCACATTGGCGGCGGACGGTACGTTTTGCGCCAACCCGCCCAGATAGGGCAAGCCTCCCACCTTGTCCAGTTCCCCGGCAATTTCCAGCGCTTCGGCCACCGTGATCACGTCTATCGGTTTGGACAGTTCAGTCAGCCGCACAATCTGGCTGAAGATCAGTCGGTGTTCGTGTCGATAAAAATCTTCCGCCATAACCAGATCGGAAATCTTGTCCATCGCGCTGGATTCAAGCAGCAAACCGCCCAGTACCGATTGCTCGGCCTCGACCGAATGCGGCGGCAATTTTATTTGCTCGAGTTGCGTATCTGCGTTGGGAAAATTTTGCATGGGATCAGATCAACCTGGGTGCGATCAAGCGAACGGCATTTTAACCTGAATCTTCAGGCTGACTTGCAAAACAGAGCACAAAAACAAAAAGGACTGTTGCCAGTCCTTTTTGTTTTGTCTTGCTTGCTGCATCAAAGCAGAAAATCAGTGTTCACCCAGCACCGAGACGATGATTTCCGCCACCACATCGGTGTGCAAAGCGATCTGGAGCGGATAATCGCCAATTTGCTTGAGATGGCCCTGCGGCATGCGCACTTGCGATTTTTCAACGGCGTAGCCTTGCGCAACCAGTACGTCAACAATATCGGCATTCGTTACTGAGCCAAACAGTTTGCCATCCACGCCGGCTTTCTGCGTGATTTGTATGGTCAGCCCGGTCAATTTGACACCACGCGCTTGCGCATCGGCCAGCTTGGCTTGGTCGGCAGCTTCCAACTCGGCGCGACGCACGGCAAACTCCGCCATGCTGGCTTCGGTGGCACGCTTTGCCTTGCCTTGCGGAATCAGAAAATTACGCGCGTAACCGTTTTTAACTTTGACGACATCGCCCAACTGACCCAGATTAGTTACTTTTTCCATCAGAATTATTTGCATGATCCCGCCCCTTAATGCAAATCGGTGTACGGCATCAAGGCCAGAAAGCGCGCGCGTTTCACCGCAGTGCTTAGTTGACGTTGATAGCGTGTTTTGGTGCCGGTGATACGTGCCGGAATCAACTTGCCATTTTCGGAGATGAATTCCTTGAGGATATTCACATCCTTGTAATCGACTTCGGCGATTTTATCCACTGTGAAGCGGCAAAACTTGCGGCGCTTGAACAGGTTATTACGCGAAGAGCGTTTGTTTTTATCATCTTTCTTTTTGTCTGCCAGACGAGCCATGATTATCCCCTCAATTCCAAAATTAGACGGCCGGGACGTCTGCTACCAGCGCAGCGTCAGTTGATGTTGATATCGACCTGGACTTTTCTTCTTTCATCATTGCTGACGGTTCGACAATCGCGGTCTTGGTCTTGACTGTCAAATGGCGTAACACGGCATCATTGAAACGGAACGCGTGTTCCAGCTCATCCAGGGTTTCCTGATTGCATTCAACATTCATCAGCACGTAGTGTGCCTTGTGGATTTTCTGGATCGGGTAAGCCAACTGACGGCGGCCCCAGTCTTCCAGACGATGGATATGACCCGCTTTGCCGGTAACCAGTGTGCGATAACGCTCGATCATCGCGGGTACTTGCTCGCTTTGATCGGGATGCACAATAAATACGACTTCGTAATGCCTCATTACATCTCCTTATGGATTAAAGCCCCCCGTTATTAGGTGAAGCCAGCTCATCCGCTATCCGGCAAACCGGACGGGAAGTCAACGCTGCGAAACGGTGGAGCAAGGTAGTGAACCAACCCTCGGTTCACAAGGGCGCGGATTATAGCGGAATATGCCTGTACGTCAAGGGTATATTACGGCGGAAGCCGAACAAATCAGCCATGAGCAGGCTGTTTCTCGAAGTGAGAATACTATTTGCCAGCCGGTTTTGCCAAAGCGATCAACACGCCCCACACACCCAGTGCGATGTAGCATAGCAACGACCATTCCGGAATGCTCAGCGTCAGGAAGGTCCAGGTTTTTTCCGCACATTCACCCGAACCATGCAGCAGTTGTTTCAACACGTTCGCCATCGGCATGGTTTCCAGCATGTAGTCCAGACCAGGGCCGCAGGCCGGAACCTGGTCTTTGGGCAGGTTTTGTATCCAGACATGCCGTAGCGCAACGGCGCTGCCAGACAGCGCCAACAGCCCGATCAACGCAGCATAGATGCGCGTTCCAATACGTTTTGGCCCATGCACGGCAGCCACCGCGAACAGCACCAGAATCACGATAAAAATCACCCGCTGCACCATGCACAACGGGCAAGGATCCTGGTATTTGACATACTGCAGAAACAAGGCGTAGCCAATCAGGCCGCCAGTAAAAAGTGCCCCGGCCAGATACAACCAGCGGTTGGAAATGGAGCCAAGCAATCGCCGCATACCCTACTCCAGTTCCTCAATCCACGCTGCCTGAATGGCTTCGAGTATTTTCTCACCGCTGTGCTTTGGGTCGTCGTCAAAATCGTCCAGGGCCAGCACCCAATTGTGTAAATCGGTAAAGCGGATATAACGCGGATCAATAGACGGATATGCGTCGGCAAGCGAGATGGCGATTTGATGTATGTCAGTCCATTTCATATCAGCCCTCCTTTACCATATTGATGGTGTATTTCGGCACTTCTATCACCAGATCCTGATCAGCCACTATGGCCTGGCAAGACAGGCGCGAAGTGGGCTCCAGACCCCAGGCTTTATCGAGCAAATCCTCTTCAATGTCTTCTGCGGCCTTCAGTGAGTTGAAGCCCTCGCGCAAGATCACGTGACAAGTGGTGCAGGCGCAGGATTTTTCACAAGCATGCTCAATATGCACATCATGCTGCAACAGCGCATCGCAAATCGAAATGCCCGGTTCAACGTTAAACAAGGTGCCCTTGGGACACAGTTCTTCATGCGGCAATACAATTATTTGTGGCATTACTTTACCTCAAGTTCAGAAATTTTCTTGCCGGCCAGAGCACGCATCAGGCTTTTATCCATGCGCGCCTGAGCAAGTCCCACGGTTGCTTCGTTCAATGCAACGATGGCACGTTTGATAGCGAGGTGATCGGTCAGTTGCAGCGTCTCGCGCAAAGCGATCATCTGAGTCTGAATCCTGGCAAACTCACCTTCATTCAGCAGCTCTCTATCTTGCTCAAGCGCCCGCTGTACCATTTCCAACAATTGAGCGGCTTCTGTCTGCTGCTCGCGCAAGGCGCGCGCTTGCATGTCGTCTTGTGCATATTGACCCGACTCTTGCAACATGCGAGCAATTTCCTTGTCGGTTAAACCGTATGAAGGTTTAACTTCGATGGCTGCCTGTATCCCACTCCCGGTCTCGCGCGCAGTCACACTCAACAAACCATCAGCGTCCACCTGGAATGCTACACGAATGCGCGCCGCGCCCGCCACCATCGGCGGAATACCGCGTAATTCAAAATTTGCCAGTGAACGGCAATCACTCACCAGTTCGCGTTCACCTTGCACCACGTGGATGCTCATCGCGGTTTGTCCGTCTTTATAAGTGGTGAATTCCTGCGCGCGCGCAGTGGGGATGGTGCTGTTGCGCGGAATGATTTTTTCCGCCAAGCCACCCATGGTCTCGATACCCAGCGACAAGGGAATGACGTCCAGCAACAGCCAGTCATCACCACTGCGATTACCCGCCAAAAGATTCGCCTGTATCGCCGCGCCCAAAGCCACGACTTTATCCGGATCGAGGTTGGTCAACGGTGTCTGACCAAAAAACTCGCCAACCATATGTTGCACTTGCGGCATGCGTGTTGCACCGCCCACCATGACTACCCCATTGATGTCCGTTATGCCAAGACCTGCATCGCGCAAAGCACGGCGCAACGGTTGCAAAGTACGTTGCACCAGATTCTGCGACATGTGTTGAAATTCGGTTTGCGTAAGTACGTTGTCTATCACTTCACCGCTGGACAACACTGCGGTGATACGTGTCTCGCTGTGTTCGGTAAGCTGCTCCTTGGCGGCACGCGCCTGCGTCAATAATAACCGGGTGTCTTGCGGGGCAAGCGCGGAGAGATTGTTTTTTTCCAGTAGCCAGCAATGGATACGTTGATCGAAGTCGTCGCCGCCCAAGGCCGAATCACCGTTGGTTGAGAGCACCTCAAACACACCGCGCGACAAGCGCAGGATGGAAATATCAAATGTGCCGCCGCCCAGATCATAGACCGCATAAACACCCTGTGCGGCATTATCCAGACCATAGGCAAGCGCGGCGGCGGTAGGCTCATTCAGCAAACGCAAGACGCTCAGCCCGGCCAAACGCGCCGCATCTTTGGTCGCCTGACGCTGCGCATCGTCAAAATAGGCCGGCACGGTAATCACCGCGCCGACCAACTCGCCGCCCAAAGTGGCCTCGGCCCGGACACGTAATACGCTGAGGATTTCTGCAGAAACTTCGACCGGACTTTTTATCCCCGCTACCGTGCGTAGCTGCACCATGCCATCCGTGTCGACAAAGCGATAAGGCAAGCGGCTAATCTCGCCGATATCCTTGATGCCGCGCCCCATAAAACGTTTTACTGAAATGATGGTGTTGACCGGGTCATGGCTCTGCGTGGCCTGCGCCAGCTCACCCACAACGGTGCTGCCATCAGCGTTATAGCGCACCACGGAAGGCAATATGGCACGCCCGTTTTCATCGTTCAACACCACGCTAATGCCATTGCGTATTGTCGCAACCAGCGAGTTGGTCGTGCCCAGATCAATCCCTACCGCCAGCCGGTGCTGGTGTGGCGCGGTGCTCATACCGGGTTCGGATATTTGTATTAGTGCCATCAGGATTCGATTGCGTCGTATGCAGAATGAATTTCTTCCGCAAGTTTTTCCATGAAACGCAGCTTGCGCACCAATGCTGTCGCAGCGTCAAAATTTTTTTCGGTATCGAGCTTGATGGCAAGATCCGCTTCAAACTCGCGCGTCGCGTGGCGCATCCGCGCTTCCAGCTTTTCCAGCGCGACAATATCACGACCCTGTTGCGCCTCGACAACCGCTTCGCGCCATTCCATCTGCGCCGTCAAAAAATCCAGTGGCATGGCGGTATTGGTTTCTTCCTGGGTGTCTACGCCATGCAATGTCAACAAGTAACGCGCCCGACGCAGCGGATCATGCAAAGTTTGATATGCCTCATTCACCCAAGTGGCATGCTGCATCGCAATGCGTTGCTCGGTATCGGACAGGTGGGCAAATTTGTCGGGATGTATCCGCGTCTGAAGCATGCGGTAGTCCTGTTCAAGGCGGGCTATATCTATCCGGTAAGACTGCGCGAGACCAAACAACTGGAAATAATTCTGCCGGGAATCAAAGCCGGAAGGCTGCATCAGACCTGAAAGCTTTCACCGCAGCCGCATTCGTTCTTGACGTTTGGATTGTTGAATTTGAACCCTTCGTTCAAACCTTCACGCTGAAAATCCAGCTCCATGCCGTCAATATAAGGCAGACTCTTGGGATCGACCAACAATGTCACACCGTGGCTGCTGAACTGGATATCGTCACCATCCAACGCGTCTGCAAATTCCAGCTTATAAGCCATGCCGGAACAGCCGGTAGTGCGCACGCCAACACGCAACCCCACCCCTTTGCCGCGCTTGGCAATGAAATTTTGTACGTGTTTAGCAGCTGTTTCCGTTAACGTGATAGACATGAAATTCTCCTCGTCACTTATCCGCCTTGTTTGGACTTGTAGTCCGCCACCGCCGCCTTGATCGCGTCTTCCGCCAAGATCGAGCAATGAATCTTCACCGGCGGCAAGGCCAACTCCTCGGCAATTTGCGTATTCTTAATCCCCAAGGCCTGATCAACTGTCTTGCCCTTGACCCACTCGGTCACTAAAGAACTGGAGGCGATCGCCGAGCCGCAGCCGTAGGTCTTGAACTTGGCATCTTCAATAATGCCATCCTTACCCACCTTGATTTGCAGCTTCATCACGTCACCGCAGGCAGGCGCGCCGACCATCCCGGTCCCCAGACCTTCCACATCCTTGGCAAACGAGCCAACGTTGCGCGGGTTCTCGTAGTGGTCCAATAATTTTTCGCTGTATGCCATGACTCTCTCCTTGAAATTCCACTTACCTTGTTTAGTTTGGTCAAATATCCGTGCTTTAGTTCAGCGCCGTTCCGGTTCCTCAGTGGGCTGCCCATTGCACGGTATTAAGATCAATACCGTCTTGATACATTTCCCACAGCGGCGATAGTTCACGCAGCTTGCCGATTTTGCTCTTCAGCAAAGCAATCACGTAATCCACTTCTTCCATCGTGGTAAAACGTCCCACGCTGAAACGAATCGAGCTGTGCGCCAATTCGTCGCTGCGCCCCAAAGCGCGCAGCACGTAGGATGGCTCCAGACTTGCCGAGGTGCATGCCGAACCGCTGGAAACAGCGATATCCTTGATCGCCATAATCAGCGATTCGCCTTCCACAAAATTAAAACTCAGATTCAAATTGTGCGGAACGCGGTGTTCCATGTCGCCGTTGATGTGCACTTCTTCCATGGTCATCAATCCGGCCAGTAAATGATCACGCAACATGCGCACGCGTTCATTTTCTCGCGCCATTTCCAGTTTTGCCAAGCGGAATGCTTCGCCCATCCCGACAATCTGGTGGGTCGCCAAAGTGCCGGAACGCATGCCGCGTTCATGGCCGCCACCGTGCATCTGCGCTTCCAGTCGTACCCGTGGTTTGCGCCGTACATACAGCGCGCCGATACCTTTAGGGCCGTAAGTCTTGTGCGCCGAAAACGACATCAGGTCCACCTTGAGCTGCTGCAAATCAATCGCCACCTTGCCGGTTGCTTGCGCCGCATCAACATGGAACAAAATGCCCTTGTCGCGACAGATTTCACCGATTGCGGCGATGTCCTGCACCACGCCGATTTCGTTATTTACCAACATGATGGATACCAGGATCGTGTCAGGCCGTAAAGCGGCCTTGAATTTTTCCAGGTCAAGCAAACCGTTCGGTTCAGGGTCGAGATAAGTCGCAGTGAATCCTTCCCGTTCCAGTTCACGCACCGTGTCGATCACCGCCTTATGTTCGATACGCATGGTGACGATGTGTTTACCCTTGCCTTGGTAAAAATGCGCCGCTCCCTTGAGGGCGAGATTGTTCGATTCGGTCGCGCCGGATGTCCAGACGATTTCTTTGGGGTCGGCATTCACCAGTGCAGCGACTTGTTCGCGCGCCTGTTCGACGGCCTCCTCCGCTTCCCAACCATAATGATGCGAGCGACTGGCCGGGTTGCCGTATTGTTCGGTCAAATAAGGAATCATCTTGGCTGCCACACGCGGATCAACCGGTGTGGTTGCTGAATAGTCCATGTAAATGGGTAATTTCATAAAGTGTTGTGTTTTCCTGGTTAGGCTCAGGCCGTCGCGACAAATTTGGCTGGTGTTTTAGTCAACCTAATCTGGGCAACCCCCGCATTGCTATTGGCTTGACTGTCAATAAGCTGCTGCAAACTCACCGAAGACAGATATTCGTAAATTTTTTCATTGAGCCCCATCCACAAATCGTGCGTCACGCACTGCTTGTCGTCGTGACAATTACTTTTTCCGCCACACGTGGTCGCGTCCAGCGGCTCGTCCACAGCAACCACGATATCCGCGATCAAGATTTTATTGCCCGGACGCGCCAGACAATAGCCGCCGCCGGGGCCACGCACGCTGTCGACAATCTTGTTTTTACGCAATTTACCAAACAACTGCTCCAGATAGGATAGTGAAATTTTTTGCCGCTCACTGATGGCAGCCAGCGTGACCGGAGTGCGTCCGCCGCACATCGCCAGATCAACCATCGCCGTTACGGCAAACCGTCCTTTAGTCGTTAATCGCATGTCATCTCCTGAGCCATCCAATACCTACACAGTTCACGTAACCGCTCTAAACCGCCACTGGTGGGGATAATAGAATACCCGAATCTTTTAGTCAACAATTTTATTCAGGTGATTTGGATCAAATTTATCGGCGGTCGCGCGCTCTTCATCGACGCTTACGCCCATTTTTTCGAGTTGTTGCAGAATAAACTCAATGCGCTGATCTACCGTGACGCTATGCCCGAGCAAGCCGTGGATTGCCTTGGAAAACGGGTCGTTCTGGTCATTGCCAATGCCATAGGCATTGAAACCACCAGCAGTTTTTTTGTCCTCGTCCAGAATGCGCGCCGGTATCCCTGCTGCTGTTGCCCCGGCTGGCACGTCTTTCACCACCACCGCGTTGGAGCCGATTCTTGCGCCGGCGCCAATACTGACCGGGCCCAATATTTTGGCGCCCGCCCCCACCACGACGCCATTCCCCAGCGTGGGATGACGCTTGCCCTGCCGCCACGAAGTGCCACCCAGAGTTACGCCGTGATAAAGCGTCACATCGTCACCAATCTCGGCGGTTTCACCAATCACCACACCCATACCGTGATCAATGAAGAAACGCCGCCCGATGGTCGCCCCGGGATGTATCTCAATGCCGGTTAAGCCGCGTGCGATGTGCGATAAAAAACGCGCCGACCATTTCAGGTTGGCGTGCCACAAACGATTACTCATGCGGTGCATGACGCGCGCATGCAAACCTGGGTAGCAAGTCAGCACCTCAAACGTGCTGCGCGCTGCAGGGTCTCGCTCGAATACGCTGGCAATATCTTCTTTTATATTTTTGAACATACCCAATACCGTTAAAAACCATCACTGACATGTGCTGCAAACTTCACGGGTTTTCTTCCACTCGCTCACTCTGGTAGCGTAATTTAAGCCGCGCATTGTACTCGGTGCTTTGCGCCAATATGCCGCGCAAAATATTAAGTTCTTCCTGCTCCAGCCGCGTTCTTGCATATAAACGCCGCAGCCGTTGCATCAAGCGCGCCGGATTTTGCGTGGTGAAAAAACCGATTTCAAATAGAGTTTTTTCCAGGTGCGTAAAAAATCCTTCCACCTGTTCGTGCGGCGCCGCTTGTATTTCCGGCATACCGGACAGAAAATTTTGCGCTGCCACAGTCAACTCATAGGCTATCACCTGCACTGCCGCAGCAAGGTTCAACGAGGAATAATCCGGGTCGGCAGGAATATTTACCAACACATGCGCCTTACCAATTTCTTCATTGGTCAAACCAGACATCTCGGTACCAAACAGCAATGCTACCGGTTGACTGACGGCCTGTTGCAACAACAACGGCATCGCCTCACGCGGCTGTTTGACCTGTAGTGAAATATCACGCAGCCGCGCAGTCATCGCCACAGTGAACACCACGCCCTGCAACGCCTCATCAATAGAGCTACACACTACGGCATCACGCAGCAGATCGTCGGCCCCTGCTGCCATCGCATCCGCCTGAGCGTCCGGAAAATGACGCGGGTTGACCAGATACAATCGCCGCAACCCCATCGTTTTCATGGCGCGCGCGGCTGCGCCGATATTGCCCGGATGGGTGGTATGACTCAACACAACCCTGACATTTTGCAGATGATTTTGTTTATCCAAACCGTATTTCCAATTAGAATAGCTGCCTTGGTTTCCACTGCTCATTAAACTCAAAGTAAGGTTTGTATGCACCCCATGCTCAACATCGCGGTGAAGGCCGCACGTCGTGCCGGTAATTTGATTCACCGCTCCACCGACAGAATCGATCACCTCACCGTCACTAAAAAATCCCACGCGGATTTCGTCAGCGAAGTCGATCGTGCAGCAGAGCAAATCATCATTCAAACCTTGCTGGATGCCTATCCAGACCACGCAATTCTAGCAGAAGAGAGCGGCAGCCAAGGCGACTCGGAATATCTCTGGATCATTGACCCGCTGGATGGCACAACCAATTTTTTGCATGGCTTTCCGCAATTTGCCGTGTCTATCGCGCTGCAACACAAAGGCGTTTTGACCCAGGCGGTGGTGTACGACCCGGGTAAAAATGAATTGTTTACCGCCACGCGCGGACGCGGCGCATTTCTCAACGATAAACGTCTGCGCGTCACCAAGCGCATCCATCTGGCGGACAGCCTGATCGGCACTGGCTTCCCCTATACCAAATTTGAACACCTGGATGCGTACATGGCGATCTTCCGCGAGCTGATGCAAAAAACCGCTGGCTTGCGCCGCCCCGGCTCGGCCTCGCTGGACCTGGCATGGACAGCGGCCGGACGCTATGACGGTTTTTTTGAAACCGGTCTCAAGCCCTGGGACATCGCCGCCGGTTGCCTGCTCATCACCGAAGCGGGCGGTATGGTCAGCGACCTGCACGGTTCTGATATTTTTCTCAAGAGTGGAAACCTGTGCGCCGGCAACCCGAACATTCACCCACAGTTGTTACAAGTGATCGCACCTCATCTCACCAAGGGCTTGAAAAGCTGACGTTTAGTCATGAATGAACCACATTCCCAGCCACAGGCAAAGCAAGACCTAGACGGCAAGGAGGCAGCGCCGAGACATATCGTAGCTGACAGGCGAGCAGATGCCGACGTAGCCAACACAGGTATTGCAAAGCATGTAGCTGGGAATCACACACCGATGATGCAGCAATACCTGGGCATCAAGGCGCAGCACCCAGACATGCTGCTGTTCTACCGCATGGGTGATTTCTACGAGCTGTTCCACGCAGATGCCGAACGTGCTGCCCGGCTGCTCGACATTACTTTGACGCAGCGCGGTACATCGAATGGTCAACCGATCAAAATGGCGGGCGTGCCCTACCACGCCGCCGAGCAATATCTGGCACGGCTGGTCAAGTTGGGCGAATCAATTGCGATATGCGAACAAATCGGCGACCCGGCTGCCAGCAAAGGGCCGGTGGAACGCAAAGTGGTGCGCATCGTCACGCCCGGCACACTCACTGACTCCGCATTGCTGGAAGAAAAGCGCGACAGCTTGTTACTCAGTTTGCTCGAGCGCGATGGTGTGTTGGGGCTGGCCTGGTTGAATCTCGCATCGGGACAATTTTTCGTGTGCGAAACCTCGCCGGAAAATCTGCCCGCTGAATTGGAACGCTTGCAACCCTCCGAGATACTTTACGCAGAACGCCTGCTGTCTGCTGGTGCACCGCCAGCCTCTCTTGTGGGACAGGGCACTCAGGCTGCGCTGAAGGCGTTGCCCGATTGGCATTTTGCGCTCGACACGGCGCGGCGTGCGTTGTGTCAACAGTTCGCCACGCATGATCTGTCCGGGTTTGGTTGTGATGATTTCAGCGTGGGGCTGGAAGCTGCCGGCGCCCTGCTCGGTTACGCCAAACTCACGCAGGGACAGGCCGTCAGCCATATCCGCTCATTACAGACTTACCACGCGGATCGCTTTGTGCGCATGGACGCCAATACACGGCGCAATCTGGAAATCACCCAAACACTGCGCGGTGAAACGGCTCCTACCCTGCTCTCGCTGCTCGACACCTGCGCCACCAATATGGGCAGCCGTTTGCTGCATCACTGGCTGCACCATCCGCTGCGTGACCGCAATGCGCTGAATGCAAGGCTGGATGCAGTTGATAAATTGACCGGGCAATATCGTACCCTGCACAACCAACTCAAGCCCTGTGTAGATGTGGAACGCATCACCACACGTATCGCATTGCGCAGCGCGCGTCCGCGCGACCTGTCCGGCTTGCGTGACACACTGTTGAGTTTGCCGCAACTGCATGCCGCATTGAACGGGTGCGATGCGCCGTTGATTAGAACACTTGCCGACGCACTGCAAGCCGATCACGCGTCAGTCAAACTGCTGCAAGAGACGATCAAGGCCGAACCCTCATCCATGTTGCGCGAAGGCGGCGTGATCGCCGATGGCTGCGACGCCGAGCTGGATGAATTACGTGCCATTCAAAACAACTGCGGTGAATTCCTGCTGGAGCTGGAAGCGCGTGAACGCACGCGCAGCAGCATCGCAACTTTAAAAGTGGAATACAACCGCGTGCATGGTTTTTATATTGAGGTAAGCCATGCGCAAAGCGGCAAGGTACCGGACGATTATCGCCGCCGTCAAACCTTGAAAAATGCCGAGCGCTACATCACGCCGGAACTGAAAACTTTTGAGGACAAAGCCCTGTCTGCCAACGAACGGGCGCTGGCACGTGAAAAATTTCTCTATGAACGATTACTGGACCAGCTTGTGCCACACATTGCGCAGCTACAAAATATCGCCGCGGCCATCGCCGAACTGGACGTGCTCGCCTGCTTTGCAGAACGCGCCACGACATTGGACTTCAGCGCCCCACAATTCAGTGATGACGCGCAAATCAATATTGTAAAAGGCCGACATCCGGTCGTGGCAGCGCAACTGGAACGCTTCACGCCCAACGACACGACACTGAATGATGCGCGCCGCACACTGCTCATCACCGGCCCGAACATGGGCGGCAAATCCACTTATATGCGCCAAGTCGCACTGATCGTGCTGCTCGCCCATGTCGGCTGCTTCGTCCCCGCACAGCAAGCCATCATTGGCGAGATCGACCAGATTTTCACCCGCATCGGCGCAGCGGATGATTTGGCCAGCGGGCGTTCCACGTTCATGGTCGAAATGACCGAGGCCGCCAATATCCTGCACAACGCCACGCAAAAAAGTCTGGTGCTGGTGGATGAAATCGGGCGCGGCACTTCCACCTTCGATGGTCTGGCGCTGGCCTACGCCATCGCGCGCCACTTGCTGGAAACCAACCGCAGCTACACGTTGTTTGCCACGCACTATTTTGAATTGACGCGCCTGGCTGACGAATTTACGCAACTCGCCAATGTGCATCTCGCTGCTGTCGAACATCAACACAACATCGTGTTTCTGCACAGCGTCAACGAAGGCGCAGCCAGCCAAAGTTACGGCTTGCAAGTCGCCGCTCTGGCCGGCGTACCACAACCCGTCATCAAGGTCGCCAAAAAACAATTGCAGGCACTGGAACAACACAGCGCAGCGCAAAATCCGCAGGGAGATTTGTTCAACAAAATAATCGAGCCTGCCGAGCCGACCAAACATCCGGCAGTGGAAATGTTAACCCATCTGCAACCGGACGAACTCAGCCCAAAAGCGGCGTTGGAATTTTTATATAAATTGAAGAAGCTGATTTAGAAGCTGTGTTGTGCGGCAGGAAAGCTGCCGTTTTTGACCTCGGCAACGTAGCTGCTCACTGCGGCGGCGATGGACGCGGCACCCTGCATATAATTTTTCACGAAGCGCGCTTTTTTCCCCTGATACACATCCAGCATGTCGTGCAACACCAGCACCTGACCGGAACACACCGCGCCAGCGCCGATGCCGATGGTAGGAATAGTCAGTTGCGCGGTGATTTCCGCTGCCAGCGTGGCAGGGATCATCTCCATCACCAGCATGCCCGCGCCGGCCTTTTCGAGCGCCATCGCGTCTTGCAACAATTGCTGCGCCGCTGCCGATTCTTTTCCTTGTACGCGATAGCCGCCCAACTGGTGTACCGATTGCGGCGTCAGTCCGATGTGCCCACACACCGGGATGCCGCGCGAGGTCAAAAAACCTACGGTTTCGGCCATAACCTGACCACCTTCCAGCTTGACCATCTGCGCACCGGCCGCCATCAATTGTGTGGCATGCGCAAGCGTTTGCGCCGGACCAACCTGAAATGTACCGAACGACATATCACTGATGATGAACGCCTGTTTGGCACCCCGCGCTACGCAAGCAGTGTGGTAGGCCATGTCTTGCAAGGTAACCGGCAGGGTGGTCTCATGCCCCTGCAACACCATGCCCAGCGAATCTCCGACCAGCAGAACATCTACGCCCTGCGCTTCGAGAAGCGCGGCAAAGCTGGCGTCATAGCAAGTCAGCACGGCAATTTTTTCGTCCTTGCCGCGCATTGCTTGCAGTGTGTTCAAGGTGGTACGCATTTTTGTCAATTTCCCCGTTTTATCCGCGACTGAAGAATTCGCGTTGCCCGCGCATCTCATTTATACGCTGCAACAATAGCGCGAAATCGTCATCGTTATCCACCAGATTCAGATTATCGCTGTTCACCACCAGCACCGGCGCGGCAGCATAGTGATAAAAAAAATCGCTATAACTTTGCGCCAGGCGCGCCAAATAATCATCTGCGATGGTCTGCTCATAGGGGTAGGCGCGCCTGTGCACACGTTCCAAAAGCGTCTCGGTTGAGCCTTGCAGGTAAATCACCAGATCCGGCGCAGCCGCTTGCAATCCCAGGTTGGCATAGATTTGCTGATACAAGGAAAATTCTTCATCATTCAAATTGATCTGAGCAAACAAGCGGTCCTTATCAAATAAATAATCAGCCACCGTGACGCGTCGGAACAAATCCATCTGCGCCAGCTCACGCATTTCATTACCGCGCTGAAACAGAAAAAACAATTGCGTCGCCAAGGCATAACGTGCCGGGTTTTGATAAAACTTGGCCAAAAAAGGATTTTCCTCCGGCTTTTCCAGCAGGGTGGCGGCATCCAGATGCAGCGCCAGACGGCGAGCCAGGCTGGTCTTGCCAACCCCGATCGGCCCTTCGACAGTAATGTATCGATACTTGTCAGACAACATCGGCAAGCCGCTCCACTACTTGATCCTGACAATTTTGTAATGTCTGCAGTGCTGCGCCGATTCCCGGGATGACACAAGCGGGCGCGATTTCCAGCAGCGGTTGCAACACAAATGCGCGCAAGTGCATTTGCGCATGCGGGATGGTCAAACCGGACTCGTGCAATTGCACATCGTCATACAACAATATGTCCAGATCCAGCGTTCGCGGAGCATTGAGAAAAGTGCGCTGCCGGCCATGCCGCAGCTCGATTTTCAATAATGCTTTAAGCAAATCCTGCGGGCTGAGCGCGGTTTGTATTTTTGCCACCGCATTCAAAAAATCTGCCTGTTTCAGATGCCCGAGCGGCGCGCTGAGATAAAGCGAGGAACGCGCCATGACGCGTGTGTTCGCCAACTCGGCAAGCTCGGCAAAAGCCTGCTGCAACTGAACGTGCGGCTGCTCCATGTTGCTGCCCAGTCCGATAAAAACAATGTGCGGCATCAGCTTGATTGTTTTTCTACTGCGTCTACATCTGGCGCAGCATCAGGTGTGGCATCCGCCACTTTCTTGCGCGGTTTGCGACGACGGCGTTTTTTATCTCCGGCCTGTTCCGGCGACAACATTTCGGTGCGCCGTTCCGCACTGGCATCCTGAAACTCGTCCCACCACAAACCAAGCTCAGGGTCTACTTCACCGCTGGCGCAACGCAACAACAGAAAATCATATCCGGCACGAAAACGTGCCTGCTCCAGCAAGCGGAACGGGCGTTGACCGGAGCGCTGTTCCAGACGTTGTTGCAACAACCAGATTTCTTTCATCACCGCATCAACACGATGCGGAATAGCGAGTCGCGCACGCTGCTTGACCAGCACTTCGTCCATTGCCGCATGCATTGCGGCAACCGGGCGTTCGCCCTGTTGCAGGCGCACATTCCATGACGCCAGCACCTCATGCCAAAGCAATGCAGCAAACAGGAACGCGGGCGAGACCGGCTTGTCCTGAGTCACCCGTTCGTCGGTATTACGCAACGCCAGCATGATGAATTTTTCGCCCACAGGTTGCTCCAGAATCACGTCCAGCAGGGGTAGCAGGCCATGATGAAGATTCATCCTGCGCAATTGCTGAATACACTCCAGCGAACGCCCGGACAACAGCATCTTCAACACTTCGTCGAGCAGCCGTGCCTGCGGCACATTGTCGAGCAAATCTTTCATTGCGCTGATCGGCGCAGCCGTTGCCGGATCCAGCCTGATGGCAAGCTTGGCGGACAAGCGCACGGCACGTAACATGCGTACCGGGTCTTCACGATAGCGCGTGGCCGGGTCGCCGATCACACGCAATAGCTGATCGCAAGTATCTGCATAGCCGCCGTGATAATCATGAATTTCCTGCGTGGTCGGGTCGTAAAACAGCGCATTCACAGTAAAGTCGCGGCGCGCCGCGTCCTGCTCCTGATCGCCAAATTCATTGTCGCGCAACAAGCGGCCGTGCTCATCGGTTTGCGCGTCTTCCGCCTCTATCATGCGGCGAAAAGTGGAAACCTCAACCACCTCTTCACCAAACATCACGTGCACCAGACGGAAACGTCGCCCGATGATGCGCGCACGACGAAATACGCGCCGTACTTCTTCGGGCGTGGCATCAGTCGTTATGTCGAAATCCTTGGGCACGCGCTGCAACAGCAAATCGCGCACTGCCCCACCCACCACAAAAGCTTGATAACCCGCCGCCTGCAAACCGTCGGTAACTTTCCTCGCGCCATAGCTGATCTGCTCGCGCGCCACCTTGTGTACGCCAAACGGAATGATCTGGGCATTGCCAACGTATTGAGTTTTGCCGGTAGTACGAAACACCCGGTTGAGTAATTTTTTTATCATGGTTACCCAATAAAATTAAGCTGCGGCAAGCCGCGCAAAAGAGGCCGGATTATACACCGGCAAAATTGCCGGGCTTTTCGGGCTTAATCCCGCGCTGTCGACACGCGGCGTGTAAAATTTATCGCAACAAATAAAAACGCGCCTTGCGGCGCGTTTTCAGTAGTGTGGCAAATGACACTCAACCCTTGAGGCAAGCACTCATGAACTTTTTGCGCTCATCGCCTTTCAGCGCTTTGGTTTTTGCGTCCGCATTGCAAGATTTCATTTTGTCTTGCTGCGTGGCCGGAGCGGCGCTGGCAACAGACTTGGCATCTGCCTTTTTGTCCATCGCAGCCGGGGCTGGCGCGGCGGTGTCAGCCTTCAGCGTATAGTCTTTCGAAAGACACTTCTTCATGAAAGCCTTGCGCTCATCACCCTTCATCCCCGTCGCTTCCTTGTTGCAACCCTTCATCTTTTCTTGTTGCGCACCCGCAAAAGCAGGCGCGGAAAGGGCAAATGCAAAACCCAGACAAACCAATACGATTACTTTTTTCATGACTCCCCCTGTTTTAATTGAACAGCAAATTGATTTTTTTATCTGATGAAACGCCCCGCTATTTCCGGGGCGATCCGATTATATCCATACAGGAAGTATTTTATTTGCCCTCAATGTAGCGGTAAGTCCTGGTGCGGTTTGTCGGGGGCGTAATCACCGGTTTGTTCCCACCCAACGATGATTTGCAGTCCGCAGTGTTACAGCCAGGGTCTCCGCCACCGCCGATCATGAAGGGCACTCTTTGTATCACGCCGCCAATGTTGATGTCGACGATTCCTGCAACCGGCGAGGGAGGCAACCCCCCACCGTTGAACACGACAGAAGTGAGCTTACCGTCAAAGGGAGAAAGCCGGTAACCCTTGGCAATTCCCAAATTGGCATTACACGAGGTAGTAGCTGCTGCGGATGGTTGATTGCTGCCCACGAACACAAATCCCCCCTCAGCCAAAGGAGCATTGACGACCTTTTCGCTGGGGGCAAGCTGGCTGAAATAGCCACCCCGTGTGCCGTCCCATGCCGTATTGTTGCTGGCATCAAACAAGCCCGGCGAGCCGGTTATGGCAACCGGCGTCATCCCGGTGGCGTCGTTTCCGGTGTAAATATCCTTCAGCAGGAAGACGCTATTTAAGTTTGCGGTCGATGTCGTGGAGAGCGGATGCTCACGATCTCCACTACCAGCTATAACAGAGTCATAAGGATGGGTTGCCGTCGCGGTGATCACTTCCGGCGGGTAAAAAAACTTGCGTTGTGCGGGACTCACGGGAAAGCCGCAAGCGCCGCTGTCGCAACCCAGTGCGGCAAGCTGATACACACGCCACTTGTCCGGCGTGGCATTGCCGCCAGGCTCAAGATCGACGCGCCAGATGTTGCCTCCTGTATCGGCCGCGTAAAGCCGGTCGATGAAACCGTCAAAATTACGATCCACCAGAGTGATGTCAGATGGAATGCTGTAATTCATCCCGGCTATTGAAGCTGTATTGCCAGAATACGAAGAAACTGTGCCGGACGAGAGCGGCGTGGCGCTCCACACCCTGGCGCCGGTCATGGCGTCCAGAACAAAGATGCCGCGTCCACCGGGTTGGTTGGTGGTGCCGCCGTCTTTTATGGTGGGAGGGTCAGCATCTTCATTGGTGTCGTAGCCGGCGCCGAAGATCAACACTGGCGATGGAGGATTACTGCTGCTGCACGTGTTGCCGCCACAATAACCGCGCACCACGGTCACCCTGGGCTGCGACCAGGTCTGGCCAAGCTCGCCCATCCCAGAGGAGGAGCTGTCCACTCTCCAAAGCACCTGCGGGTCGGTTGGGTCGTGCACGTCCAGCGCGTAGATGAAGTTTCCACCACGGCGCATGGACAAATAAATCACGGCTTTGGTGGTGCTTCCGTTGTTATCTACCACTTGATACAGTCCGGCCGTGCCATCGATAAAGTAATCTTTGGCTTGCGGCTTGGGAAAAATCCCGGTCGGGGTCGTAGGAAAAGACACTTGCAAGCTGTTGCCCAGCAACCGCCTCAGCTTGCCGTAAAACTCTTTCGGGACGAATCCCCACACCTCTTCGCCGGGACCAGCCCCGGCGAATGTTGCCGTCTGACTGCCATTGACGGCATGAAACACACCGCCATTGTCTCCATAGAACACCACTAATTTTGCGCCGACCGCAGCGGAGTGATTACCCGCCGGGCCACAACTCGCGCTTTGATAAGTAAATGTGGTGGCCGATGTAACCTTTACCTCGCAAGCTTTTCCGTCGACGAAGCTGACAATGGGTTTGGGACCAAACGTTCCAATGGTGGTCACATCCGCTGCAGACGCGGTCGCGGTTCGTGTGCCGCCGGAATCGGAGGTTGAAGTTATCGTGATGGGATACGAGCCATAGTCAATCACCGTCGGGCGCGAATGCAACACATCGCCATGCACCGAAGGACGAACGGTCACCGCAGGATTTCCTGCGGGGCCGGGACAATTACCCGAGTTTACGGTGCCGTTCTTTCCAGAGGAATCCGGCGGGCAAAGACTGGCTTCATCCCCGACATTGTCGTCGCCACGCACCCAGTTGATCAAAGCCTGTGCTGTTGGGCCAACCGAGACAGTTTGTCCGCCCGCCGCACCACAGCCCGACGCTGGATAATCAAACGTGGTGGCCGATGAAAACGCCACTTGACAAGTGTTCCCATTGGCAAACTTGACAACAGGAGCTGCGCCAAATGTTCCAATGGTCGTCACATCCGCTGCGGATGCGGTCGCGGTTCGCGTGCCGCTGGAATCGGAGGTCGAAGTTATTGTAACCGTAGCAGGCGTGCCGAGCAGGCTGGTGGTGAGAGCGCCATTGGCCGTGGTAAAAAGATTGCCGGACGCGGACAGATGGGAGGCACAACTGAAACCCGTCGGGCACCAGGTGTAGAGCCTGCGCGGGTTAGTCGTTGTTCCGGCGGTTGTTGTGTAGTCATCGTTCAGATTGATCAGGCGGATGTGTTGTGCAGCCCCCCCTCTCTCAACACGATCGCCGTCCGGCGAATCAAATCCCTTCGCCGTAGCAAGTGTCGTGCTCGGATCATTCGCCCAGAAACCATTGGGCGGATCCGCGCAGACGGGAGTGGTGCATGTCCAGAAGCTGATCGCGTCGGGTGTTATAAAACCGGTGGTGGAGCTGAGTGCCACGACACCTGCACTGTCGCCTAATTTCAAATCGCTAGCAGCAGGATCGGATGAGATCAACTGGTATTGTTTCAAGTTGCCCAACCACCTCGGATTGCCGTTCGCATCAGGACGGAACATGCCCATGAATATCTGGTTCAGGAAAGTACCCTGGGCATTTGCGCTCACCGGCAGGCTGGATGAAGCAAATACGCTGTTCACCGCCTGCACTTCGTTGAAGATTTTCCGGATGTCGTCTTGCAGTACGGCAGGATCTCCTCCTGCAGCAAAATATTTGCCGCCGCCAAACTTGGCAACATCCTGTGGATACGCTTCGAAGGGCGCGCCGGTTCCGGTATCGCCCGTCGCGACAGCATAAGTGACGATGTTTTGTATGCCATTTGATGTTTTGTTATCTGCTGCCAAGGCAGTGTTAATATCGTCATCGAACATGAAGCGCGCCCATTCGATCCCGCAGCCACCACCGCCACTACTACTACAAGCATTGGGATTCTCAGGATTATTCGGAATTGTACCGGTGTAGTTTGTTGAGCCCACGCTCGGATCCAGTGCGTTTACCTTGGCAGCATTACTAATATTGATCTTAGAATCAGTGGTATTAGTAGGAAATGCATTTTTTACAGACGCATCAAGATAGGGACTCTCTCCGTTATTTTGTGATTTGCTACTGCTTTTAACGCTAGTTAACAAAATGATGTAGTTCTTTTGGCAACCGGTCGTAGTGTCGGTTTTGGGGAAACCGAGGTCGGGGGCCGGGTACTTTCTACCGGAGATAGAGCCTATCGCGGTATTGGTAGTTCCATTGGTTCCATTGCCGCCAGTGTAATATGCCCAAGTTTCCTGTAGCTCGGCACCTTGTCCAGATTTGTTAACTGTTGACAACGCCTTAATGACCTTAATGATAGCGTCACGATTTAGGATGCTAGTAAGGGAGACTGTGGTTCCCGAAATAGTCACCGAGCTTGGCCCGGTGTAGGTCTTGTCATCTACAGGCGTGAGTGGGAGATTAAGTCCGTCCAGGGTGGTGATGCCCAGATTGAGCAAAGCGCTGCCATCGGCGTTTTTGGACATGCTCTTCACGAGATTGACCAGGGCGCATTGGTCATCTCCTATTGCCTTACCATTATTATTACCACTAGGTACGTTATTGGGAGCGATACTGCCATCCGAGTAGGTACAGGTACCCACGGCGGCATTACTGTCGCCGGGATTGTCCACAACAACCATGATATTGGGGACAGTTACGCTGGCGTTCAGTCCGGTGTAGATGTCGATGTCCTGCGCGCGACTTGAAATTGCAAGACTCAACAATCCAGCACACAAAATAACCGGTAAAAATTGTTTGGTGTTCATCATTTTTTCCTCCAATCACATGCTCAAAGTTAGTTCTGCAACGTTTCAAGCCGGTTCAACATTCATTGCAATTACAGTCGCCATTAGTAAAACATTAACAGGTGTTTTTGCCATTTTTAGAAATTGTAGAAACTCCCTGGTGCAATGTAGCCGTCGCTCCGCTATTGTTGTCCAGCACGGTCGCCTGCACATCCCACTGTTGCGTGTAACACGCTGTTGCCGCTTTAGAGGGGGCGCCGGAAGCGCTCGCAGTATAGTTGCCACTGTTGCCGCCGTTGTTACCAGTAATGCAGGTGGAGCCGGCAGGCAGCAACGGGTCGTTGTTCAGCAGAGGGAAAGAACTCAGGCAGACCGGCTGCGCGACAGTCACGTTGTAAGTGGTCAACCCGTTGGTCACCGAAACAGTGCTTGCGGCCGTGATGGTCGTAATGTCGGCACTGACGACCTGCTCAATGGCTTGCTGGGCGGCGGCGGCGACCTCTGCCTGCTGCTGCATGTTGCCGGCAATGTGCAAATTGGTATTGCTGGAACGAACCGCCGACAAAACCAGCAGCGTCAGTACCACCATCAACATCAGCGCTAAAAATAGCACCGCTCCGCGTTGTTTGTTTTTCAGAGTCATGGTTGTCATTTCTCTCTTCGCGCGCTGGGGTTGATAACGCGCACCAGCTCACTGTAGGCATGGCGCTTGTAATTGTCGTTGAACGGGCCCACCGTGCCCGCTCCGCCCAGACTGTAGGTCTTGTTGTCCTGATAGCTGGTGGTAAGGTCATTGTTGCGCGCCAGCAAATTAATCCGGATCGCCATGACGTTTTGCCAATCGGTCGCCGCCGGAGTGGTGGTGTAGGTGTCCGGCGCCCCATCGCCGTCATTGTCGATGCCGTAGTCGAATTGCATGTTGTCAATCCCCTCCACCAGCGGGATGATGGTTTTAGCGCCGTTCGTTGACTCGACCACCTTCAGGGTAGGGATGGTATCCGAGCCGCACACATCGCAAGAGCTGACGTAGTAAACACGCACGATGTATGCGTGCACAGGCGCTAGGTTAGTGCAGTCTTTCAGTTGCAGAGTAAAGCCGCTCGTTCCCAGCGCAAACGGAATGGTTGGATCGCACTGCGAAACCTGGAGGTAAGTGGTTCCGGCGACAGCAGAGGCCGCCGCTATCGGAGCGGTACCCGTGCGCCGCACCACCAGAATCGCTGTGTTGCTTTTGTAATTGGTCAAGCCGCAAGTTGTTGCAGTGGTCGGAACACTCGCTTGCGCGGCGTAACCATAGATGGGAGCAGGCACTGTCACTGGAGTAGTGGTGGTGTCCCAGCCTGAGTTGGCGCTACCGACAGCGAGGTTGCACGGGTCGGCTGGGACGGTGGTGGCAGCGACGCCGGAAACGGGGGAATATTCACCGTAAAATCCGGCGTGCTGGATGTCTTCACGCAACAACTGCGTGGCGTAGCGGCCATTCTCGATTTCCCTGCTGGCTTTTTCCAGTTCCTCGCGGGCACTGCTTTGCCGCCCGATCAGCGTGGTAATCCCAGCCAGTAAAATCAAGCCTACAGCAAGCGAGACCATCAGCTCAACCAGCGACATCCCGGCTTGATGGCGAAGTAAATGGCGAGTGGCTGGTTGTATGTCAGAGCGACTCATAATGCTGTGAGAGAACCTATTCTTAACGTCGAACTGACCACGCGGCGCTGCGCATCATTGCCATACAAACCCTGGGCGCAGTTGGACGTGGCGATGGCGGTGGTGTCTAATCCTTGCCATGCCACCGCGATGGTGTAGATGCCGGTTCCTGGAACAGGAGACCCGGTTGTTGGACTGATCAGCTTCGTCGTATCGTCGTAGCTGATGCAGCCGCGTGCGCCGATGATAGAGCCAACGCTGCTAGCACTTAAGGTTTCCGCAGCGCCGAGCAATAGCTGATTCCACGCTGTCGAGTCGTTATTAAACTGGGTCTGTTGCTGAGGCGTTCCGGTCGCGCAAGGAAGGATGGCCGCCCCCGTTGTGCCCAGATAGGGCGTGCCCGAGGTACCAGTAAGCGCGTAGCAACTCGCCACGTTACGGTTGGCCTCAATACGTCCGGCTATATCCTGCAACATGATCAGCGCTTGGACGCGCTGGTAGGACTCCAATTCGGAGCGCTGACTTTTTATCATCACGCCGACCAGCCCCAACAATCCCAGCAGCAGAATGATCAGTGTCACGACCACTTCAATCATGCTGAAGCCGGACTGGCGATTTGGAATATTTTGCTGGCTATTCATCAGCAGTTTCCCTGCTTGCTGTTTGCTCGCCCACTCAGGTCGATACTGATGCAGCGCCTGCTCGTAACAGTAGTATTGGCGGCATTGAATATCCTGAAAGAGGGAAAGGGGGACGGCGACGAAGAATCAAGTCGTCCACTGCCGGCGTAATTGATGTTTGCCGGACAGGCGTTTGATACGCCACCCACCCAGCAGTCAACAGTCAGTCCGGTGAATGCGTCTTGCTTGCTGATATTGACGGCTCCTGCAGCCACCGTCCATCCGTTTTGCCAGCCACCCGTGGCAGGCGTGAGGATTACGTTGGTGTTGCGCTCAATCGCCTCACTGCGGGACCGGGTTAACCCGGCATTCATATCGAATGCCGCAGTTTTGACGCGCTGCCCCGCTATGAATGAAGCCATGGACGGCAGGGCAAGTACGGCAAAAATACCAGCGACCACGACCGTGACCAGTAATTCAACCAAGGTAAAGCCGCGGTTCCTGCGGCGTTGTACTGACTTGATATTTGACTTAGACATGAACGCGCTTTCCGTCCAGTCACCAGCACGAGCTCAGCGGACCGGGACCGCTGATTCCCTTTGCGCCCAGTTGATTGATGGACACATTTACGCACTTGGTATCTTTAGCCAACTGCGTCCCCTTGGGCTGCGCCGTGATGGTGTAGCTTGGCGGTACGGCGCTGGCACCAACAATAATGTTGTAATTTTTCGAGACCTCCGGCGGGACAGGGAGGTTGAGCACGGTCACAGCAGACGTCGCAGCTACATCGGATGCGTATTGACGTGCATCAAGCATGTATTGCTCCTGCTTGTTGGACACCGTCATGATGAAGCTTTCCGCAGCGCTGCGATTGGACCTCGTGACGTACTGGACGTAGGAAGGATAAGCAATCGCGGCGAGTATGGCCATAATGGCTACTACAATCATCACTTCCGGTAAAGTAAACCCTTTTTGCATTTTCCCTGCTTGCATTTTCATGGTGCGCTCCTTGATGGGTTGGGATAATAGCTTCCTGTATTCTTTAAGATTAATGCATATCCGACTAACGGCAAATTAACTGAGATGAATGGCACAAGCGCCTCCGACCTTATAATTTAGCCGGTCGGGACGAAGGGGCGAGAACCCCCGATCTGTGTACCTTGCCAGCGGTATTGCTCCACAGGGAAAGGCTGCGGATTGCCCCGAATCTCGTTGAACAATAATTCCGCGCTGGCAAACGACATGGTCACGCCATAACGGAAATGCCCGCTGTTGACATAAAGATTGTTGATGTGTGGATGACGTCCAATGGTGGGAATATTCTCCGGCGAACCGGGACGGAGACCCGCCCAATGCCGTATCGGTTGTTCTTGCCAGGCAGGGAAAAGTTCACGGATGCGCTGTAGCAAGCTGTCACGCGCTTGTTGCGTGGTGGCTTTATCGAAACCGACCTCTTCCAGCGTGCTGCCCACCAGCACGTGACCATCGCGGCGCGGAATAAAATACAGGTTTTCTTTAACCACGATTTGCTGGAAGGGTGGCGCGGCAAACTTGAACAACAGAATTTGTCCGCGTACCGGACGAATATCCATGTTCAGCGCATACTCGCCCAGCAAAATCTTGCTCCACGCACCAGCCGCGACAATATAGGCATCCGCACTGAATTTGCCGCGTGTCGTTTGCAGCTCGACAATCTGCGCTCCGTTTATTCTAAAGCTCTGTGCCTCATGTTGTTCGAGTATGACGCCACCCAGCATTTCCACATGTTTACGCAGTGCGCCCAACAGGCGCGGGTTGCGCACCTGAGCGACCGTTGGCAACAGCAACCCGGCACCTGCTTCAACAACCAGATATGCCGCCGCATTCACCGCCTGCAACGCAAGCTGGTGTTGCGCACACCAGTGCTGCGCAACCTCTTCCCGGAAAGGGGGTAATAGCAACATGCCGCTGCGCTGATATTCCGGGTCGATCCCCGTGGCGGCATATAGCGCAGAGCTTGCCTGCGCAAATTGCTCCATACCGCGCAACGCAAGTTGGGTGACAGCTTCCTGATAGTCCCATGGGCACAGTGGCGACAAAATGCCGCCACCTGCCCAGGATGCCTCCATGCCAACCTTGCCGCGCTCGATCAAGACCACATTGCCGCCCGCTTGCAGCAAAATTTGTGCGCTGGTCAGGCCGATGACCCCGCCGCCGATGATGATGAAATTCGTACTTGTCATTTATTTTGGTCACCACCTGTGACGGTGTCGCAATGACGGATGAAGCGGTAATGCAATTGTTACGACGGTCAAGATTCAGTCTATCGGGGTATTTGCAGCCCGGTGAAGCGCTTTTGGAATTGGGAATACCACGTTTTCGCTGATGCCGGACAATTCGCGCACGCTCACCGCGCCCAGTTGCTTCAAGCGTATCATGACGTTTTGCACCAGAATTTCCGGTGCGGAGGCACCTGCCGTAATGCCCACCTGCGCTTTGCCGACGAACCAGTCGGCTTGCAATTCTTCGGCATCGTTCACTAGGTAGGCAGGCAAGCCTACATTGGCGGCGACTTCACGCAAGCGGTTTGAATTGGAACTGTTGGGCGAACCGACCACCACCACCACGTCGCATTGCTTGATCAAAAATTTGACCGCATCTTGACGATTTTGTGTGGCATAGCAAATGTCGTCTTTCTTCGGGCCGGTAATGAACGGAAAGCGTGTCTTGAGCGCGGCGACAATGTTGCTGGCATCGTCCACGGACAGTGTGGTTTGTGTGACGTAGGCGAGATTCTGTTCATCATTTACCTTGAGTCCGGCCACTTGCTCGGGCGATTCCACCAGATACATGCCGCCACTGCTTTGCCCCATCGTGCCTTCCACTTCGGGATGTCCGGCATGGCCTATCATCACGATCTCTTTACCTTGCTCACGTAGCTTGGAAACTTCCACATGCACTTTCGTCACCAGCGGACAGGTGGCATCAAACACCGTCAGGCCACGCGCTTCGGCCTCCTGGCGCACTGCCCGAGGCACGCCGTGCGCGCTAAAAATCAGAATACTGCCACCCGGCACGTCGGCCAAATCTTCAATGAAGATCGCGCCCTTTTCACGCAATCCATCCACCACAAATTTGTTGTGTACCACTTCATGGCGCACGTAAATCGGCGCCCCGTGCAATGCCAATGCACGCTCCACAATCTCGATGGCTCGGTCTACACCGGCGCAAAATCCACGCGGATTAGCCAGCAGTAGTTCCATGTTTTTTCTCCTTGAAACTATCCAGAATCAACAGAAATGCACCGCAGGTGATGGCAGAGTCGGCAAGATTAAACGCCGGAAAATAATGCTCATCCCAATGGAACGATAAAAAATCCACCACATAGCCATAGACAACCCGGTCTATGAGGTTGCCCAGCGCGCCGCCCAGTATCAGGCTCAATGCGAAGGCAAACAAGGTTTGTTTGGCATGCTTGCGTAACAGCCAGATGATTAACACCGAGGCAAATATCGCAATGATGCTGAACAGCCAGCGTTGTATCCCGCCTGCATTGTTCAAAAAGCTGAACGCTGCCCCGGTGTTGTGCGCCAACACCAGATTGAATACGCTGAACACGGTGTAACTCTCGCCCAAGAAAAAATGATTGGCGATCCACGCCTTGCTCAATTGGTCGAGGACGATCACTAATGCACTCAACCATAACCAGCGATTAAGCATAACGCCGTGCCTCATTCTCGATATCATCGCCATCAATACAGCAAGAAACACAACGCCCACATAATGCCGGATGCTCCGGATTACTGCCTACATCAGCGCGGTAGTGCCAGCAGCGTTCGCACTTGGTATGCGTGCTCGCTTTCACTTCTATTTTTAGTGGCACATCACTTAAATGCACCGTAGCACGCGAGGTGATGAACACGTACTTGAGGTCATCGCCTAAACGTTTGAGTGATTTATATCCTGGCCCCAATGCGTACACATCCACTTCGGCAGCCAGCGGCGAGCCGATAACACCCTCTGCGCGCTTCATTTCCAACTTCTTGTTCGTAGTCTCCCTGACGTCACGCACAGTGCGCCATGAGTTGTAGACCTCATCTTCAAAAGTTGCTTCCATCATCGCATCTGGCAGCGCATACCATTCTTGCTCAAACACGCTTGAATCTTCTTTGCCGTTTAGCGCAACCCAGCCTTCTTCTGCGGTAAAACTCAGTATCGGCGCCATCAGCCGCACCAGACTTTGTGTGATGTGATACAGCGCGTTTTGAGCCGAGCGCCGCACTTTGGAATTCCCGCCTGCGGTGTAGAGCCTGTCCTTGAGGATATCGAGGTAGAAACCACCGAGGTCTTCTGAGCAAAAACCTTGCAGCTTCTGCACCACTTGGTGGAACTCATAGCGCGCGTAATCACCCTTCAATTCATCCTTCAATTCATCCTGCAACTTTTGTGTCATCGCCAGCGCATAGCGGTCTATCTCCACCCATTCTTCCACTGGCAGCGCATGTTGCACGGGGTCGAAATCAGCAATATTCGCGAGCAGAAAACGCAGCGTGTTACGGATGCGGCGGTAACTTTCCACCACGCGCTTGAGTATCTCGTCAGAGATATTGAGCTCACCAGAGTAATCGGTGGAAGCCACCCACAGACGCAGAATGTCCGCACCCAGCGTATCCACAATCTTTTGCGGGGCGATGACGTTGCCCTTGGACTTGCTCATCTTATGACCATGTCCATCCACCACGAAGCCGTGCGTGAGCAAAGCCTTGTAGGGCCCATGGCCATTGATGGCGCAAGAGGTAAGCAGCGAAGACTGGAACCAGCCGCGATGCTGATCTGAGCCTTCCAGATACAGGTCTGCCGGAAAACTCAGGTCATCGCGACGGCGCAACACAGCCGCATGCGTCACACCGGAATCGAACCATACGTCCAGTGTGTCGGTGAGCTTGCGGTAGTGCGCGGCATCCGCACCCAGCAGTTCCTGCGCGTCCAGCGCGAACCATGCTTCGACACCCTGTTGTTCCACGTGCTGAGCCACCTGCTCCAGCAACTCCGGCGTACGCGGATGCAGTTGCATGTTTTCCTTGTGCACAAAAAATGGCATGGGCACACCCCAGTTGCGCTGGCGCGACACGCACCAGTCGGGGCGGTTTTTTATCATGGCCGCGAGGCGCGCCTTGCCCCACACAGGGAAAAATTGTGTCGCATTCACCGCTTGGTTAGCAGTGGCGCGCAGACTAGCTTCGCCTTGCGTGTTCTGTTCCATACCGATAAACCACTGTGGCGTGGAACGAAAAATAATGGGCGTCTTGTGGCGCCAACAGTGCGGATAGCTGTGCTGCAATTTTTCCAGATGTAGCAAATGGTCGCTTGCTTGTAATGCGGCAATCACCACATCGTTGGCCTTCCACACGAACAGCCCCGCCAAAGGCGTGTCGCCTGCGGGTGGCGTGGTGGAGATGAACTTGCCATCGTCACCCACTGGATTATCGTTGGGCAGGTCGTACTTCTGACCTACGAAATAGTCGTCCAGACCATGCGCAGGGGCCGTGTGCACCAGGCCGGTACCCGCCTCTAGCGTGACGTGATCACCGCAGATGATGGGCACAACACGCTCGTGGAACGGGTGCTGGAGCAATAGGCCTTCCAGCGCCGCGCCCTTGCAGCTTGCCGCCATGCCATCACCGCGGTCATTACTGCCGCTCAACCGGTAACGTGCTAGACACGAAGCGATAAGGTCATAGGCAAGGATGAGGTAGCCCTTTTCGGTCTTGACCAAGTCATATTCCAGATCAGGATGCACGCAGACTGCTTGGTTGGCGGGCAGTGTCCACGGCGTGGTGGTCCAGATCACCGCATACACCTTGGCGTCACTCGGCAATGACACGCCAAACACCTTGCCCAATGCCGCTTTGTCTTTGACTTCGAAACCCACGTCAATCGCGGGTGAGGTCTTGTCTTCATATTCCACTTCGGCTTCGGCCAGGGCGGACTGACAGTCCAGACACCAGTTCACCGGCTTGCGCCCTTGGTACAGGTAACCACGTTCAAGAATAGTGCCGAGCGCGCGAATGATGTCTGCCTCGGTCTTGAAATCCATAGTGAGATAAGGATTGTCCCAATCGCCCATCACACCCAAACGGATGAAGTCCTTCCTCTGGCGCTCAATCTGCTCGGCGGCATAGGCACGGCACAGCTCGCGGAACTGCGCAGGCGGAATGGTTTTGCCGTGTTTCTTCTCCACCTGTAATTCAATGGGCAGGCCGTGGCAATCCCAACCCGGCACATAGGGTGCGTCGAAGCCCGCCAGGGTCTTGCTCTTGACGATGATGTCCTTGAGCACCTTGTTCACTGCGTGGCCGATATGAATGTCGCCATTGGCATAGGGCGGGCCGTCATGCAGGACGAATTTTTTTCTGCCTTTGCTGGCTGCGCGCAGCTTCTGGTAACGCTGCTGTTCCTGCCATAAGGCAAGCATCTGCGGTTCGCGCTTGGCGAGGTCGCCGCGCATGGGGAAAGGCGTATCGGGCAAGTTCAAGGTTTTTTTGTAATCAGTCATTTTGTTGAAACCATTCTTTGGCATTTTTTACGTCCAACGCGATGTGTCGCTGCAGCGTCTCTACATCGGGATATTTTTCCTCATCGCGCAACTTGTGCAAAAAATTTACGCGCAAATGCTGGTTGTATATCTGGCGGGAAAAATCAAACAAGTGCACTTCCAACACCGGCTTGCCATCCTGTCTCACGGTCGGGCGCACACCCAGACTCGCCACGCCCTGCATGAACTCCAGGCCATCGCCCTGCACGCGCACCACGAAGATGCCGGAAAGCGGCGGGAGATTGTGTTTGAGCTGGATATTGGCGGTCGGAAATCCTATCCGTTTGCCTAAACCGTCACCGTGCTCTACCCGCCCACTAATGCTGTAAGGCCTGCCCAGATAACGTTGCGCAAGATTCATCTGCCCGGCAGCCAATGCTGCGCGCACCGCAGTGCTGGACACGCGCACGCCTTCTTGCAGTACGCTGCGCATGGCTTGCACCGTAAAGCCGCGTTCTGCGCCGACTTTTTCCATTAAGGCAAAGTCACCCGTACGTCCTCTGCCAAAACGAAAATCATTGCCAATCAACACAAATTTTACCGCCAGTTTTTCATGCAGGATCTGCATGAAATCTGCTGCATTGATCTGCGCAAAATGTGCATTGAAGCGACAGAGATACACGCGGTCAATGCCCGATTCGCCAAGAATCTCGAGCTTTTCGCGCAGGCTGGTCAAACGCGCCGGGGCTTGTTGGGGCGTAAAAAATTCGCGCGGGTGAGGTTCGAAAATCACCACTGCAGTTTGCAAATCACGTTGCCGCGCTTCACTGCGCAAGGCGTTCAGCAACCCTTGGTGCCCCAAGTGCACGCCATCGAAATTACCGATAGTGAGCGCAACTGATCGGGTATCAGGAGAGTAAAGTCCGCGAAAAATCTGCATAGCGGTTGTTCAGGAAACTTTCAGTCCCAGCACATCCTGCATATCGTACATTCCCGCCGGATTGTCTTTCAGGAAACGTGCGGCACGTAATGCGCCCAACGCAAAAGTGGCGCGACTGCTGGCCTTGTGCGTGATCTCGATGCGCTCACCGATACCGGCAAACAACACAGTGTGATCGCCCACGACATCGCCGCCGCGCACTGTGGCAAAACCAATCGTGGCAGGATCACGCGCCCCGGTAATGCCTTCACGACCGTACACGGCACATTGCGCCAAATCGCGCCCCAAGCTTTGCGCCACAACCTCACCCATTGCCAATGCAGTGCCGGACGGCGCATCGACCTTGTGCCGATGATGCGTTTCAATGATTTCGACATCATAGCCGTGGCTCAAAACCTGTGCTGCCGTTCCCAATAATTTAAAAACAAGGTTGACGCCCACACTCATATTGGGGGCAAATACGATGCCGATGGACTGCCCCGCCGCACCCAACAGAGCCTTCTGTTGCGCATTGAAACCGGTGGTTCCAACCACCACGTTTACACCAAGTTTTCGGCAAACATCAAGGTGGTGCAACGTGCCTTCCGGCCGGGTGAAATCAATCAACACATCTGCGCCTTGCAGCGCAGTTTCTGCGTCCGCGCTGATTTTTACGCCACACGACGCGCCCAGCAATTCTCCGGCATCACGCCCCAGCAATGTACTTGCGTTGTGTTCCAGAGCTGCGTGCAATACCAGGTCATCGGCCTGGGCTATCGCTTCCAGCAAGGCGCGCCCCATGCGCCCGCTGCTTCCGGCAATGGCAATTTTTGTTTTACTCATGCTTTATCCTTTGCTCAATGGCATATCGGAACTGCCTGACTATACTTACGCTATTGAGGTTTAGCGCCGTCTTCGATACGTATCAGCTTGTCGCCATCGAAGAATAAACTCAGGGTTTTCTTGTCAGTTGTTATACCATTTTGATTGACGAAATAAATATAGTCCCAGCGATCGGCATGAAATAAATCGGTGGACAAGGGCGTCCCCAACACGAAACTCACCTGTTGCCTGGACATGCCCAGCTTCAACTGTTCGCGCATTTCAGGCGTGACGTAATTGCCCTGACGAATTTCCGCATGGTACGGAGTCAGGTGCGGAATATTGATATCCGGAATTTTCACGGCACTACATGAAGCGAGCAATAGCGGCAGCAACATCAGCTTGATACGCATAACAACCCCAGCCAGTCTTAAACATTCAGAATCCCGGCATGATACCTTAAGGAAGCGGTTTTAAGCAGCCAAACCCAGCATTTCTGCCGCGTGCTTGCGGGTAGTTTCGGTTATGTTGAGTCCGCCCAGCATGCGTGCAATCTCCTCGACACGTTGCGCACCATTCAGTATCGTGATACGGCTCAGGGTATTACCCTTTTCCACCGTTTTACTCACCTGCCACTGCGCATCGGCGTTGGCCGCCACCTGTGGCAGGTGTGTCACACACAGCACTTGAAAATGTTTGCCGAGCTGTTTGAGCAAGTTGCCCACGATTTCCGCAACACGCCCGCCTATCCCGCTGTCCACTTCGTCGAAGATCAAGGTCGGTACACTGGCAACCTGGCTGGTGGCAACTTGTATCGCCAGGCTGATGCGGGACAACTCGCCGCCCGATGCTACTTTCGCCAGACTGCGTAACGACGTGCCGGGATTGACAGCGACCTGAAATTCTATGGTCTCCAGGCCATATGCGTTGCCTTCCGGCAGCGGCAGCAATGCTGCGGCGAAGCTGCCTCCCTGCATCGCCAGAGTTTGCATCGCAGCGGTAATTTCCAGCGCCAGCCTGGCGGCGGCCTGACCGCGCTTGGCAGTTAATTGTTGCGCTGCCGCCAGATAATCCTGCTGCGCGATCTTCTCTTGTTGCAGTAATTCAGCAAGGTCTCCCGCTTCGCCCATGTCTGCCAGACGTGCCAGCGTACCTTGCAGCACCTGTTCCAATTGCTCTGGTGTGACGCGATATTTACGCGCGGCATCCAGCACGCTCTGAATACGTTGCTCCAATTCGCGCAAGCGTTGCGGATCGACATCCAGGCGCTGCTGGTAATGACGCAGCGCATACACCGCTTCCTGCACTTCTGCCTGCGCACTTTCCAGCATGTGCAAGGGTTCTGCCAACTCCGCATCGTGCTGCAAGGCATCACGCATGCGCACGATCAAGAGATTGAGTTGCGCCAGACACGCGGCATCCGCTTCGCTCAAAATCTCCAGCCCGAATTCGGCGGTCTCCAGCAAACTGGTGGCATGCGCAAGGCGCGTGTGGTCGGCTTGCAATACCGCCCAATCCGCCAGATTGAAATTAAGCCCCTGCAATTCTTTGCACTGAAACTGCAATAACTCGCGCTCTGCGGCCACGGCTTCAGCGTTCTGGCTCAAGCTGATACGGCGTCGCTGTACCGCCTGCCAATCACGATATAGAGTCACAACTTTTTCCGTGTCACCCAGCAAGCCTGCATAACCGTCCAGCACCGTGCGCTGCGTCTCGGCACGCAGCAGTGATTGATGCGCGTGTTGTCCGTAAATATCGAGTAGCTGGTCGCCCGCTTCGCGCAATTGTTGCAAGGTCGCGCTGCGTCCGTTGATAAAACCGCGCGAACGTCCATTGGCATCCAGCACACGGCGCAGCAGACATACACCCGCATCGCCTTCCAGCTCTTGCCCATGCAACCAGGTTTGCACATGCGGGAGCTTGTCCAGTTCAAATTCAGCGGTGACCTCGGCACGTTCGCAGCCATTGCGTATCATGCTTGCGTCGCCCCGCTCGCCAAGCGCCAGCGACAATGCGTCGATCAATATTGATTTCCCTGCACCGGTCTCGCCGGTCAGCGCGGTAAAGCCGGCAGAAAAGTCCAATTCAAGGGTGGAGACGATAACGAAATCGCGAATACTCAAAAACTTCAACATCTATAAAGTCTGATTCCAGAGCAATTTTTCGCGCAGCGTGTTGTAGTAGCTGTGTCCTTCCGGATGCAGCAAACAAGCGGGTTTCGGGTAACGTGTGACGATCACTCTGTCTTGCGCTTGTAGATCAAAGTAGGTATGGCTATCAAGGCGCACCCGCACATCGTGACTGCAATGCATCAATATTTCCAGCGCCGATTCGCTCTTCACCACGATAGGACGGTTGCTCAAAATGTGCGGACTGACCGGCACGAGCTGGATCAAGTTCAGGCTGGGATGCAGAATCGCTCCGCCCGCTGACAGGGCATAGGCTGTCGAGCCGGTCGGCGTGGAAATAATTAACCCGTCGGCGCGCTGATTGTAGAGATATTCCCCGTCGATACGCACTTCGAACTCAATCAACGTGCTGGTATTACCGCGGTGCACGACCACTTCGTTACACGCCAGCGACTGAAACACCTCAGTGTCATCACGCATCACCCGGGCAGCCAGCAACATGCGCTGTTCGGTGACAAACTTGCCATCCAGCATTGCCTCAATCGTCACCAGCATGTTGTCCAGTGTCAAATCAGTAAGGAAACCCAGTCTGCCCTGATTCACGCCGACTAACGGCACATCGCACGGCGCCACCATGCGTATGATATTCAACATCGTGCCATCGCCGCCCAGCACAATCGCCAAGTCTACCGATCCGCCTATTTCAGGCAAACTCACCGCGGGATAGACACTTTGCTTGAGGTATTCGTTTGTTAGCTCGTCAATCACCACCTGCAAGCCTTTGGCAGACAGAAACTCAGCCAGCCGCAGCAACGGCCCGGCAATCTCCGGAGCCTGATATTTTCCGATTAACGCGACGGCCTGGAAGGGAAATTTCATGGTTACAGATTAAACCATATCGCCCCAGTAATGACAAAGCTGACCATACCGATGAATAGTGCACGAGCGGATATGGACGACACCTCAACCCAAACAAACCCGCAATGGTAGAATCACGCCATGCTTAACGAACGCGCGCAAATCCTGCTCAAAACTCTGGTAGAACGCTACATCAGCGACGGACAACCGGTCGGTTCGCGTACTCTGCTGCGCTATTCCGGGCTGGAGGTAAGCTCCGCGACCATCCGCAACGTGATGGCTGATTTGGAGGAAATCGGCTTGGTAAGCAGCCCGCATACCTCTGCTGGGCGTATTCCAACCGGTTTGGCCTATCGCCTGTTCATCGACACCATGCTGGTAGCGAAACCGCTGGACAGTGCGCGTATCCAAAAAATGGAACATCAACTGCAGCCTGACAATCCATCGCGTTTGATCGCGCAAGCCTCAAACATATTGTCTGAGCTGACCCACTTTACCGGAGTGGTCGCAACGTCAAAACGCAACGCGATCACGATTCGCCAGATCGAATTTTTACGTTTGAGTGAAAAAAGAGTTTTGCTGATTATTGTCATGCCGGACGGCGATGTGGAAAATCGTGTCCTGGTGATGGAGCGTGATTACACCCAGTCGCAACTTACCGAAGCAGGCAATTTTCTCAATCAGCATTACATCGGTTGCAGCTTCTCGCAGATTCGTGATCGACTGCGCGGTGAATTACAGCAACTGCATCAGGACATGAACGCGCTGATGAGTGCCGCACTGGCCGCCGGAGATGACGCAGAAGCAAAACAAGCCGAAGACTATGCAATCAGCGGGGAACATAATTTACTGCACGTAGCAGAACTTTCCGCAGACATGGGCCGGCTGCGCGGCCTGTTCAACCTGTTCGAAAAAAAGACCGAATTGCTGCAGCTACTGGAGGCAAGCCGTCAAGGTCACGGTGTGCATATTTTCGTTGGCCGTGAATCCGGACTGGCTTCGCTTGATGGGTGCAGTGTCATTACCGCACCCTATGCAGCCGACGGACAAGTGATTGGCACACTCGCCGTGATCGGCCCGAAACGCATGGACTATGAACGTGTCATCCCTATCGTCAACGTTACCGCCCGGTTGCTTGGTAATGCGCTATCGCAAACCTGAGGAACATTGATGCCCTATCAGACCGAACCCGATTTTGCCCACGGCACACCAGTCAAAACCGGTGTTCTGCTGATCAACCTTGGCACCCCCGATGCCCCGACTGTGCCAGCCGTGCGTCGCTACCTCAAGGAATTTTTGAGTGATCCGCGCGTGGTGGAAATTCCAAAGCCTGTCTGGTGGCTTATTCTCAATGGCATTATTCTCAACATCCGCCCAAAAAAAACTGCCGCAAAATATACCACCGTGTGGCTCAAAGAAGGCTCGCCGCTGCGCGTTTACACTGCTAAACAAGCTGCAATGCTGCAAGGGTATCTGGGTGAACGCACCAAGGCGCCGATCGTGGTGGATTACGCCATGCGCTACGGCAATCCATCAATCGCCGGCGTGCTGCGCAAACTCAAGGAACAAAACTGTCAGCGCATTTTGATCGTGCCGATGTATCCACAATATGCTGCCAGCACCACGGCGACTGCCTGTGACAGGGTCTTCAACGAGCTGCAAAAAATGCGCCACATGCCCGCATTGCGCACGATTAAAAACTTTCACGATAACGCCGGTTATATCAAAACGCTGGCGAGTAACATTAATGAATACTGGATGAAAAACGGCCGTCCTGAAAAACTGCTGATGAGTTTTCATGGCTTGCCGCGCTATACCTTGGACAAGGGCGATCCCTATCACTGCGAATGCCAGAAGACCGCGCGTCTGCTGGCACTGCAACTCAGCCTGAAGCCCGAGCAATACACCCTCAGTTTTCAATCGCGCTTCGGCAAAGCAGAATGGCTCAAGCCCTACACCACCACCACTCTCAAGGAACTGGGTAAACAAAAGACCAAGCGCGTGGATGTGGTGTGTCCGGGCTTTGTCGCTGACTGCCTGGAAACGCTGGAGGAGATTGCTCAAGAAGGCAAACATGATTTTCAACAGGCAGGTGGCGGTGAATACCACTATATCCCGTGCCTGAATGACCGCTCCGAGTGGCTACACGCGCTGACTGACTTGGTGATGGACAACTTGCATGGCTGGCTGATTGAAACCAATACGACTGAAGCAGAACAAGGCAGGCTGCGCGCGTTGGCGATGGGAGCGAAGCGGTGAAGTGATCAGGTTGATTACCTCATCGGATCGCAATTACAGTTTGATGAAATGCTCGCGATAATGGCGTAGCTCGGCGATGGATTCGTAAATATCCGCCAGTGCCTCATGTTTGCCGTGTTTTTTCATGCCCTGTACGACTTCCGGTTTCCAGCGCTTGGCGAGTTCCTTGATGGTGCTGACATCCAGATTACGATAGTGAAAATAGTCCTCGAATTTCGGCATCCAGCGCGCCAAAAAACGTCGATCCTGACAAATTGAATTGCCGCACATCGGCGAAATACGGTTCGGCACATACTCTTTCAGAAATTCGATCATCTGCGCTTCAACCGCCGCCTCATCCAAAGTGGCGGCCTTAACTTTCCCAATCAAACCGGACTTACTATGGGTGGATTTATTCCACGCATCCATTCCGTCGAGCACGCTGTCAAGTTGATGCAGCACCAATACCGGCGCCTCTGCAACGGTGTCCAGGTTGCTGTCGGTAATCACTACCGCGACTTCTATGACACGGTCGGTATCCGGGATCAGTCCGGTCATTTCCATATCTATCCAGATGAGGTGGTTTTGATTTTGTGCCATAATTTACCCGCCCGGAACTGAACGCTAAGGCCTGTATTGTGTCACAGGTGGGCCACTCTTCCACAGCCAATTTACCTGACCATGACCGCCACACAATTCACCTTTGTTTTCATTACCGCGCTCGCATGCGCCACGTTGGTCAAATTCTGGCTGGCACAACGCCACTTGGCGTATATCGGGGCGTGTCGTGACAATGTGCCCAATGCATTTCAAGCGAAGATCACCCTGACCGACCACCAAAAAGCCGCCGATTACACCAGCACAAAAACCCGTTTCGCCCTGCTTGGCACATTGTTCGATGCGGTCTTGTTGCTGGGGTTTACCTTGGCTGGCGGGATTCAATATATCGCGGAATTTTTCAACGGCTGGATCGCCAATTCCATCGCACAGGGAATGGCGACGATCGTTACAATTTTGCTGATATCTTCATTGCTGGAAGCACCCTTTACTTTATACGGCACCTTTGGCATCGAAGCGCGCTTTGGCTTTAACAAAATGACCCCTGCGCTCTACCTGATGGATACGCTGAAGGGTTTGCTGGTAGGCGCGATTCTCGGCCTGCCGCTCTTGTTTGGCGTGCTGTGGCTGATGGAACGCATGGGTGAATACTGGTGGCTTTATGCGTGGCTGGTATGGGTAGTATTCAATTTAATGATTTTGTTTATCTATCCCTCATTCATCGCGCCGCTGTTCAATAGATTTAGCCCCTTGCAGGATGATGCAATGAAGCTTCGCATTGCCGCGCTGCTCAACAAATGCGGCTTTACCGCACAGGGATTATTTGTCATGGACGGCTCCAGACGTAGCGCGCATGGCAACGCCTACTTCACCGGATTTGGCAAGACCAAGCGGATCGTATTTTTTGACACGCTGTTGGAACGGTTAAGCGGCAATGAGATCAATGCGGTGTTGGCTCATGAGTTGGGGCATTTCAAGCATCGACATGTGGTTAAACGCATCGCAGCAAGCTTTGCCGCCAGCTTGGGTTTTTTGTGGCTACTCAGTCAGCTAATGCAAACCACCTGGTTTTTCCACGGCTTGGGAGTGCGCACACCATCCACCGCACTCGCACTGCTGTTGTTCTTTTTAGTGTTGCCGGTATTCAGCTTTTTTCTTAAACCGGTATTGTCTGCTTATTCACGCAAGCACGAATTTGAAGCTGATGCCTATGCCGCCAGACAAACTGATCCGGCCGATCTGGTAAATGCGCTGGTCAAGTTATATCAGGATAATGCCGCCACGCTGACGCCTGACCCGTGGTATTCCAGATTTTATGATTCACATCCACCTGCAGCGGTGCGTATTGCCCATTTGCAGGCCTGAAAGGAGCGCTTCGTGAAATTATTCCCCGGCATATTGATGTTGTGTATTGCAACAGCAGTATGGGCCGACCCCTTTCCCGAAGGTAACGCTCAGGTTGGCCAAAAAATGTTCGAGCAATATAATTGCACCCGCTGTCACACTGCGATGATGGGTGGGGATGGCAGCGGTATCTTCACCCGCCCAAATCGCAAAGTGAATACACCGGGCCAATTAATTGCACAAATTGGCGTATGCGGCGGCAATGTTGACGTAAACTTTACCTTGCAGGAAAAACAACATCTGGCTGCTTATTTAAATCGTTATTACAAATTCAAGTGAGCTTGCCATGACCACTGCTGATATCGCACGCAAGACCTGCAAACCCTGCAAGAGCGGGACTCGACCACTGGCGCAAACTAAAATTGATGGCTTTCTGAAGCAACTGCCCGGCTGGCAACAGTACGACAGGTTGATCAGCAAGACCTATCAATTCAAAAATTATTTTCAAACCATCGCCTTTGTAAACGCCGTAGCATGGCTTTCACACAGCCAAGATCATCATCCTGACCTGGGCGTAACTTATAACCAGTGCCGCGTCGAATACACTACTCACGCCATTTC
>Ga0137403_10000345_pt1 | contig 59496 bp, 68 predicted proteins | sample CZOMad2_1_16fung_FD_122057 | JGI IMG/M metagenome (GOLD analysis project Ga0137403, IMG submission 122057) | Vadose zone soil fungal communities from Angelo Coast Range Reserve, California, USA - CZOMad2_1_16fungal (Hybrid Assembly) | ecosystem: Environmental > Terrestrial > Soil > Vadose zone...
GTGGTTGCGGGGGCTGGATTTGAACCAGCGACCTTTGGGTTATGAGGGCGTCGGCGCTGTCCACAGCGGACGACACCCGACCGAAGGAGCAGGCATTTCCGCGCCGCCTTTTCGTCTCGTTTGGTCGGCTGTCGGACGGTCAACCCGGAAAATGCACGGAAAGTTCGTCCGGTCAGCCCGGACACTTCACGGAAAGGCCGTCCGTTCGCAGAGAGCCCGCCCTCTTGGCGGGAAGACGCAAGGTGACCTCGCTTCCCCAAGCCAGGGCGCCATCCTACCGGCGGGACCGTCCGCACCGACCCGGGCGCCGCCCGTTTCATGCGCCCGTGACGATCTCCACCCATGGGGGACCACTGTGGCGGTGGGCACACGGGTAATTCACGGATAAGGCGGAACGGGGCGGCGCATCACCACATACCAAACTGTTTGACTCTATGGCGGACGGGATTCGAACCCGCGACCTCAGGATTGGCAAGGCAACATCTCACCGGGGTGGTCGTTCCTTGGCCTGTCGCGAGTGACCGTCGTCAACCGACTCGGATGACGTTTTGGCGAAGGACAGGGCCCGCACTCATCTCTCGCTCGACAAGGACGCACCCGAGGGACGGCCAAGCGAGCCGCCGGGCGCGGGCATGATCATCCCAATCCCAGAAGTCGGTGGCCTGCATCATCGCTACGTCCGCCGGGCGGCGTAGCCTCAGCACCGCACTTGTCGATCTCCACCGCCCAACGCATACACACCGGCTTTCTTCCTTCTGGCCGCCGGCCATCCTCCCCCTCGGGAAAACCTCGTCCCACCAGGTCAAGTCGACGGCCAGAGGATGCCGACAACCTTTGCCCCCTACGAGTCCTCACCTTCTTGCGGCCTGTCAGACCAGCGCGGGCGCTCGCCAAACGAGGCGGAGGCGGTTTTGGCGAAGGACAGGATGAGGTTTTGGCGAAGGACAGGATCGAGCCTGGAGAGTTGCTCCTCGGGCAGTCGTGGCCCCTCTATGCCGTGAAGCGTTTCTGGGAGAAGCCGCCGGCGCCGGTGGCCGCGCGGCTCGCGCGCGCCGGGTGTTTCTGGAACAGCTTCGTGATCGTCGCTCACCACGCGACGCTTCAGGACCTCATCCGCGCCGCCGTGCCCCCGCTCGCGGCGGCGTTCGGGCCGCTCGTAGCACGACTGGGCACCGCGTGGGAGGACGAGGCGGCGCGCACCGTGTACGCACCCCTCCCTGCCATCGACTTCTCGAAGCGAGTCCTCCAGGCGAGGCCGGCCAAACTAGCGGTGTTCCCAGTGAGCGGCTTCGAATGGAACGACCTCGGCGATCCCGCGCGCGTCTGCGCGACGCAGTGGCGGACGCGCCGGAATGTCGCCTCGGCCTAGATCGTCCCGAGCCGCGATATTTGTCGATGCCTGCCCAGAAGCGGCGCGGTAACGCTCAGCGGCCCGGGCGGGGAGTTGCATCTGCCCCCTCTCCCTCTCGAAGCGAGACGGTCTCGTCACCGACGCGGATCGCCGCATCCCAGGTGATCACGATGGCATCCTTCACGCTCTGGTGCGCCGGGCAGCCCTCGGGATGAAGCCGAAGCGCGCGCTCGGCCACCTCCCGCGCCTCCGCCGGCACGGCCAGGTCATAATGGACGTGAATCGATTTGATCCGAATCGTCTTGCCAATCCCGGAGATGCGGCCATCGACGGTGGCCGTGAAGGAATCCTGATCGAACGCGATCTTGCGCCCTGCCAGGGCGCCACGCAGTGTGCCGTACATTCAGCCGGCGACCGCGGCCACGATGTGGTCGAGGGTCGAGGCGATCGGCGGCCCTTCCTTGGCGCCGTAGTACTGGCGGAGCGCTCCCTGGACTCCGTAGACGACGGGCTCGGGAACGTCTCCGAGATACGCGCGGCGATAGCCCTCGTGGTACTCGAGGCGGGCGTGTGAGATGTACTCGAAGTCGTCAGCCATGACACGTCTCCTTTCGTTGAGACAGCTTCGTCAACCGACCCGCACAGCGTACCTGTTCTAGGCGCCGAGCCGCTCGGCCAGCTCGTCAAAATCAGCCACGACGATCTCGTGGGCCGGGTCCGGTATCGGATCCGGGGGCCCGGCCGGGCCCCATTCGGCCGGACGTTTCACGAAGGCGCTTCGGTAGCCCGCTTGGCGCGCTGCCATCAGATCGAAGTTGTGACACGCGACCATCAGGAACTCGGCCGGCCGGTATCCGAGCCACTTCGCGCAGGTGTGATAAGCCGCCGGGCGTGTCTTGTAGACACCGATCATCTCGCACGAGACAACGGCATCCCAGGTGAGCCCGTTGCGCCGCGACACGTCGACGATCAGCGACGTGCTCAAAGATCGTGAAGGCGACGACAACGTACTTTTGTCGCAGACGAGCGAGCGCCGGCGGGAAATCCGGCCAGGCGTCGAGCGCATGCCATGTGCGTCGGACCGCTTCGCGATCGTCCTGCGTGAGCTTCGACAGGTCATGAGCCTGAATCACCGTGTCGAGCACGTCGCGATGTACATCATCGATGTTGAACGACGAGGTGGCCTGCCCCACCATGGCCTGGAGCGAGCGCCGGCGATACTCGTTGGTGATCGCCGGCCAGTCGGCGTTTATCCCCCCTCGGATTCCCGCGTCGGCGAAGGCTTGACTCAGGCCTCGATGCCAGTCGAGGACGGTGCCTCCGACGTCGAATGTCAGCGCCTTGATCTCAGACATCATGCCGGTGGTTGGGGCCTACCTAGCCTTGGCGGTTGGGAGCGCTCGAATCCGGGCATCTGCAGAACGGTCACCATTTCGCGCTCCGGTGGAAACGACGATGGCTTGCCATTCCGCGCGCGCCTCGCGGAGATCGACCATCCGTCCTATTGGGTCCGGCAGCGGAACATCGGGAAAACGCTCGCCTTCTTTTGGCCCGACCTCTCCGAAATCCCTCGTTGGAAGCGGCACCGGCATCCTCCCCGTCCGCGTTCGCGATGGCAGACCCATGTCGGGCCTGCCGTTGAGACACTCGTCTTCCGTCATCGGATTCACTTCGTGTGCGCAATGTGACCGACGAGGAACGCGCGGAGGCGAGTCTTCACGTCCTCGGGCAGCTCCATGCGACGCACCTTCGCCACGAGTTCCCTCGTCTTCCCGTAGGTCGCGACGTAGGCCCGGCAAGGCGCACAGATCTCGAGATGCACGTCAATCTGCTGGAGCACCTCTGGCGTGAGGTCGGCATCGAGGTACTCCGCGAGCTTCTCGATCGCCTCGCGACAGGTCATGCGCGAGGGCCCAGGTGACGGGTGAGTTGCTCTCGCAGTGCCATGCGCGCCCTGTGTACCCGTGATTTCACCGACGCGACCGATTCGCCAATCGCCTCCGCGATCTCCGCGTTGGGCAGGTCTTCGACATCTCTCAGCACGAGGACCGCTCGATAGTGGTCGGGCAGGCTGTCGATGGCGCGGTTCAGGAGGGCCCGCGTTTCTTCAGAGAGTAGAGCGGCCTCAGGATTCTGAGACCAGTCCGCGAGGACGTATGTCAGGTCGCCCTGGCGGTGGCCGCTCGCATCGAAACCGGGGAGGTGCTCTTCGATCGAGGTCTCGACTTCGTGCCGCTTGCCATGGCGTTTGTTGAGCGCGGCGTTGATCGTGACGCGGTAGATCCAGCTCCCCAGCGCCGACCGCCCCTCGAAGCTCTCGCCCTTGCGGTAGATGGTCATGAACACGTCCTGCACGACTTCCTCGGCGTCGGCCGCGTTGCGTGTGATCCCCCGGGCGAGGCGGTGGACACGCGCGGCGTACCGACCCATAAGCACTTCCAGCGCACCGCAGTCACCGGCGTGCAGGCGCTCGAGTAGCGAAAGGTCGTCCACCTCACCGTCCATGGCTCCGGAGTGTTGGCCCCCCGCGCCGGGACGTCTCACCCGCAGCGCTGACCAGCGCCCCAGCGCAGGTGTCACCTGGGTAGACAAGGCTCATTGGAAAAGGATTCGGTTCGTCAGAGTTCGGCGACCCGCTGACGATATCCGCCGTCGCGAATCGCTCCGGCGTGGGGGCGTGTCCTATCGACACGTGAACTGTGGGAGGTCTCCCATTCTTGACGCATCGCGGGTGTCGATCGTCATCCCGGCGAGGAACGATGCCGAGGCCCTTGCGCGTACGCTCTCTCATCTCGCCCACCTGACCGGCCGGTGCGAGAGCGAGGTCATCGTCACCGCCGCCGGCGATCGGAAGGCCACGGAACGTGTCGTCGCCGGCCGGGCCCGGCTCCTGTGGCCGGGCGGGTCGACGCGTGCCGAGTTGTTGAATGCCGGAGCCGCCGTCGCGCACGGTGACGTGCTCTTCTTCCTGCACGCCGATTCGTTTCCGCCGTCGACGGCGCTGGCGCTGATCGAGGAGGCGCTGCGCGATCCGAGCGTCGGGGGGGGCGCGTTCGAGCACCTCTTCGACGAGCCATCGGTGAGCCTCAGGCTCATCACGTACATCAACCGCCTACGCTACCGCCTGACCCGCAACTACTACGGCGATCAGGGTCTCTTCGTGCGGGCGTCGGTCTTTCGGGAACTGGGGGGCTATGGCGCCCTCCGGCTCCTGGAGGACCTCGACTTCGCCCAGCGGCTCAAGCGCCGCGGCCAGAGTGTCCTCATCCGCCAGCCCCTGCGCACATCGGGCCGTCGCTTTCTCGCACGGGGGCCGTGGCGCACCTTGTTCTTCATCGTCTGGCTGCTTGCCCTCCACACGCTCGGCTTCGACACACAGCGGTACGCCGAGCGCTGGCGCGGGCCTGCCAACCGAGCCCCCGGAATGCCGTGGCCCCGGGGTGTCCGGCTGTGAGCGTCCTCGTCACCGGCGCCACTGGCTTCATCGGCCGAGAAGTCGTTCGGCGGCTCCTCGGAGCGGGTCGGCCTGTCGTCGCCCTGGCGCGCGGGCGCGACGGCGCAACGGCCGTCGAGCGTGTGGTCACCGCCATGGGGAGGCTACCCGCGGGCGCGGATCTCGACGTCGTCGAGGGTGACCTCGCATCGCCCGAGTGCGGCCTGGCCCGCGGAGACTGGCGACGTCTCCGCGCGACGGTCGAAACAGTGATCAACTGCGCGGGCGACACGCGCTTCGAGCCCGAGGCGATGGAGCCCTACGTCGCTGGGCACATCCATGGACCGTGCCGCCTCCTGGAGGGGCTCGCCGGCAGGCGGCTCGCGCGTTGGGCACAGGTGTCAACGGCGTTCGTGTGCGGCTGCCGGACGGGCACGATCCTCGAGCACGAATCTGACGTGGGCCAGGCGTTCCACAACACCTACGAGCGCGTCAAGCTCGAGGCGGAGCGAACGATTCTGGTGGCCGGCGCCGGCCGTGGCGTCCACGTCAAGGTTTGCCGCCCGAGCATCGTCGTTGGCGCAGCGCCGACGACGTCCGGCGGCAACCCATCCAATCTCTTCTTCGGCTTCATCCGGATGCTCGCCGCTCTGGTGCGCATGCCCGAGGGCGCGGCGCTCCCGCTCCGGGTGGCCGCCGCGCCGGGAGCATCGTTCAACATCGTCCCCGTGGAGTACGTCGCAGCGGCCCTTATCGCGCTCGCTGAGGGCGCCGAGGGCGCCGGCGAGACGTGCCATCTGGTCGTCCGGGACCCGCCGACCCAAGCCGCAGTCCTCCGCATGATCACCGAGCGCGTCGGTGTTCGGGGCATCTCCCTCGTCGACGCCCGGCGCGAGCCACTCGAGGATTTGTCGTCCTTCGAGCGCGCGGTGGCGCGGACGCTCGAACCGTATCGCTCGTACCTGATCCAGGACGTACGCTTCGACGACGCGACCGCGGCGAGGCTGCTCGGGCGCTGCGGAATAGCGCGCCCGACGCTCTCGACCGATGCGCTGTACCGGCTCGTGGACCAGGCCCTCGCGGCCGATGACCCTTGCCCCGAGCCAGCGTCGACGGTAGCAGGCTGATGCTTCGGATCCTCGTCGGCCTGGTGATGGTCGGCGTTGTCCGGCCCCGCCTGGAGGGAACCGTCGCTGATCGCAGAGCTCGAGGTCACGGCGACCCGGTACCACGAGAATCCGGCGCGCCTCGACACCGTGCGTGAGAGTCTCACGCAGGCCGCCGACGCGAAGCCGGAGGTGGACGCGCAGCAGGCGCGCGCCCTGCTGGACTCGATCAGGGCCGGATCGTCGTGACGTGGCTCCTCCAAACCTTTCTCCGGCGTTACGCCCGCGGTAACGCGCACGCTCTTACGCCGCACATCCGCGGGCGGAGGCTCCTCGACCTGGGCGCTGGCGAGGGCTGGGTTGGCGCGGCGGTACGCGCGCTGACACCTGCCTGGACATGCGCGGCGGACATCGGACCGTTCCGACTTTCGAAAGACCCGTACGTTGTCTACGACGGCAAGCGGCTGCCCTTCGGCGAAGGCACGTTCGACACGACACTGATCTCGCTCGTGCTCCATCACTGCGCGACACCGGAGCCGGTGATCGCTGAGGCGGTGCGCGTCACCCGGACTCGGTTGCTCGTCGTCGAATCGGTTTATCGGAACCGTCTCGAGCGCTTCTGGCTTAACCTTTTGGACGCACGGCTGAACCGCCACCGCCATGGCGGGCGGATGCCCGTGCCCCTCAACTTCAAGTCGCCCGAAGAATGGAGGATGCTCTTCGAGTCACATGGCCTTGCCGTCGTCACCACGCAGTGGCTCGGTTCGTGCGTCGAGCGATTGTTCCACCACCCGCTTCTGTTCGTGCTTGACAAGTCGCCGCTCTGCACCGTCTCGAGTGTTGGGCTAGATGCTCTTCATCCGGGCAGCATGGAGAACAGCGATGATGGTCATGCTATCGACAATCTCGCCTGACAGCACGCGCTCCAGAACCTCGCGAAACGGGAACGAAAGGATCTCGATGAATTCCGTCTCGTCCGCGGGAAGCGCAAGCTTCACCATCTCCTCGCCCAGGAAGAGGTGCGCGGTCTCGTCCATGACGCTCTTGCTCGTGTGGTACGTGCTCACATGAGTCAGCCGGCCGGCCCGGTAGCCGATCTCCTCCGAAAGCTCGCGCTGGGCAGCCGCCCCCACTGTCTCCCCGGCGTGGACGCCGCCCGTGGGCATCTCCCAGGTTGTCCGGCCGACCACGTACCGGTACTGGCGGACCATCAACACGGTCTCAGCATCGAGGAACGGGAGGACGCCTACGCACTCCCCGCAGCGCACGACCCCGTAGATCGTGGTGCGTCCGTTGGGCAACTCCACGAGGTCCTCCCGGAGGGAAAGCCAGCGATTCTCGTAAATGGGCGTCGTGGACATCGTCTTCCAGGGGATTTCCGCGAGGCTTTTCATGGTGTGCGCTCCAGCAAGAATTTGCGGGTGTGCCGAGCAGCGCTCTCCGATGCCGCAACAGCGGCATGCAGTCGGATCAAATCATCGGGAGTATCGATGTCATACCATGCCGGAAGGCACGCAACCCGAAGCCCCTTCGCATCAGAGCGCCGGATGGTCTCACCGAGGACCTGATTCGTGCTCCACGCCATCGCCTCGAAGAGCTCACGATGGACCGTGCGGAGCCCGATCAGGTAGTAGCCACCATCCTCAGTGGGGCCGAGCACCACGTCGATCTCGGGTCTCATGACAAGGTCGATCGCCTGCTGGAGAAATCCAAGAGGCAGCGTCGGCGTGTCGCTGTCAATCGCCAGCGCCCCCCGGTAGCCTCTGTCCAAGAGCTCGCCAAGGCTGTTTGCGAGCCTCTCGCCGAGGTCTGCGCCACGTTGGCCGACGAGGACGAAGCCCGGAGCGACCTCCTCGAAGAACGCCCTTGCTTCGACGGGCGCATACGCGATTGCGAGGCTGGCCGCTTTGAGCAACCTCACCTGTTCGATTTTGTCGAGAAGGAAGCGAGAATAGAGCTCTGCTGCATCGGCCAGGGAAAGCGGCGGGCAGAGCCGAGTCTTGACCTCACCCGCACGCGGCGCTTTCGCCATGATCGCAACGGCGATGGGCTCTCTGGCCAGATTCATTCGAGGTCACTGAGACGGACCACGGCCACGCGATTCTCACCCTTCAGGGCCAGATAGAGCAGGCCAGCCTCGCGGTTCAACGTGGCGCTTGAGACGTTCCGGGGGATCCGGCGCGTGCGCACGACAGTTAACGCGGCCTCATCCACGATCGAGAGCGTGTCCCCCCGATTGTCGATCACGTAGACACGCCCTGCGGTCTCATCGACGGCAATGCCGATCGGATAGTCACCGACGGCGAGCGTGGTCAGGACGCTCAATATCCGACCATCGAGGACGCTCACGCTGCCGGCTTCAGTGTTCAGAACGTAGACAATCCCCGTCTTGGCGTTGACTCGGAGGTGCGTGGGGCCGCGGCCGACGGGGATCGCCGCGATCCGAAGACCTCGCGCTCCGTCGATGACGAGCACCCGGTCCTGTTTCACGCTCACGATGAACACGCGAGACGTGACAGGATCCACAGCAACACCTCCCGGCCCGTGACCCACTGGGACCGTGAAGAGGACCTGTCCGCTCCGACCATCGAGAGCTGTGAGAGAACCGTCTCCCTCGCTGGCGACAAAGACCCGGTGCGCAGAGGGGTCCACGGCGATCCCGTGCGGCTTTGGCCCGACGGGAATCCGAAACGCTTCCCTCAAGTCTCGCGTGTCGAAGACAGCGACGAAGCCGTTGCCTTCGTTTGGCACGTAGACATGGCCTCGCGCGGAATCCACCGCGAGATGTCGAGCTCGACTCACGAGCCGGATCGTGCCAACTCGCTCTCCCATGGCGTTCAGGACGGTGACTGTCGCGCTCCCCTCGTCGGCGACGAAGCGGTGGCCCGATGCGGGGTCGAAGACGAGCTCCTCGGGCCACTGGCCTACGGAGAGCGTGGCGACTCTTGGCACCTCCGCGCCCGTCACGCAGCCAGCAAGCGCGAGGGACAGTGCGAGGTGAAAGAAGATTTTCATCAGGTGTCTCCCCGACGGCTCCTCTAACGGGTGACACGCGGCGGCTGTGGCTTGTGGGGGAAGCTGAGGATGTCGGTCGTATTGCACTTGTGGTCGGCCACGACGAAGTGCCAGTCGCGCGGGTCGGTGGGTGATTTCGAAATGTCCACTTCGAGCTGGTAGACGCCGTCGGGATAGTTCGACTTGAGGCTCCACACCCGGCGGGGCGGGGCCATGGCGAACGTGCGCCCTGTCGCCGCGTTGAACGCCAGCACCTGGGGCCCCAGGATGCCATTCGGGTCCGAGACGTCCATCTTGACGATCATGACCTTGCCCTTGCGCGTCTCACTCGGGCCGAACTCGATACTCTTGATGACTGGGTCGTTGGCTCGCGTCGGCTCGGGCACGAGCACAACCTCGACTTCCAGCGTCTTGTCGTTCTCGACCCTCACGGCATTCGGCTTATAAATGTAACCGCTGGAGTAGACGTGCAGTCCGTATTGGCCGCCTTCAGCGAGCTCGATTCGAAAGCGGCCGGCGCTATCGACCAGCGTCCCGCGGTCCCAGCGGTTATTGTGAATCTCCCCTTTCTCGAGGAGCGCAAGGCCCGCGAGCGGGTGGCCGCTCTGGGTCCGCACCGTGCCAGTGATTGCCGTCGCCGCGTCCGCGCCGCGCGGGAGCGCGAGCGCCGCGAACCAGAGCGCGAGAGAGATTGAGAGGACGGTTTGGATCATGCTGTCTCCTTCGTTATGGCGCGACACCGAGCGGACGGCCGGCGAGCCGCGACATGAGGAACGCGATGACGTCAGTGGAGGGTTGACCGTCAGACCCGAGGCGCGGAAGCTCCGGCCGATGCCGTCCGAGGAACCGCTCGAGCGGCTCGACCTGGCCGTTCCCAACGGCCGGAAAGAGCAGCGCGGCGGGAGCAACAGCGCCGGCGTCGTGGCAGCTCCGGCACCAGCGCGCGTAGAGTCGTTCGCCGCGCCCGACGCTCTCGGCGAGCGCGCGAAGCCGACCTTCGAAGACAGGCTGGCCGGCGACAATCCCCGGCGAGATCGGTATGCCGGCGCCTTGCGAGGTCAGGTACGCGGTGATCGCGAGGGCGGGTCGCTCCGCGTCATGGAGCCGGTAATGACGCTGCACCGCCTCGGCATTCGCTTGGAACAGCGTCATCACGCGGCTGTCGGGAGGCGGCAGCGGTCTGTACTTTGGAAAGCTCGCCGCCCATCCACGCGTCTCGGCTGGATCATAGTGACAGGTGGTGCACGCGACCGGATCCTGAGGGTCGGGTGAGCTCTTCCACCATCGCTCGCCCTCCGCGACGAGCTCTCCCAGGCCGCCTGCGGGCGCGCCCGCCGATGCCCCTCTGGCCGAGGCAAGCACGATAAGCACCAGCGCGATGAAGCGGACCATCCCGCTCGAGCCTCACATGCTCCCGGAACGGCGATTGCCGCGCGGCGCGCCCTGGATGAGCGTCAAGGCGCCGACCGTGAGGAAGCCCGTCGTGTAGAGCGCGAGCAACGGAGCGGCCGCATAGCGTCCATGGGCGCAGACGAGCCATGTGCTCCAGCCGCAATAGAGTCCAAGAGCGAACTCGACGACGCCTCCCCAGGGCCGCCAGTCCGCATAAGCCTTACCGCGCCAGCGCCCGTCGGCCTGACCGATGCCGAACTTCGGTGTGCGCACGAACTCGAGATCTCTTCTCCACAGCGCGTCGAGGACCGCCACGCTCGTGCTCCACGCAACCCCCACGCCGATGATCATGATGGTAGGCAGCCGCCACAGGTGTCGAAGCCAGCCGGGATCGAGGACCCGCTGGGCGTAGACCAGCAGAAATCCGGGCCCGAGGACGCCCAGCGTGAAGGCGACGCTCACACCGACCAGGATGTTTCCTTCCAGTGGGCCTTCCCTTGCGCTGAGCACAGGCGCGGATAGGAGGACACCGATGAGGATCGCAGGGTGAATCATGTAGTACGTCAGGTGGATGAAGGCTTGGTACTTGGTCCACAGCGACAGCGGAGCGCGAGCGACCGCCGGCAGGAGCTTGAGCGCGGTCTGGATCGATCCTTTCGCCCAACGACGCTGCTGCGATTTGAATCCCGTGATCAGAACCGGTAGCTCTGCCGGGCAGACCAGATCGGGGCGGTAGACGATGCGCCACCCGCGAAGCTGCGCGCGATAGCTCAGATCGAGGTCCTCGGTCAGCGTGTCGTGCGACCAACCTCCTGCGTCCTCGATGGCGACCTTGCGCCAAATGCCAGCCGTTCCGTTGAAGTTCAGAAGCAGGTTGCCCCAGAAACGCGCTGACTGTTCGACCGCGAAGTGGCCATCGATGCCAAGAGACTGGGCAATCGTCAACACCGAGAACTCGCGGTTCAGATGACCCCAGCGCGTCTGGACGACCGCCACTCGCGCGTCGCTGAAGTGTGGGATGGTCGTTCGGAGAAAGTCGGCGTTCGGCACCGCGTCGGCATCGAAAATCGCCACGAAGTCTCCGCGTGCCTCCTTGAGCCCGGCGGCGAGGGCGCCGGCTTTGAAGCCGGTGCGCTCGCGGCGGTGGAGGTGGACGACCGTCAATCCTCGCGCACGGAGCTGGTCCGCGGTCTCGGCGATGATCACGCTGGTGTCGTCGGTCGAATCGTCGAGGACTTGCACCTCGAGACGGTCACGCGGGTAGTCAAGCGCGCCAACGGCCTCGAGCAGGCGGCGCGCAACATGGCGCTCGTTATAGAGGGGAAGTTGCACCGTCACCGACGGCCACTCGGCTGGCGGCTCAGGCGCCACGGCCTCTCGAATACGCCGGCGGTTCCACCAGTGGATCGCGAGCAGGAGATACGCGTTCAGCCCATAGAGATTAAGCGCGACAACCGAGACGAAGTGGAGGACTCCGAGGACGGTTCTCAAAGCGTCCTCGGCGCGAGCGCCGTCGGGATCCGGTGCGCGATCGTGCGCCAGCCGGAAAGGAAGAGGAGCGCGAGGAGGGGACCATACTCCGCCAGCCACGCCCACCATGGGATGGGTGCCGGCTCCACCACATAGCTCAAGTACGAGACCGACACGGCGCCGCTGAAGTACAACCACGCCGGCCGCGGACTGAAGCAGAGGAACGGCACGATCCAGATCACGTACCAGGGATGCATGCTGGTTGGCACGAGAAGGAGGTAAGTGCCGACTGCGAGAGCCCCCGCACGTGTCATACCCGCGACATCTCCCGGGTTAGCGCGGCCGATCCAGACGACGATCCCACCCATCAGCGCGAAGAGGACAGCCATCGCGACCGCCCGCGCGAATTCACCGGTGAGGCCCAGCGGATAGGTCAGCAGTGCGCGAAGACCGATGTTGTGGTCCTCGGCTCTGCCCAGGTACTCGGGAAGGAAACCCGCGGCGCCAAACCCTACGGTGGCGACGTGGGGAAGATATCCCAGCGCGACTGTGGTGGTAACGGCTGCGGGAAATCGCCAGTCGCGCGGCCGCCACCAGGCGGGAAGCATGACAAGAGGATAGAGTTTCACCAGCACGGCAGCGCCGAGGGCGATGCCCGCGCGCACGGAGGAGCCGCCCTGACGAAAGGCGAGCGCCGCGAGCACCAGAGGAATCATGACGAGGTCAACGTGGCCCGCCTGAACGCCTTCGAAGACCACGAGCGGCGACCAGGCATAGACGATGACCGCCGCTGGACTCGACCTCGTCCGACGAAGGAGAGCGATCAGGAGGACGACCGTGACGATCTCGCTTGCGAGCAGAAACGCCCGCCACGCGACAATACTGTCGGGCGCGACCCGCGCCACGAGCGCGAAGACCGTTTCAGCGCCCGGCGGATATACCGTTACCTTCGTCGGCCGATTGATGTATGGGTAGACCGCTTCATCACGAAGGGGCGCGAGCTCGGTGGCGGCCGGTGGGTATCGGTACGGGCTGACGCCCGCCCATTGCACGCGACCGTCCCAAAGATATCGATAGAGATCGGACGAAAGAATGACCGGGCTCCCGAGGACAGCGACTCGGAACAGGAGACCGAATGCCAGCACGAGCCCGAGCACGATGCGATCGTCGGGACGTCCGTGTAGGAGGAAGCGCGTGGCGGTCAGATAGACGAGAAACAACGCGCTGAACAGCACGATATACGCGACGTGGGTCCGTAGGCTGCCGGTAGAGAGCAGGGGCAGCCCGACCGCGTAGCCAAGGAGGCTCACGAGTCCGAGACTGCCAACGAGGGCTCGAGCCTCCGTACTGTTCGTCACGGCTCTATCGCGGAGCGTTACGCAGCATACTGGAGCACTCGCGCCCAGGTCCGGCCCGCGATCGCCCGCCGACGAAGCGCCGGCTCCAGCGCGCGATCGATGCCCACAATCTGCCCTGCGCCGGCGAATGCGAAGCAGAACAGGGGCAGCGTCAGCAGCGGCCAGATCCAGTACCACTCGCCGGGAACATTGAATGCCCCAAGCGCGATGTTCACCTGCCAGAGGAAGCCGCCGACACCGGCCAGGCGCGTGAGGATGCCGAAGAGCAGAGCCACGCCGAGCGCGAACTCGATCACGAAGGTCTGCAGGCCGAAGAGGGAGAAGTGAGGCAAGACGACGTGCTCGAGGAATGCTGCGTACCAGCCGAACGTCGGGTTGGCGATCTCCTTCTTGATGAAGCCCTCGAGCCATCCGTAGTTGATCCACGGCGCCTTCTGCAACGCCATGTCAAGGAAGAGCAGGCCGTAAACGATTCGGAACAGGGCGAGCGGCCAACCGGGCAGGCACGTTCTCAAGCCGAGTGTGTCAGTTAACATTGGTCAGATACTCCACATGAGCCCGCAGCCCCGGCACGGGTCCGGCGGCTTCGCACTCTCGAAGTTGATCCGGAACTCGCGATACCTCTCGCCGTTCCAGATGTCGGCGAATGAGTCGACGAGCGCGTTACCCAGAATCAGTGCCTGATAATTCCGGGCCACCCACGGCGAGATGCAGCAAGGCAGGACGTTGCCGTTGGCAGTCACGTAGCTCAGCGTCCACGGCCGCTGGCACCCGGCCCAAGGCCGCGAGTTCGGCACCGCCCCGCTGAAGCTTGCCAGGGGCGTCGTCAATCCCGAGGCGCGGAGCGTGACACCGAGCGTCCCCGCCAGCCGCTCGGCCTCATCGAGTAATTCGCGCTCCTGCTGACGCAGCTGCCCATGCAGCGCGTTCTCGGCCGTGGCAAGTCCGAGCCCGTTGAAGACGAGCCGCTGCACGTACACCTCATCGACGCCGAGGTCGGCGGCGAGTCGGACGAACGCCAACAGCTCCTGGAGGTTGGCCCGTGATGCCGTGAACCACAGCGAGACACGCGGCGCCGCTCGGCTCCCCTTGTGCTCGAGCTCGATGAGTTGCCGCACATTGGCCACCACAAGATCGAACCGGTCGACGCCGCGGAGCTTCTGATATGTCTCTCTCGTCGCCGCGTCCATCGAGACCCGGAACTCGTCAAGCTCACTCTCGATCAATTTGAGTGCGCGTGCGGCCGTGAGGCTGATGGCGTCCGAGTTGAAGAGCACAGTCTCGGCCCGGGTCTTCAGGTAGGCCACGATTTCGAAGATTTCGCGGTTCAGGAGCGGCTCGCCGATACCGTGTAGAACCACCCGCTCAAGGACCGGAAACTGTTCCGCGAGGGCGGTGACCTGCCGGAGCGTGAGGTCAGCCGGCGGCTCCAGACTGTGGAAGGTTCGGATGCACGTCTGGCATTTTGAATCGCAGCGATTGGTCGTCTCCAGATAAAGCGATCGAGGCAGCGCGGAGACCACAGGCGGGCGGTGGCTGGTGTGCATGTCCGGAGCCTCAGCGTGCTGAGACGACGGTGGTACAAGCGCTCGCCATCTTCGGGAGATCCTCGCGCTTCGCCCGCTCCCAGTCGAGCGCGATCCGGTCGCCACGGGCGAACGGGCAGTACGGGTCGGGAGCGTCGAGCCGGCCCACTAATGCGCGTCGACCGGCACAGCCACCGCGGCAGGGGCAGTCAGCGCAGGCCATGGGCACCTGTCGCGCCGCGATGAACTCCGGGGTCTCGACGATAGCGCCACCGAGGCGCGCTAGATCCGCGAGGGTGAGTCGGCTCTCGGCCCAGTATGTACACGGCAGCACACGGCCGTCGGGTGCTATTCGGACGGTAGAGCGTCCACAACCGGGTCCAGTAAAGTCTGCGATCTCCAGGACTGCCGCCAGCACCGGCTCGGTCGTGGCCACGAGGCGCGTTGCCCCCGAGAGGAGTCGGAGGCCCCGCCAGAACTGCTCGTAGGTGAGCGTGAAGCGGTCGGTCTTCGCAGGCTGATAGACGTTGACGCGGAGATGGGCGCCGAATCCGGCGGCCAAGCCCGCTAAGTCAGCCAAGCGGTCGTAGTTAATGCTCATCATGACGGACGTCACCGTGACCGGCACTCCGAGTCCCACGCAGCGCCCGAGAGCGCCCATGACCGTCCGCCAGTTGCCGACGCCGCGAAACGCGTCATGGTCGCGCTCGGTGGGGAAGTCGAGCGAGAACTCGATACTGTGAAAGCGTTTGATCGCAGCGTCGTCCAGTGCCTGGATGCTGAAACCGTTGGAGGTGATGCTCGTCCTGAGGGCTCGCGTGCCCAGGTAGTCGAGAATCGCCTGGTACTCAGTGTGGAGCCCGTTCTCGCCGACACCGAGGTTGACCGAGCGCACCGAGATGCTCTCGCAAACCTGCTGGACGTCTCGGAGCGTGAGCCGCTGCACTACCATATCCGGCCGATAGCAGTGCGGGCATCTGAGATTGCATTCGTTGGTGAGACCGAGTCCGACGGAAAAGGCCATGGCGCTAGCTGCGTCTCCAGGCGTACCGCACGGTCGTGAGGAGCAGATGATAGCCGGCGAGCAGGCTTCCCCGGAGCGTGCCGGCAACTTTCGAGTGGCCGAGGCGTCGCCGACAGCTCACCGGCACCTCGACGATCCGGTACCCGCGCCGCGCCGCCTTGACCACCATCTCCGCGGGCCAGCCGTACGTCTTGTGCTCCATGGCAAGGTTGCGGAAAACGACGGCGCGGATTGCTCGGAACGGGCCGATGTCTGTGAGCGTGAGGCCGTAGAGCAAGCGCACGAGCGCCGTTACCATCCGGTTGCCCACCCGCTGCTGGAGCGTGAGCGCGCCCCGAGTCGCGCCACCCCTACGCGAGCCGAGAACCAGATCGGCCTCACCAGCCAGAACCGGGGCCAGGACCAGCGGCAATTCGGTCGGATCGTCGTTGCGATCGCCGTCAAGGAAAACGAGGATGTCGGTGTCGCCGGCGGCTACCGCGCCGGCCAGGCATGCGGCCCCATAGCCACGAAACGGCTCTCGGACGACTCGGGCGCCGGCGGTGGCGGCGATCTCCGCAGTGCGGTCAGTACTGCCGTTGTCCACGACGATGATCTCGTGGACGAGGTCGCGCGGTACCTCGCGGACGACGCCGCCGATGGCTGCCTCCTCGTTCAGCGCCGGGATCACCACGCTGATCCGCACAGTCCCCTCCACGTGCCGTGGAGTATCCTCCGCGGCGCGTTGATTCGCTATCACGATCTCTTAGGAGGGCTTCCGATGCCCACCCACTCGGCGAGTCACCGTCTGTCGCATCGTGAAGATACGGCCGGCTTTTTCGAGCACGGACGCGTCGATTGCTCCGTCGGTTCGCCGAGCGCGAGCACCACTCCGGCACCGGTTCAAATGCTGCGCCCATCGGGATGTGCCTTTTGATCTTCGAGCAGGCGATATGTAACGGCAGCGGGTGTGGCTCTCTCTGACTGTCGATGTGGGCATGCGCGATCCTCTCGATTGCCCTAAGACACGCGGAAGACACACGGCGGGGCGCGAATCGAACGACGCCTTGACGGTGTCTAATCCCTTTACAGCGCAGGCAGGCTGGGTGGTGGGCGCCTGTAGAGTTCGTTGGCCTCAGGAGCGATGCGAGCCCATCAGGGTGCCGACGAGTGCGACCATCCCGGCCGGCGCCTCATGCCGCGCGACGGCGAACCCCGCGTTCTCGAGCCGGTCGACGACGACGGTAGGCGCGAGCCGCAGCTTGCGGTAGACACCTTTGCGGAAGTGCCACCCGTCCGGCTGCCGCACCCAGATGAGATCGTGGACCTTGACAGTGGCGATCTCATACTCGAGAAAGCAGGCCATGATTAGGTCGTCAGAGCGGCAGAGCGTGATGAAACGATCCAGCTCGCGAAGCTCGCCAGTGAGATCGCGAAACGTGAGGATAAGCCGGCCTCCGGCGGCGAGGCGGCCGGCCGCGCCCTCGAATACCCGATCCAGGTCTTCAAGACGCTCGAGGTGCGAAAGCGTGTCGCCCATGCACGCAACGACCTCGACTCCAGACGGAGCGAGGCCAGCGACGTCGCGGATGTCGCCTGCCGTGGCCACAACCGACAAGCCGCACGCCCGCCCGTTCAGCTCATCGAGGAGCCGACGGCTGAAGTCGATGGCCAGCACACGGAAGCCCAGGCGTGCCAGCGCGATTGACTGGAACCCGGAGCCGCAACCGAGGTCCACCGCCACGCTGCCACCTTGCCGGGCCCTCGTGCCGAGGCGCTCGAGCAGGGCCTGCTGCTCGGCGACCTTGGCCTCAAAGTCGCCGAACATCCGTGAATAGTGCTGAGAGAGGACCTCGTCGTAGTGCTCGCGCACGGTAGCCATGGTCGCGGACAACTGACGGTCACAATCGTGCATACCTCCTCCTCTCGGCATTGGCCGCGAGTCGTCAACCTCCGCCCACATCTACGCGTCGGATGTCACTCCGGGCACCTGCGGTTCTGGATTGGAGCGAGTTGCATGTTGTATAGCGTGCTCGAAGCGCCGGAGTGAACCATCGTCGCGTGATGGTGTGTCCAACACAGGGTGCCGAAGAGAAACGACGCTCGAATTCATCGACTGCGCCTGAGGATTCGGATTTTTGTCAGCCTGATCCTGATGCTGCTTCTGTCCGGTTGCGCATACCTGCAATACTTTGGACTGTTTCCAAGCACGGGCAGAGTCGAGGACTCGCCCACGGGCAAGACTATTGTGGCCGGCGTCATGGTGAACGAGCAGGGAGTTGCGCTGAGCGGGATCGTCATGCTCGAAGAGGGACGGCTTTTCGGCGGTAAGTTCCGCCGCGGGGGCGTCGTTGACAGTTCGGGGCGTTTCGCCGTCGAGATACCCGGCGGACGCCAGTGGGGACTCCACGGCTACGCGGCCGGTCACATCTATCATCCGGAATCAATTGCGGTAGAACCAGGCAAGATCAACCAGTACCGATGGGTTCTGTCTATTGACACGGACCCACAGAACGACCCAACTATTCGGAGAATCACGCTGTCTCCGGATCCCGCACCGGGTGTCACCGTTACGATCACCCTGGACGCATTCGACCCGAAGTTCCGGCTCTCCGAACAGATTCTTGCCCTCAATGCGCGGACAGGCGATGCGTTGATCATGGAGCCGCCCGAGCAACCGCGCTGGGGCCGGCCCCTCGAAGGCAAGCTCTATCCCAACGGGATCTACCGAGCGACGTACGGCCCGCTGCCGCCCGGCAGTGATGTCAACGATTGGCTCTTCGTCCTCGCGAACGAGGACTGCCGCATCTCGCGGATCACACGGGCGCCCTTCGACCACATCGGGAGTACCAGCACACCGCTGATCACTCCGCCAGGCTCGCGCGGAGGTCGGCGCCGAGTCAGGTGGTGAGCGTCTTCGCACCGTCGCTCGGCGGTGGGACGGGCGTGAATCGCCATCGACCGCCGAATGTCCGCAAGGTACTGAACCACGACTACGCAGCAATCATCCTGGCGGGTGGTGACGCAACTCGGCCTCGGGCCCTTACGCTGACACCGCCGGCGACGACCAGCCAAAACAGTTCTGCCAGATCCTGGGCGACGGCTCGCTCCTTATCGACATGTCCTTCGCCAAAATTCCGTCCGCGGTCAAGTCGTTGATCTGTCGGCTCTGATCCGGTGAGAACCTAGGCTCGATGATCACCCTCCTGCTCTACCTGCTTCGACTCCTCCCGTTTCTGTGTGACGGCCGTCGGCAACTCGCCCTGGAGAATCTCGCCTTGCGCCAGCAGCTTGCCGTGTACAAGAGAATGGCGCGCCGGCCCAAGCTGCGCCGGAGTGATCGCCACTGGACCAAACTTTCTAGGCGGCCCACCCGGGGCCGCCCGCGCGTCGACCCCGAGATCACGGCTCTTGTCATACAAATGGCCGCGGCCAATCCCCTCTGGGGCGCCCCACGAATCCATGGCGAGTTCCTGAAGCTCGGCATCGACGTGGCCGAGCGTACCGTCTCCCGGCTCATGCCGAAGCGGCGCCCCCGGCCGTCTCAGACCTGGCGGACGTTCCTCGACAACCATGTCCGAGGCCTGGTCTCCCTCGATTTCTTCACGGTGCCCACCGCGCGCTTGCGCGTGCTCTTCGTTCTCGTCGTGCTCGCCCACCACCGCCGGCGCGTCGTCCACTTCAACGTGACCGAGCACCCCATCGCCCACTGGACCGCCCAGCAGATCGTGGACGCCTTCCCAGCCTTCCTTGGCCTGTTGCGAGAGCATCGGCCGTCGTCAACTAAGTGGGATGAGGTTTTGGCGAAGGACAGGGACGCGTACACCGCGACGCATCGTATCGATGCTGACGGGATTACAGTATCCGGTGCGCCAACCATCGGGCGGGCATGTTCCATCCATGACAACGGAACCGTTCCTCATCATCCCGCGAAAATCCATGCGCCGGCCCGACCGCCTCGTGACCGGCGGGTCGCGCACAACGATCTGCCCAAGAAACTTCTAGTGCGTCGATGTCCACGTACACCGTCGAGGACCTCGACAAAAACGGCAGAGGGAGGTGACAACGTTCGGCGTCCAGTGAGTTGACGCATCTACGGCTGCAGCACCCGTCTCACATGCAGGAGGAGCGTTTATGCGGGCACGACGATGGGGCTCGGTAGTCGCGCTGGTCGTGATCGTGGCGGTCCTCGCGCCTGGCGGTGTGTTCGCCCAAAGCGTGGACGAGCTCAGACAGCGGCTGCAACAGCTCGAGAACTCGACGCGCGAGGAACTCGAATCACTGAAGCGGCTGATTCGCGAGGGAAAGGCCGAGCGCGAAAAGGAGCGGAAGGCGCAGGAGGAACAAGAGCGCGTCCTCGAGTCGCTCAAGCAGCAGGTGGAAGAGCAACGGCTCTCGTTCGAGGAGAGAGAGAGGCAATTCAGCCCGGTCCCCGCCTCGTGGGCGAACTTCTTCGACCTGCAAGCCGGCCGGAAGCAAGCCAACAATGACCGGGACCCGCTGGGTAAAGACATCCAGGGCAACGTCTTCACGAACGACAACTTCAAGGTCCGGCTGGGCGGCTCGCTCCGTTTGCACGTTCAGCACAACGACTCACCCGTCGGCGAGTCGGTGAGCCGGGCTCTCCTGCCGGATGCCGCTCCGGGTGGCGGCAACACGGGCCGGGGTGAACGGGAGAACTTCCGTGCGTTCGCCGGGCGCTCCCGGCTCAACCTGGCGATGCAAGGGCCGGACACGCTCGGCGGGAAGACTTCGGCATTCTTCGAGATGGACTTCAACCAGCAAGCCAACGGCGCCGGCGAGGTCAACGCGGTCAACAACAACCCCCGCCTCCGGCACGCCTACGGCCAGTGGGCGTTTCCTGGCCTGCTCACCAAGGACGACGAGCTTCAGATCAAGCTCGGCCAGACCAGCGCCTTTGCCGATGGCTTTCCCGACTCCATCGACTTCAACACCATGCTCGCCGGCCTGGGTGCGGCCAACCGACGCAACCCGCGCATCGAGTTCATCGAGCGCTTCCCTCTCCTGTCTGGCATGAAGCTCCTGGCTTCACTGGGTGCCGAGCGACCTCTCTTCGACAACCAGGCGCTCGGCGGCGGGGACGTTGCCGCGAGAGACCTCGGCTCGGGCGACTTGAGCGGGTTCCCAGCGCTGAGCGGCGGGATCGGGTTCGAGGCGGGGCGACTGGGATTGATAGGGTCGACCGCGTTTTACGCCCGCGGTACATGGGGCGAGCGGAGGGAACGCTTCAACGTCGGCACGACGACCCCGAGCCTCAACGCCCAGACCAACTTCCAGGATCGCAACTTCACCGATCAGGTCGTTCACGGTACGTTGATCCTCGACCGCATCGGCTTCAACGAGACGGGCCGGGCCATGACGCTCAAGCTGCAGGGAGGAGCCGTGTGGACCCGGGGCGAGGGTCGGGTCACCAACTCCGACTTTGACCGCCGCGTCATCGTCGACACCGACGGCACTCTCAAGTCGGCGCAGAGCGTGGGCGCCTGGGTCAATCCGATGTTCTTCTTCACCGACACGCTCAGTCTTCGCTGGGCAGGCGGCTTCCAGACCGCGCTCAACGACGATCGGCCGGTCGTGACCGGCAGTCTCATCACCGATTCAGCCGGCACGAACTTCTTCCGCGTCAACAACCGGCAGTCCGAAATCAGTCTCTGGTGGACGCCGGGCCCCTTCACGTTCGCCTTCGGCTGGAACTTCACGAAAACCGACTTCCGCAATGTCAACACGACCGGCACCGGCTCGACGAGCCGCCACAACGAGAACAACAAGTTCGAGTTCATCAGCTGGTGGAGCTTCTAGCGTGACGGCCGAGGGTCGGGGCGGCGGCCCAAGCCGTCGCCCCGACCAAGCCGGCGCCTCTCCCGCGTGCCCACGCGTGGACCTCGTTAGGCGAGCGACGTTTGGATGAGCGCGGCTCGCCAAAGGTTTCGGACTTCCGGATTCCTGCGAAACAAGAGTCGCGCCTGTAACCGTCTGCGCGTAACACCCTCTCATAATGACTGCGTCGGCTTAGGTCCTCGTGGCCGGCGGACTCAGAGCTCGCTCAAGCGGATAACGGTCACAGGCCGATCACCAAGCGGACAAGCGAAGGGAGAGGGCAAATGCGACGATCACGGACATGGGTTGCGACCGCAGTGCTATTCACAGGCTTTCTCAGCGGCTGTGCAACGCGGGGGGAATTCACCGACAGGACCGTGCCGTACGGCATGAGTACCCCGACCGACAAGGGAACCGCCGCCGGGTCGTCAGCGCCCAACGGGCGGCCGCACAACACCATTCTCAATGCGCCTTCTGCGTTCGCCTGCCGGGGCGAGGGGGCATACGCGGATGTATTCGAGCGGCAGTGTGAAAGCGACACCGAGACCAACGACTAGTGCGGACACAAACATGATCGTGACGCCGGAGAAAAGAGACGGAGGTCGTCAACTGACTGACTGGAGGAACCCATGACACGCATGGTCTCAGGTGTTTTGCTGGCCGTCGCGACGCTCGTCGGCACTCCCGCCGTGGCTCCAGTCCTGTCGAGCTCGGTTGTATACGCCGAGGTGTCCGATGAGCAGCTCGTGGATCAGGTGCTCAAGATCAAGAGAATGCTCGCCGACCTGGAGGAGAGCCTCGGGGCCAAGAAAGTGCCGACCGACGCCACACGCAGGGAAAAAATGATGCCCATGCTGAACGAGATCGAGCGGATCTTGAAGGAGGCGCATGCCTATGGCTCGAATTAGCCGTTCGGACGAGCTCGCCCGTCTTGCCACCAAAGGAAAAGCCTTCTGCCCAGTCCCGCGACCGCCTCCTCTGCCGTTCACAGCGCGTTGGCCAGCCAGCGGTAGCTCACTCAACGTCTCCTACGATCGACGCAGCAAGGGTGAGTGAATGGTGGCGTCTCCACCGCTCTTTGTGCGCCACCCCGCGAGGGGCGGCAACGTGATCCAGCTGCCGGCGACGGCGTCCGTGCCCGCGGCCGGGCGCAAACTGCGGAGTTGAGCGATGCGCCGTCTTCACACGGCCGGGCACGTGGCTCCAGGATCGACGATCGTCAGTTCAACATCATGCACGTCTGCGGCGCCGGCGCGCATTTCGGCGAGTTCGCGGACTACCCCGTTGCGGCCTTCTCGTGGGCCCTCGCGCCGGGCAATCCGTCCCTTGCCGAGGGGCATCGCCGCACGGGCCGCGCCGTGATGGGCGGCATCCCCGCGAATCCGGAGATCGGTTCGATGACGCCGGTGGAGATTGGAGCCCACGTCAGCGCGGCGACCGCGGACACCGAGGGTCGATGGCTGCTGCTCGCGCCCGACTGCTCCATCACGCCCGACACACCTGACGTCCTGCTGCACGCCGCCCGGCAGGCGCGCGATGCATCAGCCAGCGCCGCCTGATCTGGCGCGCGCGCCGATCGATAGCGCCCGCCTCACGTTGCCAGCGCGCGTTCAGCATGCTGAGCGCGACGCTGGTACGACACCGGCGGACACTTTCCGATGCTGGACCGATGCGCCCACCGAGGACATTTGCCTGTGCCTTCCACTTATTCGTCCGATCGGCTCACGCCGCCCGCCGGAGGTATTCGTGATGGAGCCCACCGACGCGTGGCACCGCCACGACCCTGCCCATGCTCGGCGGCTGCACACTCCGCGGCTCGGGTGCGTCCTTGGCCAGTGATAAGTGTGTCCGGGTCCCGTTGTAGTAGTCGACGACGGTCGTCGCCTCCGCCAAGATCTGCACTTTAGACCGAATCCAGGCACACCGATCAAGTCCGAGAGACCGCCGTGTGGGCGGGGCCTTCGGCCTAAAGTGCCGTTTCTGGCGAATGCGGCTACTTCGCCCGCGTGACAGACGGATGATCTCCTACCGCGAGCTGAAGCCCACGTTCTGCGGCACGGGATGGCGATGGAAGTCTACGAGGAGCGGCAGGATCTAATTTAGACCACGTGCGCGAGCTACTCGCCATGCGCAAATGGCGGCTTTATGGCTTCCCGCAGCTTCTTCGCACCGCAGACCGCGCTCGCCGTGGCACGGACTGACGGAAGTCGTTCATTCCTTCAACTTTTTTGCGAGAGACATATAAATAGAAGTTCCGATCAGCAGGGCTGAGGTAATGCCGGCCACGGCCAGCAGGCTCACGCCTCGCATGACCATGTGTTGGAGTTCATCCAGTTGGCTCAGTTCTACGCGAATTTTCAGATTACCGGTTTTAACGGTATAGATTCCGCGGCGTATCTCTTTGGGCAGGTCGGCGAATAACTCTACATACTGTGTGAGAAGTTTGAGCCCGCGTTTGCCTAAGGCTTGCGGAGATAACTGGTCGATTACAGCCTCATGCAGGGTGGGTTGCATAGCGACCATGATGTCAAAGTCCGGGTCAAGCTTCTTGAATGCGCCGTCCAGCGAGACAAAGACTTTGAGGAGCATGGCTTGATCCGGGGGCATCGTCAGCTTGTTGTCTCGGACCAAACTCAACAAGTCCCCAACCATGGCCGACAAATCCATGAGGCCCATCGATTTCCCGGCATATTTGCCAAGAAATTCCTCAACGGCTCCTGACAGTTCCCCCGGGTCGTCTCCTTCTCTGTCAGACCATTCCAGAAGAATCTTGCAGAGGCCATCGGCGTCATTCTCCAGCAGCGCCTGCAGCAGTTTCATAATCTGTTGCCGTCTGACCTCAGAGACGCGTCCGATCATCCCGAAGTCGATGAAGGCAATGCGTTCACCAGGCAAGATAAAAAAATTCCCCGGGTGCGGATCGGCGTGGAATAGCCCATCCATCATGATCATTTTGAGCACCGCACTCGCCCCTGTTTGGGCAATGCGTTTACGGCTCATTCCGGCTGCATCGATCGCTTGAACGTTCACTCCGGGGATTCCATCCACGAATCCCTGGACATTGATGCGTTGCCTTGTCCATTCCCAATAGATTTTGGGGATTACGATGTGTTCATTGTTTTCAAAGTTCGCCGCGACCTGCTCGGCATTGTGTCCTTCCGTCATGAAGTTGAGCTCGTTCTGGAGCGACTTCACGAATTGCTGGATGACCTTTTGAGGGCGATAGGCGGCCAGCTGAGGCACGCTCTTTTCAGCTAACGCCGCCAGATAGGCCAACAGGCGCATATCGGATTCGATTTTCGGCCGGATCCCGGGGCGTTGAATCTTGAGCACCACTTTGGTCCCGTCTTTCAAGGTCGCCCGGTGAACCTGAGCCACTGAAGCGGCAGCGAGTGGTGTGATGTCGACCTCATCGAATATTTCTTCGAGCGGTGCTCCTAGGTCCTCTTCGATCTGGGGGCGAAGCTCCTTGAAGTCCAGCGGGGGGGCTTGCGATTGGAGTTTTTCGAATTCGATGATCCACTCGGGTCCGAACAGGTCAGGGCGAGTCGCAAGAATTTGGCCGAGCTTGACAAAGGTCGGCCCGAGGATTTCGAAAACCCGCCGAACGCGCTGGGGACGTTCGAGGTGCGCCATCTCATCTGCATGCTTCCAACCCATGATCTTGCCGGTGCGTTCAGCTGCGGCCTCAAGACCCATCTGTTTGAAAATGTCCCCGAAGCCGGCAACGGTGAAGACCCGGATGATTTCGTTCAGCCGATTCAGGTCGGCAATCTTGGATTGGAACGCCATCGTCTAGCTCTGAAACCTCACACGCTTGTCCTCGAGTCGGACCAGAGCGGTTGAGGGCCGGCCGAAGCTCGTGTGACGGCGATGCCAATCGTAGTGATGCAGCCACCGGCACCGCGCCGAGCGCCGCTGCAGGCTCCGCACCGTATGGCGCAGAGAGCCGAGCGCCGCGCCCTGGCGTTCGTGGACTTCGCCGACAGCCGAGCGCCCGTCATCATTCTCTGCGATGTCGCAAGTTCCCAGTCAGCACGGTCCTCAACTCTAACATGTGTACCGCGGCCCGTCAGGATGTCCTTGGCTCTTTCCTCGGGGTTCTCGCCTTACAACAGCCGCACGTGCATGCGTGATGCAGTGTCCGGCGTGTCGGCACGAGAAGCCGGCGCAGGCGAAGTTTTGTCTGGTGTGCCTCGCCAAAATCCAGGCCGAGGGTCAAATGGTTGGACCTCTCAGCCTCGATCCGGAGCGAATCCCGGCTCGATGATCACCCTCCTGCTCCACCTGCTTCGGCTCCTCCCCTTCCTCGTCGGTGGCCACCGCGAGCTCGCCCTCGAGAACCCGGCCTTGAGTCAGCAACTCGCCGTGTACAAGAGGACGGCGGCCCGGCCCCGACTTCGCACCACGGATCGTCTCTTCTGGGTCTGGCTAACCAGGATCTGGACCGGGTGGAAGCAGCCCCTCGTGATCGTGACCCCCGACACCGTCCTCCGTTGGCAACGGCGCCGGTTCCGCGAACACTGGACCAGGCTCTCCGCCCCGCCCACCGGGGGCCGCCCGCCCGTCAACGCCGAGATCAAGGCCCTCGTCATGCGAATGGCCGCCGCCAACCCGCTCTGGGGCGCGCCGCGAATCCACGGCGAGCTCCTCAAGCTCGGCCTCGCCGTGGCCGAGCGCACCGTCTCCCGGCTGATGCCGAAGCGGCGCTTGCCGCCGTCGCAGACGTGGCGAACGTTTCTAACCAATCATGTCCGGGACTTGGTCGCGATCGATTTCTTCACCGTTCCCACCGCTCGGCTCCGCGTTCTCTTCGTCCTCGTCGTGCTCGCCCACCACCGCCGGCGCGTCCTCCACTTCAACGTCACCGAGCATCCGACCTCCGCCTGGACCACCCAGCAACTCGTGGACGCGTTCCCGGAGCACGGCGCGCCGCCCTATCTTCTCCGCGATCGCGACAGCGTCTACGGTCACGCGTTCCAGCACCGAGTGAAGGGCATGGGGATCCATGAAGTGCTGACCGCGCCTCACAGCCCGTGGCAGAACCCCTTCGCCGAGCGGCTCATCGGCTCGATCCGGCGCGAATGTCTCGATCATGTCCTCGTTCTGAGCGAACGGCACCTGCGCCGCATCCTGACCCACTACTTCGCGTACTATCACCGGGCTCGAACTCATCTCTCGCTCGACAAGGACACACCCGACGGACGGCCAGCCGAGCCGCCGAGGGTCGGCACGATCATCCCGATTCCCGAAGTCGGTGGCCTGCATCATCGCTACGTCCGCCGGGCGGCGTAGCCCAACACCGGTTAGTCTTCACCGCCACCAACGCGCGCCCTCCGCTCCTCTCTTCTTTCTCGCCGTCCGTCCTCTGCTGAGAATCTCGTCTCACCGGGTAAGCCCGACAGCCGGAGGATGCCGACAACCCTGCCTCCTACCAGTCTCCAACGCTTGGAGCATGTCCGCTGAGCACGGACGTGCGTCAAGCGAGCCCGGACCTCTCTTTGCCCTGCCCGAGCATGAACCATCCACGACCGAAGTGGATGAGGTTTTGGCGAAGGACACGTTCGCTCATGTGCAAGGTGGCCGACGTTTCACGAAATTATCTTAGCGGCGATGGCCCTTAGCGTACCTAAAGCGATGGTGACCCCGGCGGGTTTTGTCAGTCATACGTCAGCGCCGGCGTGGACGTTCGACGTGGTCGGCGAGGCCGTCGCGTAGGCCGAGGGCCGTTATAGCGCCGGCTACCGGCTGCCGGCCTGGCGGGCCGGCGGTCCAGCCGTTCCCGCCCCGGGGCGATTTTTGCAGGCGGCCGTGGCGAGCGCCGGCGTGGTCATCAGGCAGCAGACTGACCAACTTCCCCAGACCGCCAGCGCAACGATCGCGGCGCCAAGTGTAGCCACGTAGATCACGGAGGCGGTGACGCCGAAGGCGCGCTTAAGCCATATCTGTGGCACGAGCGCAATCGGAGGGTCAACAAGCTATCTCCATCGAAGGCAGGCGCCGACGATAAGCGCTAGACCCAAGCCAGCAATCAACGCATTCAGAATCGGAGTGGCAACCATGAGTACTCGGCCATTGTCTGCCTAACTTCGAGTTTGCCGACGAGGCGCTCGTCGCCGTCTAGCAGGGCCACGTCGCGGCGGGAGACTACCGACGACTGATGTTTCAACGGCTTAAGGGATTGCGCCGGAGGCTTCGTCATAGAAAGATTTCGTCAACGGGAGGCGCCGCCGTTCCTGTTTCCGTCGTCTTGCCGTCCGCACTCCAGTTCGGCTCGGTAATCAAGGCACTAATGAGTTTCTTGTCGATTCCAACCGCACGTCTTGTACAGCATTTCGACGGCTCCTCCATCGGCTTCACCATGTACATGCTCTCGTTTTCGAACAAGAGGACTACCGGGCCGATTCGACCATTTCGACGCGGCAGTGGCAGCATATTCAATGCAGCCGCGCCATTCGCCGGAACAAGAAACAGCGCGGACCGTTTCCCGCCTCCGAACTCTCGGGCGAAGTGCGGATGGACGCCGAGCGCGTATGTCCCGAGCATCGATATCACGAACACGAGCGAATAGATCGGCGCCATGCGCGTAGCGTCGCTCTTCGCGAACAATGCGCCCAGCGTTATGGCCTCGGTCCGAAGGACGCTACTGAAGCTAGAGATCGCAGTTGCGAGGCTGAAAGCGCCCAGAAGTATCCCCAGGTAGGCGAATCCGCCTCGGCCAAATAAAAGCTGATAGCCACCAAGTTCGTCTCGCGACAAAGTTCCGACTAGGTAAATCAAGACAAAGAGAGCAAATAAAAAGTCGACGGCCATAAAGAGAACGTCTTTCGCCTTCACGGGCCTTTTCAACCACGCTTTAGCACGTCGAATACAAAAATCACCGGCGGCCAGCGTTGCGATCATCAGGAAGGCCCATAGCGAGCCCGCCATGATGTATTCGGCCCTGGCGAGGTCAACGCTGATAAGCCCGTAGCGGGCAAGATCGACGTTCACGATGATGAGTCCGGCGGTGTACAGAATGCCGAGAACGACGAAGCCAAAGCGCGAAGCTCGAAGGATCGGTGGCAGCTTCTCGACAGCGGACGTCAGTACGTCGCCGGAAGGGGTCGGGTCAGGCACTACGCCGTCGCCACACTGCGGGATACATTCGTAGCACGTGCAATCACAACGCGAGTCCGAGCGGCGTGCAGCGCAGCGCCGCGCGCGCAACAAGCAACAGTCCGAGCCCGGCGACGATATACGTTGACCAATAGAAGGCGTCGCTCGCCCAGCCTGACCATCGCACCTTCCGATGCACGCCTTTCAGATCCTCCGCTTTATCGTTCATCGCATCGATGATTGCCTTGCCGAGCTCTTCATCTGCCATCGTTGTCCGCAGCATGATGGCTCGCAGATAATTCGTCTTCACGACGAATCGCTTATCCTCGGCATCGCGATGGAATTTCGCCACGAGCCGACCGGCGAGAGCGAGCGGGATCATGATGAGCCAGGGCGTGAGCACGTCAGCTAATCGCACGCCATGCGAGCTGCCGCACACGGCCGACAACATCGTAGGCGCGGCATAGATCGCGATCGCGACGGCGCCGATGATCCACGACAGCATCCGGTCTGTGTGGAGTTGCGATTCCCGGATGACCTTATATGCCCGAATGAAACCTCGGAGGTAAGCGCGTCCATTTCTGAGTAGCTCGCGGCGGATCGGCATTAGGCGTTGGGGCCGTCGTCAGCCGTGCGGTTTAGATCGACCCAGCGCCGCGCCCAAATCTCACCGCTCCGCTCGGCGTGATCGGCCGCGAGCTTGGAGCACGTCATGCGTTCGACGCGCGGCCTGTCATTGGAGAGCACGCGCCGGATGCGGACGTCGGCCTTCCACCGGGCGCCGGCGGGGACGGCATCGATCTGTATGCGGATCCCGCGGTAGTCGGGGACGACGAGCATCTCCGGTGATCTAGGAGCGCCGCGTCAGGCCCGGAAGACGGGGTCGAGCCCGTGGCCTCCGGTCGGGTAGCCCCGGCCCAGGCACCAGCGGCCGGCGTGCTGGAGGCGCCCCTCGGCGTCCCAGTCGACGCCCTTCTCGGAGCCGATCGACAGTGGGAGACCGCAGGCGGCTCACCGGGGGAACAGATCGAGTAGGTCGAAGTTTGAGGTAGTCATCCGCGGCACGTTAACACGGCGTTTCGCCGTCGAACAAGCGCGGACACCACTTCTATGTGGGCGCGGACGCCGCGCGCGGCGCGGCGGGGACGTGAGGCATTACGCGGGGGAACTGGCTGTGGTCCGCGTTAGGCTACAAGGCAATACCGCCGGCGGACTCGGGTAACTTGATTATTGGTAGACCTAGCAGCGCCCGCCCCGCCAACCCGAAGGCTACGGCTACGACAAAGCTCACGAATGTCCCTATAAGTATGTACTCGGCGATTTCTCTCGGGGCGTCGTCCTTGTCGACTCGCCAGGACATTACCGCCGTCTTCAGTCCGAAAATAAATGCGGCGGCGGTGAGAGAATCGAGAAGCACAAACAGCGTGATCGCGAACCGTTCGAAGATGCCGATCCACCGGGCGAACTGCGGCTTACTCTTTGGTGTTCGTCGAAGGAATTTAGTCGCCCCAAGAAACCAGACGACCGGGAAGTGGCCGGCTAGCCCGGACAGCAGCACTATCGCGATACCGAGCACAGCAGGATGGCCTCTGATGAACTCGTACGATGCCATCGCACCTACTCTGGCGTGACCGTTATGCGACAGTCCGCAGCAACGGTCCGGAAGAACTCGTCGCCATGCGTCTTGCACCATAGGCTCTTGAGCTTGAAGATGCTGTTGATCCCCATTGGCGCGAGGTCGGGCGTCTGCTCCTCCGTCCAGAGCGAGACTTTCGTCCCATTCGGGCAGCCGCAGGACTGACGAATCCTGTCGTGGGTCAGCTGCGCATATGCGGCCGCCGTGGCCACGAGCTCCTCCTCGTTCTCGGCGCCACTTGCCTTCGAAAGAATCTTCATGCCTTGATTGACGGTCGAGCCGAGCCACACGAGGTTGTTGTTGTAGCGGCCCCGCACACCGATGCGCTTCACGACGACATTGCCGAAGCTAATCGAAGTCCGCGTTCCGAGTTTGACCTGCCCCCTGGTAAGTTCGCTGACGGCGGTACGTAGTTCTCGCGACACTGCCGTGCGAAACGTCTCGCCCGCGAGAAAGGCGCGCGTAGCCGCGTGCTTGCCATCGAACAAGGCGAACCCGCCGTCCCCCTTGATGTCGTAGAAGCCGGCACCGAACATGCGCCACAGTTGGATAAGCCGGCCGGTGAACGCCTCATATATCTTCGCGGACGTCCCACGCCGGTTCTGGTAGTCAATTTGCGACGAGTTCACCATGTCGAGGCCGAGGCAGGCCACGTCATCGACCTGGCGCCAGATAGGAGTCTCCAGATTAATGGCTCCCGCGTCTGGTAAGTCCGGCGTTTCGACGAAAGTAAGCTTCGTGTTAAGCGCTTCCTGAGCTGCAACCTTAAGGTTAACGACAACGTCGCTGACGCTTATCTCTCCTGCCATTCGCCCCTCCAATCGCACGAACTCGCCCACAGCTCAAAAATCAAACGGGCACGATAACGACCAAAACATTCTGATCACGTGTAAATAAGTTCGTCAAATAAATTGGCACGGCGGCCCGAGCGATTGTGCGCAACTGTGGATAACTAGGTGGACGAGCGGTGCATGACCGGTGGACAACTACAGGCGAGCGGCGTGGACGCTCGATTTGACCGGCGCGGCGGTGGCGTAGCCTCTACTTCGGCGGCTTCTTCGATCGCCGTCGCTGCGGCCTGGCGCGCAAGGTCGACCGAATCTCGGCGTCGGTCAGGTCTCGCCCGAGCCGCTGCCGCAGCGCCTTCTGCCGGCGCGCGATGTCGAGCACGCGGCCCCGGACCGCGAGGTTCTGCTCCAGGAGTTCGCGGAACGCGGCCGGCAGCGACTCCACGTGGCGCTTCCCCGCCTTCGCGTACCGCGCGCCGGTCCTAAACGTCGGCTTCTCGGGGTGGCCGACGTCCCCGTAGCCTTCCTCTAGCGCCTTCCTTCGCTCTTCCAGCGCCGTCTCGACGTTGGGGGCGTCGCGCGCGATCCGGCGACGCATGAGCGCGTCGGCGCGCGTTAGCGCCGCGCTGGCGGCATCGACCGCCGGCTCGCTTGTTGGCTTTCCCGTAACCGGATCGACGCTGACCTGACGGGCAGCTTCGTCGAGCCGCAGGGCTGCTTGAATCTCGCGCTGCGTGTACTTCAGGTCGCCTAAGAGGGCAGCATATTGCAGGAGCCACTTCGACCGAAGGTGATGGGCTCCGCCGCTGCCCTTGCTGCCCAATCCCGCTCACCTCCGTTTTTTTGATTTGGTGGGACGACCACCAGCTTTTGGCTGGCTATTTTAACGCGCGTAATGGGTAACCGAAAACGCCGCACGACCTACCAGCCGGGGCCGGTCCGGCCCGTGAGCTTCGTGTTGCCCGTCGAGCTTCGCGACCTGCTCTTCGAGGCCGCCCACCGTGAGCGCATCACCATGAGCGGGTTCGTTCGGGCGGCGATCGCCGAGCGCGCCACGAAAATCCTTGCCGAGCGACCCGCGTGATGGCGCGCCAGAACCGCCCGGAGCCGGCCGTCGATGGCCGCCCCGTGCTCGCGGTGCCCGACGACGCGCGCGAGGCCATCGCCGACGTGCTCGCCGATCTCCTGCTCGACTTCATCGCCGCGGCGCACGCTGGCACCGATCCCGAGAGGAGCCCGCGATGATCACCCGCAATCAACGTCGAGACGTTGTTGGCGATCTCCTGTGGCCGCCCGCGGTGCCGGGCCTCGGCGCGCGGCGGATCTCGGCCCTGTCCGCCTGCGCCGACTGCGTCTCGACGGGCGGTCACGAGATCGTCTATGGCCGCGTCGTCGGGTGGGACTTCGTCGTGGTTGTTCGTCACGACAACGTGCCGTCCCAGACGTGGGTTCGCTACGGCGCCGTCGCGCTGTGCCGCACGCACGCGCACGGCCGCGCCGCCCACGCCGGAGCCGCAGAGACGAGCGCACCGGCGTGACGACGACGCGGGCTCACGCCCTCGTTCCGCCGCATGACGCCGCGCTCGAACGGGCGATTCTCGGCGCGCCTTTGCTTGAGCCGGAGACGCTCGACGCGCTCCTCGTCGTGCCGACTGAGCATTTCTTTGACGAGCGCCACCGTCTGATTCACGGCGCGATGCGCGCCCTCTACGCGGCTGGCCAGCCGATCGACCTGGTGATGCTTAATCGCCAACTGGCTGCAAGCGACCGACTCGCCGAGGCTGGTGGTCCCGCGTACCTGGCCCAGCTTTTCGAAGAAGGATTGATCCCGGCGCACGTGGCCGGCTATATCGAGCAGCTCGTCGACCTGTGGCGAAAGCGCCGACTCCTGCAGCTGGGCCTGACGCTTACGCAAGAGGCGCAGAACGGTCAGCGCGGCCGGGACGTGCTGGCGATGGCCGCCGCCGCCGTGGCGGAACTGACGAGCGCCGAACCGGCGCGCACGCTCACCGACTACATCGAGACGGCCAAGGCGTTCATCACCGAAGATGATCCGCCACTCAGGTTCATCGTTCCCCAACTCCTGCCCGTCGGCGTGATCATGCTGATCCACGGCGAGCCGCGCGCGCGAAAGAGCTTGGTGGCGTTCGAGTTCGCCCTCGCGGCGGCCACCGGCACGGCCGCATTCGGACTGCCACGGTTGACGCCGGCGGAGCCGGTCACCGTCCTGTACGTTCAGGAAGAAGATCCCCGCACCATGACCCGGCCGCGGCTGCGCGCGTTGATCAATGCGCGCTGCGCCCGCTGCCCCGATACGCTCTATGTCGCCGGCCGCCGTGGCGTCGACCTCGACGATCCTGTCTGGGTCGACCGTTTGATCACCGACCTCAAACGCCTCGGCGCCAAGCTCCTCGTGCTCGACGCCGCACGGCGCCTATCCGCCAAGACCGACGAAGGCCCCAGTAAAGTCCGCGAGTTGACCATGGTGCTGCGGACGATCGTCACCGGGGCCGACGTCAGCGTCATCATCGTCCACCACGACGTGAAGCCGCCGACGAATGGCCAGGACTCGCGCAGACGCAGCCAGCGCGCCTCGGGCGGCGACTGGTTCGCGGCCTGCGAATGCCCAGTTCACGTCGAGCGGATCGGCGCGCGAGAGTCTCTCGTCTTCCCCGAAGATTTCAAATTCGGGGCCGATCCGGCGCCGTTCACCTTCACGTTCGAGACGGCGGACGGCCTGATCACGCGCCTCGTCGGCGTCGACACCACCAGCGAAGGCGCCGAGCGCGCCGGCATCCGGGGCAAGGTCTTCGACTGGCTCAAGGTCAACGGGCCCGCCACCAAGACGGCGATGCGGAAGGCCGGACTCGGGCAGTGGGACGCGATCGAGACCGCCCTCGACCTGCTGACCAAGGAGGGCAAGGTCGACGCCGGCCCCGGCCGCAAGGCGGGCTCGCTGCGGTTCTTCGTCGCAGGCCAACCGCCTACGGCGTCCGGGGACGATTCGGCGGGGGCGAACGATGTTCCGTTTTAGCAATCGCGCACTTCGAATCGTCTACGAACGGTTTAGACGATTCGGGACGATTCGTTCGTTCGTCGAACAGTCCAACCGTCTAACCGTTAGTAGTAGACGGTTGGCTGGACGATTCGGGAGGACGATTCGTCCGACTGGGTCGAGGACGTCGCCCGCGATGGGGTGTGAGGCGACGGAGATGGCGGCCCGTCGCCCCGCACGGGGGCAGCCGGCCGCGCTGCTCCCACAGTCGCCTCCTCGCGCTGGCGGCGGATTCTCGACTGACCCAGGCCGAGAAATCGCAAGCGGTCGGCTCCTCCCAGGACCGAGGATTCGAGAACATTATAAAAATCGCGCTCTTCCAGGACCGGCTAGGCGGGCAATTTTCGCCGGGCGCGGGTTTCGGGGGCCGACCGCGGAGACGGGACGGATGATCAGCACACAGGAGGAAGCCAATGCCAACTAGCCCGAGGATCGTGACCGCAAATGGTCTCGTCGTCGAAGGCGACCCCGACCGCGCGACCGCGAGCACGGAGATCGCCCGGCGCATGCTCCAACTAGTCCGCTCCGGCAAAGCCAGCACGATGCGCGACGCGCTCCGCCGGGCGCTGGCCGAAAACAAGCTCCTCGCACACGTCTACACGGGAGGTCGATGACCATGCAGAAGATGAGCAACGACGACATTGCGCGCGCGGCCGTCGAGATCGTGGAGGCTCGTGTGAGCGCGGCGGCGGACGCGCAGCACGCGTTCGAGGCGATGATGAGCGTCGAGCGTCAGCGTCTTTCTCGCGATGCCTGGCGGCGTGGCGTGCTCGCGAACGCCGGCGTCTCCGAGGAGCAGATCGCGAGCTTTCGCGGCGAGTGGGCGCGGACGCCCGGGCTCTTCGAAGACTCGGCCCGGTACCGACACGACGTCGCCCGAATGATCGAAGGCACGGCCGGCGGCTACTGGGGCGGACCAGGACCGACGCTGCCGCGCACGCCGACCAGCAACGTCGAGCGCGTCGCCATCGAGACCGCGCGCGTCGGGCACAGCCCGTGGTCCGTCATCATGCTGGCGCTCGACGACCTCGGGGACGACGTCTTCGGCGCTGCGGGCAGCATCGAGCGCCACGAGCAGCAGGACGCAGCCGTGCGCGATCGGCGGGACCGCGCTTTCGCCGCGCTTCGGGCCCTGCCGCCGCGGCTGGTGCTCGGGACGGCGTTGGAGCACGGCGTGAGCGTGGAACCGCGCGCGGATCTCGTCGAGCGCCTGGTGGCGGACGCGCGCAACGCTGCGCCGCGGTCGATGCCGTCGCCGCGCGGCGCGGGCGAGGCGACGATGCTGGGAGCCGGTCACTGACAGGATGACCGAGACACCAGAGGCGTGAGGACCGTACCCGGGCTACGCAGGGGCGGGCCTCACCAAGCGCTGCCGCAGCGGACCGAGGCAGTCCGAGAAGACACCGCCCATGTGAGTGAAGCCGCCGTGAACGACGGCAGGGGCAAGGAGCGCTCGGAAGCGATCGGCGACGGCCCCGTCGGGATTGCACACGATGACATGGCGGAGGGTGTGGCGGCCGACACAGCCGAGGCCAAACAGGTATTGGAAGAACTGATCGGTCGGCGGCAGCGAGTAACCGATGACGACCAACGTCTCCGCCTCAGACAACTCCTTAGCCGCCCGGCGCCAAACGCTCTCGATCGCGCCGTGGTATCGACCCTTGTTCCAGGTCGGTGGCACAATGACCGGCTCCGGCATGCTGGGTTTGCTGCAGTGCTGCAGTGCGGTGAGGTGCTGGCTCATCGACAACCGATGCGAGTCCTCTCCGCGGCGGAGCGGCGCCCACACTCGCCGCGCGAAGTGCGCATCGAGCGTGAGCGGCTGAACCATCTCACACTTCGCACAGCTCGCCCAGTTCACCGACCCGTGGAGCTTGCAGAATGCCATCGCATCGGGCTTCGCGGGATCATCGGTCAGGGCGTAGTCGATCGGCATGCTGGCGTAGTGGAAGGCGTAGTCGGCGGCGAGATCGTAGTTGAACGAGATCACACTCACGCCACCGCCCTGCGATTCCCGAACGTCGGCGACCAATCCCGCGAACATCGCGTACGGGTATGGCGGCAACACCGTACCGCCGTCGCCCGGCCTGAACACCACGGACTGCTGCAGCGTGGTGGCCACGACGATCCGCATCGCCGTGGGGAGCTTGTCAATGTGTTTGGTTTCCAGCGAGCCAAGGGTGCCGAGGATGCGGCCCATCTCGAAGAGCCCGAAGACGTTCTCCATGTTGAAGACGTCGATGTACGCCTTGGCTTGGACTGCCTGCAGAGAGTCCCGGGCGTGGAGAACAAGTTCGAAGTGCTCGGCGGCATCGCCGACGCGACCCTGGCGGTACAACCGGTTGGCGACGTCGAGGAAGTCGAGCATAAGCGGGCCGCCGGCCTCTTTCGAGGCGCCCGCGCCGAGGATGAAGACCGTTCGAGCCATCGTCTCATCGTAGCATTCCGTTGGGCGCGCCTACGCGTGCGCAACCTCTTCCACCCGATCCCGGGAATCCGTCGCGCTGCGGTCACGGGCGGTATCGGTCGGGGAACTGCCCGTATTGCCGAGGTCCGGCGTGCTGCGCCTCCACCGCCGCGTTGGGCTGCCGCTGATTCGCCTCACGCCGCACCGGGGCCTCGTCTTCGCGTCGTAGCGGTCGTAGAGGACTGGGCGCGCGCCCGCGCTGAAATGTAGTATAGTTACGCAGTAACAACCATGGGCGCAACGAAATTGGGGCGACGGGTGGCGGCCCTCCGGGCCGCGCGCGGGTGGACGCAGGCGGATCTCGCTGCGCGGGCCGGCGTCGAACGCTCCTACATTGCCCTCATCGAGCGCGGGTACCGTCGGACGCCGTCGCGCCGAGTCCTTCGGGACATCGCCCAGGCGCTGCGCGTGACCGTCGACGAATTGGGAGGGGCGCGATGAGCAAGCTGGTCAATGCAGCAGAGAGGCTGACGATGAGCACGCCGAGCAATGGCGCCGTGCCGCCCGGACTCACCTGCGCGGCGTACGTGCGAAAGTCAACCGTGCAGCCTGGCGTCGGCGACACGAGCGAATCGATCGCGCGGCAGATCGACGACGCGTGCGCGTTCGCGCGCAGTCGGGGCTGGACGGTGCGCCCAGAGCACGTCTACGCGGATGACGCCATGTCAGGCGCAACGTTCAACCGTCCGGGGCTGATGGCGCTGCTCGCCGCGTGCGAGTCGCCGCGGCGGCCGTTCGACGTGCTCATCGTCGCCGACCTCGACCGGCTCGGCCGCGAGCAGTGGGAGATGGGCTACACCCTCAAACGTTTGTTCGTGAGCGGCGTGAGGCTGTTTGCCTACCAGACCGGTCAGGAGATCCTCGCGCCTGATGCGGCCGCGAAATTCACCATCACGGCGCAGAACCTCGGCAACGAGATGCAGCGCGAGAAGGCCGCCGCCCACACGCGCGACGCGCATGCACGGCTCGCGAGCGCGGGGCGCGTCACCGGCGGCCGTGTGTACGGCTATGACAACGTGGACGTGCCCGGGCCGCCGCGCCCCGACGGTCGCCCAGTGCGCAGCCATGTCGTGCGCCGGGTAAATCCTGAGCAGGCGAAAGTTGTCCGCCACGTCTTCGAGATGGTGGCCGGCGGCGCCGGGTTCACGCGTATCGCCAAGTCGTTGAATGGGGACGCGGTCGCGCCGCCGCGACGCGCGCGCGGCTGGGCGCCAACCGCCATCCGCGAGATCGTCAACCGCGAGGCGTACCGGGGCGTGATCGTCTGGGGGCGCGTGAAGAAGCGCGACCGCTGGGGCCGCAAGGTCTACGCCGCCCGCCCTGAGGAGACGTGGGTACGGGTAGACGCGCCGGAGCTTCGCATCGTCGACGACGATTTGTGGGACCGCGCCCACCGCCGGCTCGCTCTCACCCGCGCGCTCTACTCGGAGGCCGGCTGTAGGGCGCCGCTCGACCGCGACGCGAGCCCCCGCGCGTGGCACCCGCAGCGCCGCGAGTACCTGCTGTCTGGCATCGCCAAGTGCGCCGAGTGCGGCGGATCGCTCGTCGCCTTCACGCGCGACATGAAGGCCGGGCGCCGACGGGTGCTGTACGGCTGCAACTACCACGCGAAGCGGGGCGCCGCGGTCTGCAGCAACCCCGTCCTGATCAAGCAGGAGAAGCTCGATAAGGTGGTGCTCGACGCCATCGCCGAGGCGCTCGACGAGCGGCTGCTCGAACGCGCGGTGGAGAAGGCCATCGGCAAGCTGGCCCAGCGCCGTCACGCGGCGCCCGGCCGGCGGGCCGAGGTCGAGCGCGAACTGGCCGACGTCGAGGCGCGCCTTCAGCGCGGGCTCGACGCCCTGCTGGCCGGCACGGCGGTGCCGGATGAACTTCGCGCCCGGCTCGCGGCCGAGAAGGAGCGGAAGGCCGCGCTGACGGCGGAACTCGCGGCCCTTCGGGCGCCGCGTGACCAGCACGGCCCGGCCGTCGCCGCGCCGGTGCTTGCCGCGCTGCGCGCCAGCGCGCAGGACATTCGGGCGGTGCTCGGGAAGGACATCCCCCGGACGCGCCAGATCCTCCGCCGGCTGCTGGTCGGCCGCCTCGACTGCCGCGCGTTCAACGAGGGGGGGCGGGTCGGCTACCGTTTCACCGGGCGCGGCTCCTACGCGGAACTCGCGCCCGGTGCGCCGTTACGTATGTCTGTGGTGACCCCGGCGGGACGGGAATCGCCCCGCTGAGGCCCGCCGTAACTCTGCGATCTTCCTCGCCCAATGCTGCGGGTGTTCACTGCACGATGTAGCAGCGTGTTGCAGCAGTCGTCAAGTGTAACTCACACTGCTGGTCAAACCGCCGAGCCGCCAGGGTGTACGGTTAGGAGAAGAAGTACTCCGACTGTCGCACTAACCCAACGTCCAGCGTGCCGCGTGCCGGTGGCTCCGGTACCACCACGCCAGCCTCGGCCAATCCACTCCGAAGAGACACGAGCGGATCATGCTGTTTGTACATCTTTGCAAACTCGTCCCGCAATACCTCGGCCAGCATCGGTGCATCCGCTGCCACGGTGCCGTAGCAGTCATGTACCAGCGCAAAGCTCGACACGTCGCGTGCTCGTGCGGCGTTCACCGTGAGCATAAGGTGTGCAGCGTCGAGGGAGTGAATGAAGTCCGGGGCGATGCCGCTAATCTGCGCGGCTTTGTCGAGTGTGAACGGCACCACGTCGAGCTTGTACCAGCGTCGGTAGGCTCTACCCCGAATCATCACCGGAACGAGCTTCTTCACTTGTTTTGGCTCACGCAGCATCACCGGCAAACCCGCTGGCGTGATCCACACCACCGGCAGATTGACCTTGAACGCCACCAGCGCCACACCCCGGAGCCATTTCAGGATCGTGGTCGCGGTCGGCACGGTCTGCTTGATTGTCGCGTCAATCCGTTTCGTCAGATCCACGAGCGCCGAGTACTCCAGCGTCACCGGGAGCAATTCTTTCTTCACATCATCGCGCCGCGTGCGGAAGCTCGATCCGTACACCGTCGTCATAACCGATTTCTTCACCACCTTGCGCCCGACACCAACCGCGTCGGCTACGTCGCGGTAAATGTCCTGCGGAACGTCGGCAGGCGTGAGGTTAACGAGCCGACCGATTGCCTCGTCGCGCGTGAGCGCCGCAAGGTGCTGGTAGACACTGCACGTCGCATCCATGCCCACCGGCAAACTCGACACGTACCCAAAACCCTCGCGCACGAAACCCGCCCACTCGTGGCAGAACGCCAAGAATTGCCAGCATCCGTCGCCGTCGTCGGCCTCACGCCACGCTTCGCTCTTGCCGGTCGCAACGTCTAGGATCATCCGCTCGTTCTCCCGTATCCATTTCACGCGTTCCCGCAACGTGCCCTTGATTCCGTAGACGTTCGCCCCGTGAATCGCGAGCCAGTCTTGAGCCGATTCCGTGGCGATTGCCTTGCCCTCGGCGAACGTGAGTAGTCCCTTCTGCGCGTCATCGCCTTGAGGCGTGAGGCCGGTCGGTACCGGGTAGAGTCGCCCACGCCAATCGAGGTTGTGTGGGAAGTAAAACACGTCGTCTAGCATCTGCTCGGCCACGGAGAGCGCAGCTTTGTGCTCCTCGGCCGCACTCGCCCGCATCTTGTCGTACACCGGACGATTGATCCGCCACGCCGTCGCCTGCACGGTGTTTAGCGCAGCCAGTACCGCCGACAGATCGGTGTGGCTCAAATCCTCAAGATAGGGACCGCGCTCCGTCCGCATGACTGATACGCGACGCCGTAAGGCCAGCGAGTGATAGCCGCCACCTGTGCCATCCTCCGCGAGACTGGTCCAGGGACGCGGCGGAACGAGGCACGGCAGATAGATCGGCGAGGCGAATAGCTCAGGGGCGCGCTCAATCTCCGCTTGTACCTCGGGCGCGAGAGTCAGGATGCTCGTGTGCTTGATCCGCGTCTGCTCCTGTGCAAGCTCCGGAGCCGCTGCCAACAACCGCGAGACCAACGAAATCCTGAGTTGCTTGCTCTGGATTTCGGGCAATGGCTTTACATCCCATGTGAACGCCTGGACGTAAGCCTCGACCGACTTGCCGACGTGATCCATGACGGTCTGCGGGGTCAGGTTCTTCGCCGCTCCGTTCAACATTTCACGGAGCGTCAGGTGTGCAATTTCCTCGGCCGGCACGCTGCTCAGGTACGCATCCGTTTTCGACATTGGCCCCATACGCCCGGTCCGCTCCCGCGCCGTCTCAAGGTCACGCGTCAGTCCGTCCCGCGAGCGTAGGAGAATCGTCAGGCCGGTGGAAGTGTCCGAGAGTTGGCCTTCGGCAATCGCGTCCCGTAGCTGCGCGTCAAATCGCTCGCGCCCCGAGTCGATCATTTGCCGTTCAAGCTCTAGCTGTCGTTTCATCCGCAGCGTCGAGCGAGGATCGCTCTCTAGACTCATGGTTTCACCCCCTCTCTCACGTGTGGGATCGTCACTTCCCTTGATCCGCTTCGGCTTGGATTTCTCGTCGTATGCGCGTGATCATGGACGAGCCGCAGCCCGTCGCCTTCATCACCATCCCCGTCGTCGCGCCTCTCAGAAGTAATTCGCGCACGGCTTGTGCTTTCTCTTGGTTCTTCGGCCGGCCCGTTGGTGGCGGCTCAAGCTTCGGTAGATCATTCTCCGGTGGTGTCCAACGTGTTCGCTTCCCGCCCCTGCCGCTAGCCATGGCAACTCTCTAGCAATCCGGCCAATGGGTTCAACGCGTCCGTCGCAAGGTGTGAGTAGCGGAGCGTTAGGTCTAGGCTCGAATGCCCGAGCCAATCTTTGACCAAGTGAAGTGCCGCGCCACGCTGGACGAGCCGTGAGGCACAGGTGTGTCGCAGGCTATGAACCACAAGCGCTTCACTACCGCCGAGCACCGCAGCCTTCCGCGCCTTGTCGAATGCTACCCACATGGCGTGATAGGCCACCGGGAACGGCCGGCTCCTGCCCTCGGCTCGCGCACGTCGCAGACAATCCGCTGCCCTTGCGGTAAGCGGCACGGTCCGCGCCCGTCCATTCTTGGTCCGGTAGAATGTGACTCTGGCGAAGTCCTGGTGGTGCGCTAGGTCTTCCCACGTGAGCGTCAGAGCTTCATTGACTCGTGCTCCGGTGTCGAGCAGGAACATAGCCGCATCCCGCTTGACCCCTTCGGGCAATGCCGCGAGCAGCCGACTCTCCTCGTCCTGTGTGAGATACCTCGTCCGACCTTTCGACTTCATTTGTTTTCCTTCTCTGTGATGCCACAGTCCGCGAAAAACTTCTCACGGAGAAAAGCGGCGTTGAACGACTTACAGATTCCGGCCACCACCGACACGTCGCGAAGCCACTGCGTATGCTGCGCGGGGTCTTTCGGTCGAGTCGCGCGGAAACCCTGTGCGAGTGCAATGAACACATCTCTATCCATGTAGGTTTCGCGCCTGCCCATTTGCTACACCTTCCTTTGCTTAGCGACGGCTCCCGCGTGTCGGCTGTTGCGGATTCTCCGTAGGCTTGAATGCAGCCCGTCCCACGTCGTTACCGTTCGCGTCGAGCAGTGTTTCGTATTTGCTGAACGCTTCGCCTGCGTCGAGTCTATCGGCAATCCGCCGCAGAATCCGCGCGGTTTCTTGGTTGCGGTAGTCGCACGCTTGCATGGCATCGCATGGCGGCTCACTGTTGCACCCGAAAGCAGCGTTGCCAGTGTCAATCGTCACGCGGAAAGTAAGTGACTGGCTCATGATTTATTCTCCATCTCTAGGTTTGGTGGTGGGTTTAGTTGCCGACCGTGAGTGATGCCGTTGCCTCGACTCGCGCCTCTGCCGCTAATTCCGCCTCGACCACGCGCCGATAGTCCCTGTCTGCGTTCACGATTCCGCACAGACTGCCGGTAATTGTTCCATCCGGATAGCGGGCAATGCAGACCAAGACTTCGTGAGGCTCTAGCTGCTCGGTCTCCGTCATGAAAGACAAGTCCGGGCAATCGTCGTATTCCCACAGAAACCGAAGACCGATGCTCTCGGCCCACACTTCCGCCTCTGCCAGCAATCGGGCACATTTCCGCCGACCTTGCGCCCTGGTCTCGGTCTTCGGATCGTAGGAAAACCCGGCATTGGTCCAGAAGAAACGCTCAGCGTTGGTCATCTTCGTTGCCATGATTTTGTTCTCCGGCTCTGGGTTGGTGTTGTGTGAGACTGCGCGGGGCTCGCGGCAATCGTGCGAGACTTACCCCGCGTAACCACGATCCGGGCATCGGCAGGCGTCAGCCATGGAAACCGGAGCGATTCTTGGCCCGATGTTACGCTGTCCCGAGGCAGGGAAACGCGCCTCGAAATCCTCGGCATTCTTCCATGTGTCAACCGCCGTGCGGAACGTCGCGCCGGGATTCTCCGCATACACTGCGCGGAAGAAATCGCGGAAACCATGCCAGCACACTGCCGACACTCTGCGGCCGGCCGAGCTATACCCGACGGACTCCCGCTGATACGGTGCGTCGCCTCGCTCGTCACTGTAGCGAACCGGATAGGTCCGCCCATCCTTCGCGGTGGCAATCCGATAGTTAACATCGGTGGGAGCGGAATTGACCTTGACGCGGTGGCGCGTGCCTTTCTGATTCAGCGTGGTTACGTCCAGGGAAACGCCAACCTTCTGCGCGGCAGACTCAAGGATTTCGCGGGACACATTTGTGGCGATCATTTTTACTCTCCTGCTTTGGTTGGTGGTATGTGGGACTGCGGTTAGGACTGCGCGGGATTTGTGGTTAGGACTGCGGCTCTGGCTCTGTGGTCACGTGCTCGTCGCAGACCTCATCGCCACCGTCAAGGCAGAGCCAACCGGACTCTAGCTCGGCTCCACAGATGGAGCATTCTCCCGGCTCCTGCTCTGCGAATGCGTCTACCTCAAATTCGATCCAGGCGTTGCCGTGGTCATCGGTACCGGACTTCCGCGCGATTCCCTCGACGTTATGCAGCCGGATGATTTCTGCGCTCATTGGTTTGCTCTCCTGCTCTGTGGAGCGAAGCGAACAACCTTGCTCGCTCTGCTCGCGTTGGTGGTGTGTTTGCGATTTCGTTTGTGGTCTCGTGTGTGGACTCTCGACAGCGGACGGCGCGACCGTAGATTGACCCTAGTCACTCATGGGATTTGTTCGCCCTACGATTTGGCAGTGACGCTGACGCACGTCGCATCGCATGGCACCGGGCTAGGGATAGTGCTTCGACCCGTCGGCTGTTCCTGTTATCAGAGAGGGTTCGAGGCATCGGAGACCGGATCGCGGAGTCTTTCACTCAACGCGCCCGGATCGCAGATTTCTCTGGCTCCGTTCTATCCTCGCCTGTCTCTGGGACCCACCCCACCTCGGAGGCCTTTGGCCGGTCCCTCAGGGTCCGCTTTCTTTGCTTCCCTTGCGGACACTCAGCACATTAGCAGTCGATATGCCATAAGTCAAGCCGAAAGTGTGTAGGTGGCGGCGCCTGCTCTTTTCTGTGTGAGTGACTATCGCAAGCGCTCGCAGCGAGACCACAAGCTAACCGGAAGCTAGGCTAGAAACTGTCATCCCGGTTTCGCTTCCGGAGCTACTTGAGGGGGATGTGTGCGGCACCGTCTCATAAAGGAGACAGTAGCATCTCAGACGGACACAGCCGACCTCGACAGAGCCGACCGAGCCGCCGACCACCCGACCCGCAGCCGACCGACCACGAGCCTCGGCAGACCTCCGCGAGCTAGTTTCACGCGCGGGCATCTCCCGAGGGTAAAGAAAGACGGATTCCCTTACCATTGCCACGATTCCAAGCAGATAGCCCGCAAATAGCTCAAGAATTGCCCGCAGATGACCCCAGAATGGCCCCGCGAGATGCCTGGACGCCTTCGAGATGACCTCAGAGCAGCCTAGGTCGGAGCGCTTTGCCGGCTGGGCGCGGCTCTGGTGGCTCTGTCTGGCCGGTTGGGTAGGCTCGCGGCTCGCGTCGTTCCTGAGCCCATTCTAGCGACTCTGGCGTGGTCTCGACTTGGGTGCGGTGAGGGTAGCGGCCGGCTGCTCGAATAGGGCGGGGTATCGGGCCGAGCCTCGGGGTGGACGGGGGTGTTTTTGCCGGCAGCATATGCGCCTAGCGTCTCAGATTTTTTGGCAGAATCTTGGTGTTACCGGAAGTCAAGCCGTAGCTGGACTATGACACGGGTATTGAGAAGGAACCGTCTTTACGCTAAAGCGACCTACGCCTTGGCGGGACCGCTCTGCCACGCCTGCGTCGATTTGCAGTAGGTACCGTGCTGCTCATTCTGATCACCGTGCTCGCTATCCACACGTAAAACCTCACATTCCCCTCAAATCAAACCTCATGTCGGCCAGCAAGGCCGGTCAGAGGTGATCAGTGGTTTGGGATGAGAGGAACTTGAGGTTTTACGTGTGGTTAGAGAGCAGAGTGATCAGTTTGATCAGTGGGGTACCTAGCGCAACGGGACGCACGCTCTAGCGCACCCGCCAGCACAGTTTCCGGAGTGACCCCAGCACGAGGATCGAGCTTGAGATCGCTGTTCCCTCCCGCTCAGGACGCAACGGCACAAGAGTCCGAAACCTACAGCCCGACAGCAGCCACACCACGGCAGCGTCGGCCCCGCAGAGGAGAGCACCAGAATGGACACGAGGAAGCTCCAGCACGAGGACGAGCAGGATAACCAGCCGGGAGCGGCACCACCAGACGTCACCTTTGACGATCCTGAAGCCGACCAGGCGTTCGCCCAGGCGCAAGCCGAGGAGCGTCTGCGTCAGCCCGGCGCGACCACCATTCAAGCGGTGATGGTCCCGCTCGATGCCCTCGTGGTGTCAGGCCAGTTTCAGATTCGACAAGAACTCACCGAGGTTTTCGTGCGTCGCTACGCCGCAGCGTACGAGGTTGGTGCGGAGATGCCGCCTATCGAGGTTGGTCTCGTCCGTGGCTCCAACGGTAAGCCGACCTACTACGTCATCGACGGGTTTCACAGGATCGAAGCACTGTCTCGCCTTGGTCGCACCGAGGTTGAGGCAAAGATTTACGAGGTCGCAACACTGAACGAGGTGCTGTGGAAGGGCTGGAAGTTGAACCAGCACGGCGTTCATTACACCCGCGAGGAGCGCATCACCGCATTCAAGCTCTACCTGACCATGGGCCAGCATCTATTCCGCCCTCGTTCGAAGGCACAGCTTGAACTCAAGTCCATTCGGCAGATCGCGAAGGAATGGGGCCGCAGTCCAAACACGATCTGGAAGTTGATCTGCCGTATCGACAAGCGCCTCGCCGCGAAGTACCGGCAGCGGAGCGGCGGCAGATTTTTGCGTGAGAAGACCGGTGACGGGAGTTTTCCCGCTCGAAAGCTGGCTCAGATCGACGTCGCCCGGCGCGACCTCAAGAACGTCGTGAACATCGCTCGCGGAGAAGCGCCAGAGCAGCAAGCGAAGATCACCGCTGCGGCTGAAGCCACGGTCAAAGCGTTGAAGACCATCAACAGCACCGAGCCGTGGCAGCCGGAAGCGATTGAGTTTTAGCCATGACTCCTCAGCGTTGCGAGAAGTGTCGTGCCGTCTGCGGTCAGCGGCGCATCTGCGTCGTCTGCGGTAAGCGCATCTGCTCCTACTGTGCGTCTGACTGGAAAAAGCTCAAGCGGAAAGCCTGCGTCGGTCTCTGCGCTCGCACCGCCTACGCTCGACTCAAGAACCCACCGCACCCCGTCGTCGCGTCATGGCCCGCCGTCTCCTGAAGCCCCGCCCTCGCGGCTACACACACTCCGACCGTCGTTACACTCCAGAGGAAGCTGCGGCTCGTCAGCGGGCCAAGCTGCCCGGCTACTACGAACGCAACCGGGGCCAAGCCTGTGAAGTAACCGGCTGCTACCGCCCGCGCATCGCCATCTCCCGCTTCTGCAACCGCCACCGGACCGCGAACACCAACTACGGTCATCCCGAAGCTCGGGTTATCCGCTGGTTGGTCCTGAAACCCACCTGGATTCGCGTCCAGCGGTTGCTTCCGAGTCTGGATCAGGAAGCGGTCACGGCCGCACTCGCCATCTGTGATCGCCTAGTGATCCAGCCGGGCACAGAGCCACCGCCCGCGAATCCAAGGACCGCCGAGGATCGCCGCAAGCTCCGTTTGCTCCGTGAGCTTTACCGATTGGCCCATCCGCAGGCGTCGCGGCATCCGATCCACACGAGTCCTAGGTGGAGTCGGCCTGTGACAGCGGAGGATGTGCTGCTCCGTGTCATAGCCGTCGTCTGCGCCGTGTGGTTAAACCCGAAGCTACTCCCGGTGACTCGTGATGATCGCTGCCTGTCCTACGCCATCGGTCGAGCGGTCCTGCATCTGCGGGCCGAGCAGACCATCCGCGCGTGGGTGAATCCGACCAAAGAAAAATGGATTGCGAACCGCCCGCCCGTCGGTGGCGCGTGCTACCACATCGGTGAACAGCTTCGGTCAGAACTCTGGCCTCTGTTCATCCTCGTCAAGCCTCGACTCCGACTACAAATCGAGCGGGGACAGAAGTGGAAGGCTATGAAGGCGAGTCGTCTCCGTCGTCGTCAAGAACTTGTGGTCGTCCAACAACCAAACAACCACGAGAGCACACCAGTGTTCTCATTTGAGGAGTCATGAGCGATCCGTCGCAAAACGAAAGCTTCTCTCTACTCGACCGCGTGAAAGAACTCGTCGCCGAAGCCGAGGTACCAGTCTCGCTCGACCCGCCTACGCCCGAAGTCATCGAAGCTCCGCTCGGCTGGATCGGAGTCAAGACGTTGAAGTGGCGCAAGGTTGACGGCTTTGGCGTTCGCGACGGGTACGAGCTAAGCGCGAGACCGCGCACCGAAGCGGATGGAGACGCGGAGTATGTCGTCGTCCAAACCACGCCACCGCCCCGGACTTATGACGATGGCTCTCCAATGCCCCCCGAGGAGAAAGCCGAGTGGCCTTCGTGGGGTGAGTCCGGACTGATCGACCCGAAGGTAAAGGCGAGGTTCGACCGGCCGCAACGCGGCTGGTCTCTGAATCGCAACAGTGGAGTAATCCGCTGGAACGGAGAAATTGAGGAATAGACCATGGAGAAGCAAATCCGAATTCTCGAGTCTCAGGTCGCTGCCTTGGAAGAGGCTCTCGACTCGGCCAAAGCCACGAATGAGCTACTTCGCCAGGACGTGGACACGATCACTCTCGTCCTCACCAACCTGATCAAGAAGCTCGAAGTAAACCACCGCCAAGAGGAGAATCACAATGGACGCGTTTCGATTGCAGATGGATAGTGACGGAAACGAAGTAGTCGGCGGCTCGTTCGACAAGGCCAAGCAGGAAGTACCAGCGGCAGAGCCTATCGTAAAGCTCGGCGGTCAGCGAACACGGTACGACGCTGCGACGGGCGAAATCACCGTCCTGAGTGACGGGCAAGACCATCGCGGAGCGTATCAGACCGCGAACCGTCCCGAGAATAGCAGCCCGCTCGACTCTGCGAAGTCGCAGACCGGCATGCCGCTCTCGCGTGGTGAACTCACGCCCGATTCGATCATCTCGCATCCGAGCCTTGGTGGTTCGATGCGTCTGCGCGAGGCTCTGGCCCTTGGTTGGGCGAAGCAAACTCCGAATGGCTACGTGATGGCCGGCGACATGGTCTCACTCGACGCTGCGCCCGCTGCCGGCGAGCAGGAGAAGCCCGCCGCCGACAAGAGCGACGAGGTGTCGCTTGAGAACGTGCCGGGTACGTCTGCCGGCGCGGACATCGTTCACAAGCAGCTTCGGACTGCGGCCGGTGAGGCCGTCTACGCTGGTTTGACGACGGCGCTCATCAAAGGGGCCGACACTACCGCGCAGATCGAGGAGCTTGCCCGCCGCACAGGCCAATCGCCTGAGCATGTGAAGGAAGCTGTTGACGGTATTTACTCAGAGTACTCGGCGAGCGCCAAGGCGGTAGCGAAGGCGAACGGAGTACGGTCGTGGGACGCGTTCTTGGCGTGGGCAAGTGCCGAAGCCCCTGACGCCGCCACCGATGCGATGCACGAGCTTGTGAGCGAGCACAGTGCAGCGAGCCTTGGTCGCTTGGCAAAGCAGTATGCGCGCCTCGGTCGCGTCGATTACAGCAACAGCGAGATTCTGAGCGCCAAGCTCGGTGACGGCATCAAGTCACGCGAAGTTGGCGGCAAGGTCGTTCTCAGTATCCCCGGCCATGGCGAAATGGGCTTTGACCGGGCCGTTCGTGAAGGAATCATCCGGTTGTCGTGATGCCACTCGACACCCCCGAGTACCAGAAGATTCACATGGCCTTGCTGCAATGGGCCGTGACTGCCGGCCTTGGCCCACTACTCCGCGATGTCCACATACACATTGACGGCCACGTGCTTCGCTGGCCGCAAGTTTCGATCACGCTGCGAACCAACCACCGCCGCCGGCCCGCGCCATCGGTTAGCTACATGAATCAGGAGTTTCCGCCGCTCCCGTACACGGTCGATAAAGATGGCATCCGACACTTTCCCGACGAAGGACAAAACTAACATGGACGAGAACGAGTTAAACCGCCGAGTCCTCGCTGCCCGTGAGCGTGCCGCTGGCCGCTCTGGCGATTTCAGCATCACAGTGGAAAACGGATCGGAAGTCGAGCAGAAGCGTGGACGGAACGACGGTCGCGTTGACGTGACAGTCAAGAGCGCGAACGCTCCTGCTCCTGACCGGCGCGGAACCATCGGCGACGAGTACACGATGCCTGAGAGCTTCACGGAACCAACTCCCGGCAGGAGTGTCCGAGTCGGCTCGCTGCTAATTTTCCACTATGAGAGCGGCGCGCCGTTTGTCGAAGCTCGCAACGTCGCCATGGTCGAGACGGCTGATGGCAAGCGCCTGAGAGACCGTGAGGGGCTGTGGGTGTTGTTTCAGGAGCTACGCGCCCTGGCCGCAGTGACGGCAAAGAAGGCGGGCAAGTGATGTTGCCCGAGTCCGTTCGCCAGATCATAGCCCGAGCCGCCCGCTGCGCCATCCGTAGGAAGCGTGGAGTCTCTAAACACGTCGCACACAAAGGACTCTAAACCAAATGAACCATTTCCTCCCAGCAGTGCGCAGGGCCGTGGCGCTCCCATGTCTCGTATGGATGGGCCATGTTGCTCCTATCCAGCCTGTCAAGGCTCACCCCTACGCCTTCAGCGCCACCACTACGGTCATTTTGATTATCTCACTTGCGCTGTCCGTAGCTGCCGCAGCAGCGTCCTACGTCGCGCAACAACAGGCCAGTGAGAATCAGGCGCGTTCGCAGAAGCAGATGGTCGAGGCGCAGAACGAAACGATCCGGCAGAACTCTGCCCTTGCCAACGCCGCGTACATCAACGACACGAAGCAGTTGCAGAACCGCCAAGCCGAGGAAGCTGCGGCTGCGGCTGCTCGTGAGCATGGCGTGCAGATCGAGGCTGAGAAGACTCGCTCGACTGCGGTCACGGCTGCGGGCGAGGCCGGCGTCTCCGGTCTCTCCGTGAACGCGCTTCTGACCGACTACACGCGTCAGGAAGTGGACTACCGCTTCCAGTCGCAGACGCAGCTTGAGAACCAGCGCATGCAGACCGAGGCCGAGCTTCGTGGCTCCGAGCTTCAGGCCCAAGGTCGCGTGGACTCTGTGAGGCCGTACATGGCTCAGCCCGTCAGCTACCCGAGCCTTATGGGTGCGGCGCTGCGCGTGGGCGCGGACTCCTTCAGTGCCTACAACAGCTACACCACAAAAACGCCGAAGGTTCCAACTCGTGACGCGGGCTACACAGGCGCAGGCTCTCGTGAGCCTGGGTATGGGTACTTCTAATGCCTAATCGCGTACAGGCTCAAGACCTAGACACGTTCCGCGCCGGTCGCCGAAGCAAATCGCCATGGATAAGCCGGTCGAGCCACGTCCTGACCTTGAGGCGTCTAGCTTCACGGACGAAGGTGGTGTGACTCACCGGACGATGCCGAGTCGCGAGGAGTAGCGGACAAAAAAAGAGCCCCGAAGCCAGAGATAGCCAGAACATCGGCCGTCCCTGACTTCGGGGCTTTTTGTCGGTGTGTTCCCTTACAGCGTTCGCCCTGCCGCTTCCAAGGCATTCGCAATAGCCTTGATCTACGTCATGGTCCCAATGCACAATCTCGAACACGATCCCGCCGGCAAAGGAGTCTTGCATAGGATGGCGAAGGACAAAACTCCACTACCGATCACCGATGTGGCAGGAAACATCCGCCGTGGAATAGAGGCTATTGGCGATCCGCTTCCCCCGCCTTCGCAGCGAGAGCTGGCACGCGATCCATTCGGCGAGGTTACTAGGAAGGAAAGGCGGGCACTACTCGCACTCAGTCTCGTCGGTATTTTCATCGGCTGGACCGGGGTGATGCCGAAGCACATCCAGAGCTTCGGTCTCACGTTCAACGCCGACCACCAGACAGTGGCGCTCTATCTGCTGGCTGCCGTGATCGTGTATTTTCTGTGTGCGTTCCTTTGCTATTCGATTCTAGACTACGTTGCAACGTGGGACGCACAGGACGCCGACCGGCAGAATCAGCTTACTGAACGGACGAAGGCAGGGTATCTGACGCTGCCGCATCCGCGAACGCCAGCCGGCCTCATCCTCACGCGACGTTTCCGCACTCTACTCGACTTCTGGCTACCGATTGCCCTCGGTGTGGGGGCGATAGTCGCAGTCATCGTGAGGACTCGGCACCTGTAGGGGGCAACTCAGCCTAGCCCTGTGCCGCTGGCCGAGCTTGCCTCGCAAAGTGCTCGCGCATGGTCGTGAAGAGTGTGCTCGCCTTGTCTAGTACAGCAGCCGGGACGCTGTCTGGTTTGGTAGCCCATTGCGTCACGAGCCGTCGTGCTACTTCAACCTTCCAGCCATCAGGAAGCTCTACCCCGAGTCGGCCGGCAGCAGACTTGATCTGATCCACAAGAACACCCTTTGCACGGTCTTGCTTCTCGATCTTGATTGGTTTACTCACGAATTTATTCAACTCAGGAAGCACGATGGCCTCACCGAGTAGATCCTCGATTTCGCAATCTGCCGTGTTAAAGACATCACCGAGCATGATGACTTCCTCAACGTGACCGACGTAAAGCTCTTTCATGAGAGAATCCCGACGAACACGGCCCGCCTGGTCGCTGTCCAGTAGGATCAAGGGGCGCACGTTCTGACCAAGAAAGAGCGCGGCCAGATTTCCCACCATCTTCGCGCCCCCGCACGGAGTCACGTAGATTTCATCCGGCATGCCCGTGCGTCCGCTGGCGACGCACAGGAGAGATAGTCCGTGGAGATAGTAGTAATCGGACATTCCCTCGACGAGGACATTTTGCTTGTGCTGGAAGAGCCCGCGCACCATCGCGTATCCCGCTGCCGCCTGCAATGGGAAGATCGTTTCGCGATCCCTTGGCCACTCCGTGCTGATGCGGGAGTGTCCCGTTTCGTCCTCCGTCACGGGCCTAACGCGGTGCAGGTGTTCACCATCGATCAGGAACGGTGAATGCGTCGTGTACATCATCTGATTCTTTTCGGCGAGCCTCGCAAAAAAGCTAATGAGTTCCTGTTGGGCCGTGGGGTGAAGGTCAAGACCTGGCTCATCGAGTAACAGCACAGCATCCCTATGGCCATCGTCGGATTCAACCAGGAACACCAGATAGAACGAAAAGAACCATTGAAAACCCTTGCTCCGCGATTCTAGTTCGATCTCCACATCGGGGCGCTTGTCGTCGGCTACCCAGATACGGAAGTAGTCGCCGTCCGCGTGATAGCGAATTTTATGACGACGCTGCTTCCACCAGTCAGAGAACCGCTTGCTGATGTCGATAGAAGCCGAGTTCAGCTTGATTGCGCGTTCTTCCTTCCGTTCCTGGTCCTTGGCGATAACTTCATCGCCGGGTTTCTGTCCAGCCTGGCGTATCGGTGCCGCTTGCTCCTGACCAAGATCGGCGATCCCCTGGGCAGTCAACTGCACGTGCTTGAACATTGCGTTGACTGTCCGTATGCGTGGACTAGTTGGATCGCGCGCGAAGTCCTCAAGGAAGCGAGGCAGATAAATGGCGCTGTCAAGAATGCCGTAGTTTTCGAAGTAGATAAACACTGGAAGACTCTTCTTGATGATCTCCGTTACCTGGCCTACGACAGGCGGCTTGCGGGCTGTGGCGAGCACTGGATCGATTGCTCTGTGTAAGGCTTCCACAATGTCTGCCGTTTGCGGGTTTGCCTTAGTCTCGGATTCCTTGCGGACAGTCGCGAGAAGTTGAATCCCCTTCTCGTTACGCAGGTCAGTGATCCCATTGAAGCGATCGATGCACATCGTTGCCCATGTGACTAGTTGCGTGCGTACCGTCTGCGTGGCCTCTTCTTGTTCAGGTGCCGGCGCAGGCAGACGGCGAGCAGATGCAGCGAAGGCATTCAGAGCTTGGACAACAGGCGCAGGATCGATGGCGGTCTGTGTGATCGCGGGGTTGTATGAAATCGCGAGGGAGCCATCATAAGACCGGACGCACACCGCTTCTGTGGGAGACGTGTCACCCCCAAGGACCGCAGCGATTTGGTCTTTAACGGGACCATCTATAGCAAACGCGACGGAGCAGACTGGCCAGTCGGCCCCGTTTTTAAATTCCCTGGTGTAGCGATCTCGGGGAAATTCCCTCTGAGGTCTGTATGGCTCTGGAGTTGCCGGGTTGAATTTGTGAAGTGCCTTGAGCAACGCGGTTTTGCCTGACTCGTTCCGGCCAACGAATGCTGTAACCTGTTCCACGGGAATCCAGCCGCTGTCATCGATGTTGCGGAAATTGGTCACTCGAAAACGGGTTGCCGTCAGTTGACTCATGTAGCCTCCGTCATCGTGGACCGGCCCGACTCAGTAAACGATCCTGCTCACCGCGTCCCTGAGCACGCTCAGCGGAAACCCGCCGCCATAGCTGTCCGCGACTCCGCTCGCCGCGTGTCCGAGAAGTACACGCTGCTCCGCTTCCGGCACCCTCGCAGCCCGCAGACGGTCCTTCACCGTGTGGCGGAAGCTGTGAACCACGAGCCTCGCGTCAGCGAAACCGTTCGCACGTAACCACCTATTGAGCTTCTGCGACCACATGGTAGCCGAACCTGCGACGGGTAGCGCGTCCCTGGTGAAGCCAAGGCGTAGAAGCTCAGGGTGAACGGGCACACGTCTACGGCTTGCCTTCGTTTTAAGGCTCCGCTGCGCGTGTGGGCGGATGTCCAGATAGGCGATACCTTCCTGCTCGCCTACGTCCTGCTGGCGCAGGCCGATGACTTCCGCCAGGCGAGCGCCAGTGAACGCCAGGAGCAGGAGCACGGAGCGTATGGGGCCGTCAGCGGGGAGCTTCGAGAGGATCTGCCGCACCTGCTCGACAGAGAACGGCAGGCGTCCACTCTCATCGTCCGTCGCTCCCTTCGCCTTTGGCATCTGAGCCATGCCGGCGACTGGATTCGAGGCCACGAACCCCTCGCGCTCTGCCCATGCGAACACCGAGCGGAGCAGGGACAACAGTTTGACGGCTGTCGCCCTGCTCAACGTCGCGCCTTCCTGCTGTCCACGGCGCGGCTTCGAGCTAGGCATGGTCAGGAGAGCGGTTTTCAGAGCGCGGACGTGGTGCTTACCGATCGTGGACACCGCCAGGTCGCCGTTGACGGTGATGAAATGTCGCTCGATCAGGTCAAACTCCCGCCAGACCTTCGCCGTGGGCTTGCGCTCTGCCTGGTAGCGCGTGAACAGCACCGAGAGGGTGATGTCGTCAGCGGGAGCGCCGTCAGGCGTACCGTTCTCCAGCTTCGCCAGGATCGCCCGCAGCGCACGGATTCGAGCCTGCCGCTCTACCTCGCTCGTCAGATCGCCGGCCTTAGGCTGCTCCGTGAGGCGTTCAAGCTCGTCCAGGATGCCGGCCTGCTCCGCTTCGCGCGTGTCGTCGTCCAGCAGCGTTCCTCGGCGAGCTTCGGTGTCCTGACGGACCAGCTTCGAGGCGACAGCCGCCACCGCCGCCTCGGGATTGGCCAGCGTGCGCCGCGCTCGCCACAGCAGGGTGTCCACTTCGGCTGCGACGGCGATGGAGCGTGACTTCGCCACCTGAAGGTCGCTCGTGTGAAGGCTCCTGACGATCTCACGCTGGCCCACGATGGATCGGAGCGCCTTCGGCACCGCGCGACGGAAATGCCACGTGCTGCCGCGGCGGATGATCATGTGATAGGACATCGTAGCGTCCCTCGCCGCGCTTTGTAGCGGGCTTTTGTAGCAGCGAGGGGCGAGAGAAGAACGCGAAACCCCCGGAAGTCCAAGGGTTTGCGTAGTTACGAGCGGGTTGGTGACCCCGGCGGGATTCGAACCCGCGATCTCGACCTTGAAAGGGTCGCGTCCTGGGCCAGGCTAGACGACGGGGTCGCGACCGTCAGTATATACTGCGCGCCGCGCCCGGATCCGCGGCGCGACGCGCGGCGCGCCTCGCGACTTACTGGGGCTTCGAGACGTTCGTGCGCACCTGGACCGTCTGCGACACCGTGTAGCGCGGCGACTCGCCGATCCAGACCTGGATCGGACCGGACGGAGACTCCACGACCATGAGGCCGCGGTCCACGCCCATCACGCGGCCCGTCACCACGGCCGAGTCGCCGGGCTGGCTCGACATCGACGCCGAGGGATCGGTCGACGGCGACGCGCCCGCGCGCGTGGCGGGCACCATGTCGACCGCCTGCACGGCGATCACGACCTGGACGCGGTCACCGGTGGCGAAGCGCTCGTTCGCGCCGGAGGCGGCCCAGACGTGCAGCGGGCCGCGCTCGGAATTGATCGAGAGCCGGCCGGACGGATCGACGGCAGTCACCGTCCCCGTCACCGTCTGCTGGTCCACCGGGCCGCGCGGCACCGGCGTCATGGCAACGGCCGGCGTGATCGTGCGCGGCAGCTCGGCCGGCGGCGCGATCTGGCCGCGGATCGTCGCGGTCTGGTGCAGCTGCAGACCCTTGATCTGCTCCGGCGTCGTCTTCACCCGGAACGTCTCCGCGCCGCGGCGGAGCGTCACGGTGTTCTCGCGCTCATCCCAGGTCCAGACCTCCCCGGTGAACGTGTCTCCGGGAGCCTGGGCGGTGGAAAGTGTCCGGGAGGCACAGCCGACGAGCGGCAGAATGACGAGCGTCAGGAGGGCGACGCGAATCATAGTTTTCATGCCGTGGGAAGTCTTACAAACGCGGTGCCAGCGAACGGTCGACGATCTTTCGCGCGCATGCGGGCGGCGGGCCGCCGGGGCGTGTGGACGACTTTTCCAGGTTTGTAGACGCGGCGGGAGCCCCGGGCTAAGGTATGCCCCGTGGACGACGTCAGGCGGGCGTACGCGGCAGCCGGCATCACCGTGGATCAGCCCACGGCGTACGGCACCTACTACCGCCTGCGCTGCACGGCGTGCGGCGCGAACGTTGGGAACGTCGGCGACCGCCTGTTGCCCGGCATGGCCGAGGCGCTCGTCGCGGGGCAGGCCGACCTCTACGCGGCGGGCCTGCTCGGCTGCGCCTGCGGCCATCAGCGCGCCACCGCCGCCGCGCGCGGCGCGCGCGCCGCCGACGGTAACGGTGGCACCTCGGCCACGCCGGCACGCCCATCCGGCGACGGCTGGCCGTTCTGGCGGCGCGTCTACGCCGCGGGCGATCCCCTGCCGCGCTTCACGCGCGCGACCGCCCCCGCGCAGCGCTTCGACGAGGGCGACGCGCTGCCGCCCGAGTATCGCGACCTGCTCCTCAAGATGCTGCGCCACGAGGGCGAGCGCGCCGGCAACAAGTCGTTCCTGGGCTTCATGGCCACGTGCGCCGACGTCGCCGAGACGCTCTATCCGACCGCCGCCGCGCGCCTGATCAAGGCCGAGTACCTCGCCGAGGAGCTCAAGCACGCGATCATGTTCCACCGTCTCGCCGTCGGCCTCGACCCGGACTTCGCGCTCAAGGACGTGCCGTACGCGCACTACACCTTCCACCTGCCTCGCGAGTCGTGGGCGGACGACGCCCTGTTCCACTTCCTCGTGGACCTCAACGGCGCCTTCCACGCGCGCGACTGGCGCGACTCGAGCTACGCGCCGCTGGCCGAGATGTCGAACACGGTCGAGCGCGACGAGCTCGGCCACTCCGAGATGGGCTATCGCTTCCTGGGCGAGATCGTGAGCGACGCGCGCGGCCGCGCGCTGGTGCAGCGGCTGCTCGCGAAATGGTACCCGGCGGCGCTCGACATGTTCGGCCGGTCGGACTCGAAGAACGCGCCGAAGTTCATCCGCTGGGGGCTCAAGTCGGTGGGCAACGCCGAGATCCGCGCCGCGTACAAGACGTACGTGGACGCCAAGCTCGTTGCCCTCGGCCTCGAGCCTCCGGACGAGCGCGCGAACCGAAGATTTCTTTAGAAATGGGGGGCCCCGACATGGCCCCCCAAACCCCCCAACGCTCGGAAGCGCCCCGGCAAAGCCGTGGCGCTCCTCGACACGCGCGAGCGGCCCGATATGGCCCCCCATACCCCCCAACGCTCGGAAGCGCCCCGGCTCTACTGGAGCGGCGAGAACGAGGTCGGGCGCCAGATCTTGTTGACGACGCGCTCGACGAGCGGACCGTTCGCTTCGCTCGCCTTGCGCGCGGCCAGCCACTCGGGATCGGCCATGAAGGCCTTCCACACGCGCTCGCGGTGCGCGAGGTCGTCGTACGAGCAGATGTAGACCATCTCGTTCGACTCGCCGACCACCGTCTCCCAGAAGCCGACGACCGTGATGCCGTGCTTCTTGAAGAGCTTCATGGTGATGTCGGCGAAGCGGCGCTGCAGGTCCGGCATGCGGCCTGGCATGACGTAATACGCGCGGTATTCGTAGATCATCGCGCCTCCCTGGCGGCGGCACTCCCGCGCGGCGGGCGCGGGGCGACGCGATGGTGGCAGAGCCCGGCGTCCGGCGCAACCGCTCAGGCGGCGCGCCGGGCCCGCCGTCACGAGGTCAGGCGGCGTGCGGAATCATGCAGAGGGCGTCGGTCTGGCGGCCGCAGCGTCCGCAGCTGACCGGCAGCAACGCGAAGCCTTCGCTCGGGACGAGCCGCGCGACGACGTCGCGCGCCTGCTGGAGGCTGATGTTGATCTCCATCGCGAGGCAGGCCGTGCAGAGACGGCCCTCGTGGCGCGCGAGCACCGCGCGCATGGCGGGCGCGACGCGCTGCGGACGCTCCGTGGGTCGCAGCCGTGAGGCGCGAAGGCCGTCGAGACACCGCTCGTGCAGCCGCTCGTGGGCGAGGCCCCACGCGAGGGGCTCGCCCGGCCGTAGCTCCTTGCGGCACACGGTGCACGTCTCGTTTCGCGCCCCCGACTGCACGTCGGCGAGCGTCGTAGTTCGAACTCTCGCCGGACGCATACCCATGACGGCAGCAACGCTGATGCCACCTACTCTTCAATTGGGCAGGCCCATGCAACGGCGAGCACAGCCTCGCGAGCGCGCCAACGACGCGCGCCGCCGGGCACTTCGGCGGATTCGGCGCGGTGACGGTGCGCACGCGGTTGCGGGCCGCCATGCCGTGCCGGGCATCCTCCTTGCAATTCTTGTCACGCATGAGAGCGGGCAAACGGCGTGAGCGCTGGTCTCGTCTGCTGCGCGCGGGCCGCGGAGCCCGCAGCAGCACGCTCGGCATGACGCTCGAGCGGCTCTCGCGCGCGGTCACGGCGTGGGTCGGCACGTCGTGGGCATTCGCGGTCGCCCTCGCCGTGATCGTCGCCTGGGCGCTGACGGGGCCGATCTTTCACTTCTCCGACACGTGGCAGCTGATCATCAACACCGGCACGACCATCGTCACGTTCCTGATGGTGTTCCTGATCCAGCGCTCGCAGAACAAGGACGCGCTCGCGATCCACCTCAAGCTGAACGAGATCGTGGCCGCGCTGCAGGGCGCGAGCAACCGCCTGGTCAACGTCGAGGACCTCACCGAGGCCGAGGTGCGGCTGCTGCATCGCCACTACGCGCGGCTGGTGGCGCTGGCGCGCGAGAGCGCGGACCTGACGGAGTCGCACTCGATCGAGGAGGCGGCGGCCCGCCACGCGCTGAAGCGCGAGCCGCGTACCGGCAAGCGCGCGTCCTGAGGACGTCGGTCACATCGGCGGGCGGGAGTGGTGAGCCGTGGTGGATTCGAACCACCGACCCCCTGATTAAAAGTCAGGCGCTCTAACCAACTGAGCTAACGGCTCCCGGCCTGAGATTCTACGCGGTCGTCGCGGAGAGAGCGAGGAGGTCAGCGCGGCTGGAACGCGCGCGGGACCATGCGCCACGACACGAGGACGGCCGTCCGGCGCGCCATGCACGCTCGACGATGCAAGCGACGCGCCGGTGAGCCGCGCGCTACACGATGCTCGAGCGCACGCTCGGGTACCAGCGCAACAGCGGCGAGTCCTCGCAGAGGATCGTCTCGTCGCGCTGGGCGCCGGTGGAGATCAGGCAGAACGGAACGCCGATCAGCTCCTCGAGGCGCTCGAGATAGCGCCGCGCCTTCGCCGGCAGGTCCGCCTCGTTCTTGGCGCCGGCGGTCGAGGTCAGCCAGCCCTCGACGTCCTCGTACACCGGCTCGAGCTCCGCCAGCGCCGTCTCCTCGCCGGGGAAGTCGGTGATGATGTCGCCTCGCCAGCGGTACCCCGTGCAGACCCTCAGCGTCTCGCACTGGTCGAGCACGTCGAGCTTGGTGAGCGCGACGGTGTCGAAGCCGTTGATGCGGACGGCGTAGCGCAGGACGACCCCGTCGAACCAGCCGCAGCGCCGCGGCCGCCCGGTGGTGGCGCCGTACTCCTTGCCGCGCGCGCGGATCGTCTCCGCGAGCTTGCCCGTCATCTCGGTGGGGAACGGCCCGCCGCCCACGCGCGTCGAGTACGCCTTGGCCACGCCGAGCACGCCGTGGATCTTCGTCGGCGGCACGCCGGTGCCGGTGGCGGCGCCGCCGGCCGTGGTCGACGACGACGTGATGTACGGGTAGGTGCCGTGGTCGATGTCGAGCATGGTGGCCTGG
>Ga0137403_10000346_pt1 | contig 59488 bp, 68 predicted proteins | sample CZOMad2_1_16fung_FD_122057 | JGI IMG/M metagenome (GOLD analysis project Ga0137403, IMG submission 122057) | Vadose zone soil fungal communities from Angelo Coast Range Reserve, California, USA - CZOMad2_1_16fungal (Hybrid Assembly) | ecosystem: Environmental > Terrestrial > Soil > Vadose zone...
CGAAGAAACGCCAAGATCGAGCAGCACGCCATCCACTCCAGTCAATTCCGCCTTTGCGACGACCTGTCCAATCCGGCCGAACTCCATCTGAAATGCGGCCAGCCGCGGATCGGAAATCCTTGCTGCGGACGCCATTGCCTCGGGATCGCGATCGATCGCGATCAACTTTCCCGAACCACCCAGCTGCGCCAGAATTGCGCGGCTGTGTCCGCCGCGGCCGAAGGTCGCGTCCACATACGTTCCATCGGCTTTGATACGCAATGCTTCGACGGCTTCTTTGAGCAACACCGTCTTGTGTGATTCCGCCTCGCTTCGTGCGGACGAAGCCGCAGTCACAAGGCAAAGTTCTCCATTCCTAGCGGCAGCTTGTCCGAACCCGATGCCAACTGGTCCAGCTGCTTTTCCCAGGCCTCCTGACTCCAGATTTCGAAATGGCTTCCCTGGCCAACCATCATTACTTCCTTCTCGAAGGAGGCGAACTTGCGCAATTCGGGAGAGATCAGCAGTCGCCCCGACGCATCGAGTTCGACCTCTTCCGCAAATCCGACGAGCAGCCGCTTCCATAAGCTGGTCTGCGCATCGAAACTGGAGAAGCTCATGATCCTTGCGCGGATAGGTTCCCAGGCCGGCGCCGGATATAACAGAATGCACCGATGAGGATGGGCTGTAAGCACTTGCTTACTTGCGCTTCCAGACTGGAGGGCCTCCCGATGACGTGTAGGGACCGCAAGCCGGCCTTTTGCATCGAGATTGAGTGCTGTCGCCCCTTGAAACATTTCTTATCTGCCGGAATTATTGGAATTCCAAGTTTTCCCACTTAAACCTACTTTTTCCCACTCTAGTAGAAAAAAAATGGAAGGTCAAGCAGAGCCGGCGTTTTTTTCAGTTACGACAAAGACTTACGGATAACTCCTGAGAAATAGCAGATAAACGAATTATTATCGTTACTTTTTAATAGCATACCTGGTATTTTTAATTCTTATTCTAGAATACTGGATAGAACCCTCGCGCCGCGAGTATCCAAGAGAAAAAGAAGCTGGCCTGTAAGCCGGGTTCTGTCGAATACCTTACGGCATTCCGGCGGTCATTCATCTGGGCCGGCAGTTACCTGCCGGCTCGAGCAACCTACCCGGGGACAGCGCGAGCCGCGCTATTGCCCCCCTATTTGGTCTTGCTCCGGATGGGGTTTGCCGTGCCGCTTCTGTTACCAGAAGCGCGGTGGGCTCTTACCCGGCGGTCTTGCGACCGTCCGCGCCCTTGCGGGACACGCACCGTTTCACCATCGCCGTTCCCATTGCTGAGACTTAGGCAGACTATTCTCTGTGGCACTTTCCATCGCCTCGCGGCGTCCGGTCGTTAACCGGCATCCTGCTCTGCGGAGCCCGGACTTTCCTCTATGCAAGCGAATTGCACAGCGACCGCCCGGCCAGCTTCCCCGCGTATTCTACGCGTTGCATCGCCTGCCTCCGCGAATCCGCATGCAATAGCCGCGAACCGGCGGGCAACCATGATGTCTCGCGGTTGGTAATGCGCGAAACCCGTGATTGCGCAGAATCAGATTGCAGGATTCGGACGGTGAACCGCAGTAAAAAAAGAGGAGCTCGCGCCCCTCTTCATTTTCCCAAACCCCGTACTTTCATTTTCTGCCGTTGACAGCGGCCTTCAGCCTGGCGCCGGCCGCAAACTTCGCAGTCTTCGCAGCAGGAATTTTGATTGCCGCGCCGGTCTGCGGATTGCGCCCCGAACGCGCCGCCCGCTTGCCCTGCGAAAATGTTCCGAAACCGACCAGCGTCACGTTCTCTCCCTTTTTCAGCGACCCAGTCACTGCATCGATGAATGCATCAATCATGATGTCGGCCATGGCTTTGCTGCCGCCCGCTTTTCTTGCGATGGCGTCGACGAGTTCTGCTTTGTTCATTTATCCCCCTGTCATCTAAACGAACAGCAGCCGGAAATAAAACTCCGGCCGCCTCTGTGGCTCTACGCGATGAATCGTACGTGACCAAAGGGCGCGGCATTACACCCCGCACCAGAAGCCATACGATATTCTCACGCGATCCCCGATGCCTCCCCCTGCGAACCAATTATCCATGACTTGCGTGATGGGCCAAAGCCTCAATTGCGAAACCAGGCGAAGCTGAATGACGCAATCAGTTCCTCTCTGCGGACCACGAGTTCAACCGGATTTTCAGTTGCACAAATATCTTCACGAAAACATTCGGCTTTCCGGTTTCAATGCAATGCACCATATTGCCGTCGGAGCAAATCGGAAAAATTCGGCGATCAATGGCCGTTTGTCGGGAAAGTTTTGTCGCGATGCGGAAGAAATGCGGATGGCGGTGCTTCTGCTCGCCGTCTATTCGATCTTCCAGGCTATCGTGGATCCGCCTCGCAGCGGTACCAGAGCGTCGGCGCCGTAGGCAATCACGTCGGGTACAGACCAACTGCTTCTGACTAGGGTGATCTGCCGGCGATTTCGCGCAAGACCGTAGAAGTCGGCGCCGTGAAAACTGGCAAATCCCTCGAGTTTGTCCAGCTTCCCGGCCGCATCGAACGCTTCGGCATAGAGCTCGATGCCGGCATGCGCCGTATAGATTCCGGCGCAACCACAGGCCGCTTCCTTGGTGTGGCGCGCGTGAGGCGCGCTGTCGGTCCCCAGGAAAAATTTCGGATTGCCCGAAGTTGCCGCTTTGACCAGCGCCAGCCTGTGCTCTTCGCGTTTCAGGATCGGCAGACAGTAGTAGTGGGGGCGAATGCCACCCCGGAAGATATCGTTGCGATTCATCAAGAGATGATGCGCCGTAATCGTCGCAGCCACATTGTCGGGTGCGCTGAGTACGAACTTCACCGCATTGGCCGTTGTGATGTGCTCCATGACGATGCGCAGCGCCGGGAACTGCTGAACCAGGGCGATCATCGTGCGCTCGATGAAGACTTTCTCGCGATCAAAGACGTCGATCTGCGGATCGGTGACTTCGCCATGAACCAGCAGGGGCAGCCCGGTCTCGGCCATGACCGCAAGCACGTCGAGGCATTTCTGGATGTCGGTTACGCCGGAATCGGAATTCGTGGTCGCACCTGCAGGATAGTATTTCATCGCGTTCACGATGCCGCTCGTCCTGGCCTTGCGTATTTCCGCTGGCTTCGTGTTTTCGGTCAGGTAAAGTGTCATCAACGGCTCGAAGCCGCTACCGGGCGGCAGAGCCGAGAGTATGCGATCGCGATACGCCCTTGCGGCTTCAACCGTCGTTACCGGCGGCTTCAGATTCGGCATGACAATCGCCCGCCCGAAGCGCCGTGCAGAATCCGCGAGCACCGAGCGCAACGCCTCACCGTCACGCAGGTGAAGGTGCCAATCGTCCGGCATGGTCAGGTTTATGCGGTCCATACGAACTTGCGCTCTGGGAAAGAATATTCCTTGCCGGTCATTTCTTTTCGCCGCCGCCTTCTTTTTTGAGGTTCAGCGCCTTTTCGTACAGCGTATTTTTCTTTGTCCCGGTAATTTCTGCCGCGAGCCCGACCGCCTGCTTGAGCGGCAATTCCCGCAGCAGGATTTCCAGTACGCGCTGCGGATCGGATTCATTCTGTGAGCCGGCTTGCGCGCAGCCTTCCACCAAAAGCACGAATTCCCCGCGCCGATGGTTCTCGCTCTGCTCCAGCCAGGCCGACGCTTCGTCAAGGCGGCACACCTGCACCTGCTCGAACAACTTGGTAAGTTCGCGCGCAATACCGATACGGCGATCGCCTCCGAACACGGCAGCGATACTGGCAATGCATTCGACTATGCGATGCGGAGCCTCGTAGAACACCTGAAGCCCGGTCTGCGTCTTCAGCGCCGTCAGAATCTTCTCGCGCTCGCCTTTGCGGGCAGGAAGGAAACCATGAAAACAGAACGACGCGGATTGCAATCCTGCTGCGGCTATGGCGGTCGTGATCGCGCTGGCGCCCGGGATCGAAACCACGCGGAATCCGGCTGCCCTCACCTGCGTGACGGCGAGCGCTCCGGGATCGCTGATGGCCGGCGTGCCCGCGTCCGAAATCAGCGCGACCGATTTTCCCTGCGACAACAAGGCCACCAGCCGTTGAGCGGCATCGCGCTCGTTGTGCTCATGCGCTGAAATCAGATCCGCCTGTATTCCAAAGTGAGCCAGCAACTTCCGCGAGACCCGGGTGTCTTCCGCGGCGATCACGTCCACCGATTTGAGCGTATCGAGCGCACGCAGCGTGATGTCCCGAAGATTCCCGATCGGGGTGGCCACCACATATAATGTGGGCTCGGCCACTTCCGTGCTTTCGCTATGCAAATTCGCCCGGCCTTTTCTCTGTTGATATGGTCATTACTATACTGGGCGCTTCTTGGCTTAGCCACCGGCTTCGCAGCCGACGACAGCGCAGACAAGATTCCTGTCAGCGAACCGCATATCGCGGTAATACTGCCGTTGCAGTCCAGTTCCTATGGCAAACATGCCGATTCCGTGCGGTTGGGCATCCTGAATGCCGCCGGCAACGGGCAACCCGGCAGCCTGAAGGTCAGGGTTTACGGAACCAGCGAAGATCCCCAGCAGATTCTTGCAGCCTATCAGCGCGCCACATCGCTGGGAGCGCGCGCAGTCATCGGCCCCCTGACCCGAAACGGCGTGACGTCGTTGGCGCTAAGCGGCGTCGTCAGCGTACCGACACTGGCGCTGAACATACCGGAGGGAGAAATCCTGCTGCCACGGGACCTCTATGTATATGGCCTGCAGATCGAAGCCGAAGCGCGCCAGATGGCGCAGTTCGCATTGCGCCATGGCGGCACCAAGGCCTTCATTATCGTGGGCGACTCGCCTCTGGGCGGCCGCATAGCGCAGGCCTTCGCCGAAGAATGGAAAAAACTCGGCGCGGAAGTCACGGGACAGTTTGGCTACACGACCGATTCGGCGACGCTGGCAAGGTTGCGCGAGCAGGTCATGAACTCGAAGGCAGACATCGTATTCATGTCGCTGGATGCTGCGCGGGCGCGGTTCATCCGCTCTTACCTCGGCGCATCCATTCCGATCTACGCGACCTCGATGGTATACACGTCGAATGTGGATGCACTGGCAAATTACGATCTGGACGGCGTACGTTTTCTCGACATGCCCTGGCTGCTGCAGCCGGACCACCCGGCAGTCATCAGTTACGCGCGCCCGGACGCACAGCGAGTCGGGCTCGATCAGGAACGCTTTTATGCGTTGGGGATCGATGCCTACCGCCTGATCCAGGAGTTGCGCGCCGAAATCGAACAACTGAAGCGGCGTGGCGGAGCGGCTCCATTCTCGAAAGGTACTCACAAGCCGGAGCCGAAGGCCCCGGGAGCCAAGACACCCGAGGTCCCTGAAACCAACGGGCAATCGACAGAGCTTCCTGCAGCGGCTGCCTGCCCGGAATTGCCGCCGGCCACTAACGAGATTGTTCCGGGCAAGCCCAAAGAGAAGGAACCACAGAAGGCACAAAACGTGGATCCTTCTCTTATAACGCCCTTTGTGCCTGTTGTGCTTGTTGCGGCTGCCCCCGCTGTGGCGGCAGCAGAAAAGCCGACAATGAAGATCGAGGAGCCTGCTGCGCAGAAACCCGTTCAGGTTCCTGGCACGCCGGTGACAGCCAAATCTGATGTCGACCCGGTCTGGGCGGAAGTGAAGAAATTCGAACTGACAATTAAGCATGAAGCGGCTGCGCCCACAAAGTCTCAGCCTGGAGAACCGGTCACGACCGAAGAGGCTGCGAAGCAGGCAATGATCACGACCGATCCTCTGGCCAACCTCAGGCAAGAGCAACTGCCGCCGCGAATCATAGCCGTGCAAAAAGTGAACTTCGATGTCAGGCTGCCGGAGCGGAGCAAATCCGATCCTGCTTCACAGGTAAACGAAACGACGACCGCGCCGACACTGCAATTGAATGGCGTCTCCCAGCAGCTAGGCCCGGTTGAGCAAGTTCGCGCCGCACATCATGTGGAGCTTCCCCAGCTTCCGCAGTCTCAGGTTGTGCGCTCAGTGGCGATTGAAGTCGGGGAGGCGGATTCACAGGTCATGATCCGAATTCAGGAACGTGGCGGCGACGTTTCACTGCAGCTCAACGCCGGGTCCGAGCCGTTGCACCAGGATCTTAAATCTTCGCTCGGCTCGCTCGTCCAGTCGCTCCGGCAAGAGGAAGTGAAAGTGGCGAGCGCTGAAGTCTCACGGAAATCGCCAATCGGAAAAGTCGGCAGGAGCAAGGAGGCTCACTAATGAACGCTATAACCACAACAAACCCGCTGGCAGCGGCTACAACCTCGACAACGCTGCAGCCCAAGAGCAAAGCTGAGGAACAGAAAAACCAGTTCCTTCAACTGCTTGTTGCCCAACTCAAGGGGCAAAACCCGCTCGATCCCAAGGACGGCACGGAATTCGTGTCGCAGCTGGCCCAATTCAGCAGCCTGGAAGAGCTTATCAATATCCGAACGACATTGGAAACCGGGCTAAAACCCGCGACCACAGAAAATTCATCAAATTCGTCATCAAATTCGACAGTAAATCCGTTTAATGGAGGACAGAAGTAGTTATGGGTCTCACCACTTTTTCAACCGGACTTTCCGGACTGGCAACAAACAGCCAGGGACTGAACGTCATCGGTAACAATCTTGCCAACCTCAACACCGTCGGTTACAAATCATCCAACATCTCTTTCACCGACGTGCTGGGCCAGACATTCAACACCGTCGGCACTGCAAAATCCGGCAACACGATGACTATCGGCCTGGGTGCTCAGGTCGGGGCCGTCCGGCAGGTCTTCAACCAGGGTAGCGTTCAGACGACGAACAATCCTCTGGATGTTGCAATTCAAGGTAAGGGATTCCTGGTGGTCAAAGACCCAGCCGGCGGCCAGTTCTACACGCGCGCGGGCAACATGCATCTGGATGCGGATGGACACCTGGTGTCGGAAAACGGGTCCCAGATACAAGGCTACATCCGGAACGCCGCGACCGGAAAGATCGACACTAACCTCGGAGTAAATTCGATCAAAATGCCGTCCGGCCTTGACAGTCCGGTAACGACAACGGAATTCGAGTTGGCGATGAACCTGGACGCAAACGCTCCGACCGCCACGCAGTTCAACACGAACATTCAAATCTACGACTCGCTCGGCAAGCCTCATCTCGCCACGCTGACTCTCGAAAAGGAAATCAGCTCGGGAGCGACACCAGAAACCAAATGGCGCTTCGATGTGACTATTCCGGAGAACGAAACCGCAGGTCAGGCTTCAAGCACCAACAGGCTGAGTCTGATCACCGGTACAACGCAGACGGGGTCGCCGACCGCGGGCACACTTTTGTTTGACTCGGCCGGAAAAATGACATCGGCCTGGCTTGGGGCAGATCCGGCAACACCGCCGGCTTTGGCCAATATCACCATTCCCGGTTCCGGCGTGACATTGCCCTCTATGGCAAATGGCGCTGCCCTGGGCTCGGCAATGAACTTCAAGCTTCTGAATTCCATAACCGGTCTGCCCAATGTGAGCGGCTTTGCAAGCCCCAGTGAAGTGACCGCCAGCAGCCAGAACGGAGCGGCCGCCGGTTCCTTGAACAACCTTGCGATCCAGTCGGATGGGACCCTCTCCGCAGTGTTCAGCAACGGAAACACCGTAGACGTCGCGCAACTCGTGCTTGCGCAGTTCAGCAACCAGGACGGCCTGCTTTCCCAGGGCGGCGGCTTCTATTCAGAAAGCACGGCGTCGGGTGCCAGCTTCTTCGGAATTCCCGGTGAAGGCGGCCGCGGCCATCTCACCAGCGGCGCCCTCGAGCAGTCGAACGTGGACCTTGCGACCGAACTGACCAAAATCATTACGTTCCAGCGCGGTTATCAGGCGAACGCGAAAATCATCACCCTGACCGATCAGATCATGCAGGACACGATGAATATCAGACAGTAAGACACCGTCTGTAAGGCATCGTGTTAAATTAGGTGCCTTATGGACGAGGAAAAAGTGAAGAAGTACCTGCATGATCTCAACAATCGCGTCGGCATGATCCTGGCCAACGCTGAGCTGATGCAAATGGAACAGCTCAGCGCCAAGGCTCGGGAGCGTACGAAGCTGATCGAAGAGAAATCGCTGGAACTCCGGCAACTGATCCGCGATATCGGCGATCATTTGTTTGATTGAACTGTAGCGGCGGTCTAATGACCGCCGCTAAATCGGGCGGTCATAGACCGGCCCTACACTCGCCTTTCTCTGTCAAATCCTTGACACTCTCTACATCTAACTCCTTCATTCTTAAGGCCATATAAACGGTACGGGTCTTGCATTCTTATGACTCCTGAAAACGAGGAGGCAAACTGTGCCCGAAGAAGCAGTTTTAGACGAAAAACAAGAAGAAGTTAAGAAACCAAAGATCAAACGCGGTCGCTCACCGATCATGAAAGTGCTGTTCATCGTCATTCTGGCGGTCGCATCGAGCGCAGCGGGTGGCGTGGTCTCTTTTTATCTCATCAGCAAATCGATGAGTGCAAAGGCACAGGCGCCGAAGGCTGAAGATACAGCCGATACTCCCGAGGCCAAGGAAAAGGCCAAAGAAAAGGCGGAGGAGGAGAAAATCGCGCAAATGCTCGAAAAGAGCGCCGTTCTGCCGCTGGAGCCATTCGTAGTGAACCTGGCGGACATCGATGCACCGAGATACCTCAGGATCAAGATCAACCTCATGCTCGATGACAAGGCCAGAATCAAAGAGCTCGAGGAAAACCAGGTGCTTCAGTTGAAAGTCCGCGACGTCATTCTCCAGAGCCTGACTTCCAAGACCTCGCAGGACCTGATCAAGGACGAAGGCAAGAACAAGCTTCGCCATGAGATACAGGACAAGATCGCCATCTATTTCCGCGGTCCGAAGCTCGTGGACATCATGTTTACGGAATTCGTAATACAACTATGAGCGAAAAAAACGACGCTGTCGCCGTCAGAGCTAACGCCATTCTTCGGGAATTCGCGCCGATCTTTGACATTCCATTAAATGTCTCCATCGAAGTGGGCCGCATGCGGGTTCGCGTTCGAGAGCTGATCAAACTGAGCCCGGAATCAGTGATCGAACTGAAAAAGCCGGCCGGCGAGCCGTTCGACATTTGCATTAACGGTGTGCCTGTGGCCCGTGGCGAAGTGATCGCGGTGGAGCAGTCGTCAGGCGTTCGAGTCGTTGAAATCAATAAACCCAGTGGTATGGGCCTATGATCGCGTTTCAGGTTATCGGATCGCTGATTCTTATCCTTGGTGGGCTTGTACTGACGCTCAAGCTTCTCAAGAAGTATGTGCCTTCAATGGCTGGAGCTCGCGACCTGTCCATCATCGAGCAACTCCACCTGGGAGACCGCTGCCGGCTCATGGTGGTGAAAATTCGCGGCGAAGAACTGCTTATTGGCGTAACACGCGAGTCGATCTCCATCCTCGATAAACTGTCTGGAAGTACGAGTCAATGAACTACTGGATTCTGAATACGCTTCTCGCAGCGGCCCCGGCCACTCAATCGACGTTAAAGCTGGATATGACCGGAAGCAACGGTCAGATCCAGATGAACATGCCTGTTCAGATGCTGATCCTGCTGACGCTGCTGTCGTTTCTGCCAGCCATCATCATCTCGCTGTCCTCATTTACGCGGATCATCATTGTGTTCCACTTCCTGCGCCAGGCGCTTGGAACTCAGGAGGCTCCGTCGAATCAAATCCTGATTGGACTGGCGTTGTGCTTGTCCTTCTTCATCATGAGCCCGACGCTGACGGCCATCTACGACAATGCTTATCAACCATGGTCAACCGGCCAGATCGATCAGGACCAGGCTATCGAGCGAGGGACCGGTCCGCTCAAGCAATTCATGCTTAAAAGCACGCGCGAGAAGGATTTACAACTGTTTGTCGAGATGTCCGGCGGGCCGAAGCCCAAAGGACCGAATGATTTGCCGCTGCGTGCGATCGTTCCGGCATTCATGATTTCCGAAATCAAGACGGCATTTCAGATCGGTTTCGTCTTGTTCCTGCCGTTTCTCATCATCGATATGGTCGTATCGTCGGTCCTCTTATCGATGGGAATGATGCAGTTGCCGCCGGTCATGGTATCGCTGCCTTTCAAAATCTTGCTTTTCATCATGGTCGATGGCTGGAACCTGGTCATCGCCTCACTGGTTAAGAGTTATGTCTGAAGAATTGATTCTCAGTCTTTCGAAACACACGCTCGAGACAGTACTCCTGCTGGCCGCTCCGATGCTGGGCGCCGGACTTGTCGTGGGCATCATCGTTAGTATCGTTCAGATCATCACGTCGATCCACGATCAGGCTCTGGCATTTATTCCCCGGATCGTCGTGACGTTTGTGGTGTTTCTGCTCGTGTTCCCGTGGATGATGGGAACCATGGTCTCTTACACCCACACGCTGCTTGTTTCATTTGATGCCTATACACGATGAGACGTCCCGACAAGGGTCACCATCATGAAAGTGATTTCTTTCGCGATCCCCATCTTCTACCTCCTGCACGTCATGATCATCAGCATTCGCGTGGGCGCAGCGCTGATGTTCGCGCCGATCTGGGGACATCCGGGGCTGCCGCACTATCTGAGAATCATGCTGGTCTTCTCGATCGCCGTTGGTGTTTCCGCAGTCACACCCTTTAGCGTACAGGCATACAACAATCCCGGCCTGGTTCTTCCTACGGAGTTCCTGATTGGTAGCCTGCTGTCGATGGCGATACGCATCGCGTTTGCCGGCCTCCATATGGGAGGGCACATCGTGAGTCATCATCTGGGTTTTTCGGCCGTGCAAGCGATCGACCCGCAAACAATGAACCGGTCGGCGCTCATGTCGGGTTACCTCACGATGCTGGGTTTTGTGATGCTTCTGGCCTCCAACCAGCATCACACGTTGTTTCGTGTGCTTGCCAACAGCTATGTGGTATTTCCGGTCGGCGCTTCTATAACAACGGGACAGTGGTTTCAGGCGCTGATCGAGGCGTCGAGCCAGATCTTTGTCATCGGCTGGAAGATCGCGCTTCCGGTCTTCATCGCGACATTCTGCATCGAATTGGCAGTCGGCTTTATCGCCCGCATGCAGCCAGGACTCAACACCATGGTTGTAACGGCGCCATTGAAACTTCTCGTCGGCCTCATCGTATTTGGAGCCTCCCTGGCATTCATCCCACGGACCCTGGGCCCCATGCTGGAGACCATGATCCTGAGGAAGTAAGGAATGGCGAATAAGGAACGCACAGAGAAAGCAACAGAAAGGCGAAGGAAGAAAGCCAGCGACGATGGCCAGTTCGCGTATTCGCAGCAGTTAACATCTGCGATGACTCTGGCGGTCTGTATTCCAACGGTCTTCTATTATCTGCACTCGCCTGCGGGTTTCCGCTCCTTCTTCGCAAGCATCCTTCAAGACGTTACCAGTTCGCGCAATCCGGAGTTGATACTGGGCACCATAATAAGGCGCACGGGAATCTATTTTTTGATGATTGCCGCGCCGGTCTTTGCGGCTGCGCTCCTCTCGGTGCTTGCCGGGAACGTCTTGCAGGGTTTGCCCAAGTCTGGGAAATTGAAGCTCAAGTTCGACCGGCTGAATCCGATTCAAGGTCTTTCACGGCTGAAGGCGAAGGTCTCCTGGATGGAGTGGTTGAGGACACTCATTATGGTCGCCGTGGTTGGCGCTCTTGTCTACAACACATTCACGACCTATTGGGAACAGCTTGTCACGTTGCCCGCGCACTCTCTGGAGTCCTCCAACTCGATCATTCGTTCTCTGGTTATACACATTTTGATCTACCTCGTTGGTACCGTCGGAATTTTGGCTATCGCCGACTTCTTCATCCAGCGATGGCAATTCGAGAAGAGCATCAAGCAGACGAAGGCCGAAGTTAAGGAAGACATGAAGGCCCTGGAAGGCAATCCGCAGATCAAGGGCAAGATCAAGTCGATTCAGCGCGAAGCGGCCCGCCGCCGCATGATGTCTCGCGTGAAGGACGCGGACGTCATTGTCACAAATCCGACGCACTACGCCGTGGCCCTCGAATACAAGCCCGACAAGATGGCCGCTCCGCGTGTGATTGCAAAGGGCCGCAACTGGGTTGCGCAGCGAATCAAGCAACTGGGTCGGGAACATGACATCCCCACTGTCGAAAATAAGCCGTTAGCACGTGCTTTGTATCGCAGCGTGAAGATCGAACAAGAGATCCCCATGGAGCTGTATAAGGCTGTTGCTGAAGTACTTGCGTACGTCTTCAAGATTCGCAACCGGTCCTAGCCGAGGTTGGCACCCGGCTTGCACCAATGGCGATGCCCCAGGGATGGGCGTTTGAATAATTCATGATGAAGTCACAGATCGCCATGCCGATAGCAATCGTAATTATCCTGATTGCTGTCATCATTCCACTACCGACAATCATTCTCGATGTACTTATATCGACGAATATTGCGCTATCTGTAGTCATTCTTCTTTCAGCGGTCTATTTGCTCAAGCCCGTTCAGTTCTCCTCCTTCCCCTCGATTTTGCTGATGACCACGCTCTTCCGGCTCTCGTTGAACATTGCCTCGACGCGCCTGATTCTGCTCAACGGCAGCCAGGGTCTCGGCGCGGCGGGCGACGTCATCCGGGCGTTCGGCCAATTCGTGGTTGGAGGGAACTACGCGGTCGGCATCATCATTTTTCTCGTATTGATCGTGATTCAGTACGTCGTGATCAACCACGGCGCGGTCCGCATTTCGGAAGTTACGGCCAGGTTTACGTTGGATGCGTTGCCGGGCAAGCAGCTTGCGATCGACGCGGATCTTAATTCTGGAATCATCGATCAGCAGGAAGCCCGTGAAAGACGGGCGGAGATCGGCAAGGAAGCCGAATTCTACGGCGCCATGGACGGCGCCATCCGATTCACGCAGCGCGACGCAATGGCGTCCATGCTTATCACGCTCATCAACATCATCGGCGGCCTGTTCATTGGCGTTTTCCAATACAACATGCCGGTGGTGACTGCGCTGACCACGTTTACCGTGCTCACGATCGGTGATGGTCTGGTCACCGCCATTCCCTCGTTGCTGATTTCAATAGCAGGCGGTCTCGTGACGACGCACGCAGCCTCCGACGTCAGCATGGGACAAGGAATCACGACACAGCTTTTTTCGAATCCGAAGCCGGTTTATTTCGGCGCCGGAATTGTGGCCGGCCTCGGCTTGATTCCGGGATTTCCGAAGTTTGCATTCTTGTTCATGGCGGGCCTGCTTGGCTTTATCGCCTACTCGCTTTCGCAAGCCGCGAAAGAACGCGAACTTGCGGCAAAGCCGGACGACACTTCGAAAGACGCCGCGGCCACTCCGGAGAAGGCGACCACATTCCTGAAGATTGACAGTCTCGCGATCGAAATCGGCTATGGACTCATCGGGTTCGTGGATGTTCAACAAGGCGGCGATTTCCTGAACCGCATCCGATCGATCCGCAAACAGATTGCTCAGGAGCTCGGGATCATCGTCCCCCCGGTGAACATTACGGACAATCTCAAGCTGGGGCCTCGCCAGTATTCAATTCTCTTGAAGGGTATCGAGATCGCTCGTGGCGAACTCGCTGCCGACAAATTCCTCGCCATCAATCCGGGCAACGTGACCGGCCCGATCGATGGTACGCCTACAACTGAACCGACATTTGGCCTGCCGGCGTTCTGGATTTCCAAGGATAACCGCGAGAAGGCACAAATGATGAACTACACCGTCGTGGATCCCGCGACCGTGCTGGCGACGCACCTGACCGAGACGATTCGTAACCATGCTTACGAACTGCTGGGCCGCCAGGAAGTCAAAGCGCTCATCGACTACGTCGCGGAAACACATCCGAAGCTGACCGAAGAACTGGTTCCGAAGACCCTGTCGGTCGGCGAAATCCAGAAAGTGCTGCAGAACCTGCTGCGTGAAAAAATTTCGGTCCGCGATCTCATCACGGTATTCGAGACGCTGGCCGACTACGGCTCGCAAACAAAGGATCACATCACACTGACAGAAGTAACGCGTGGGGCGTTGAGCCGCTCCATCACCAAATCCCTCGTCAACGACCAGGGCGAGCTTTCCGTCATCACCCTCGCGCCGGGATGGGAGTCCCGCCTGAACCAATCGGTGGTGCGCGGGGATTCCGGAGCTTATCTCGCGCTCGACGCGAACACTTTTGAGCAACTGATAAAGGCATTGAGTGAAACCTGCCAGAAAACGATGGCTTCACATTGGACGCTGCTGTGTTCGAGCGGCCTCCGATTCCACTTGCGCAAGTTAATCGAAAGATTCCTTCCGCAGCTTACCGTCATTTCGCCGAATGACATTCCGCCCAATGTGCAAATCGTATCCCTGGGAGTTGCAGGACAATGAAGGTCAAAACATACAAAACCGAATCGCTAGAGGAAGGCCTGGAGAACATCAAGCGTGACCTCGGAAACGAGGCGCTGATCCTGAGCACCCGGTCCGTGAAGGTGCGGCCGCCGTACGGCTTGTTCAAGAAGGCAAGCTGGGAGATCACTGCGGCGCTGGATGACAGGGAAGAAGTCAAGCCTGCTTCCAAAGCTGTAGCGGCGGTCTATGACCGCCGGGAATCCGAGCCCGCGAAAGCGCCGTCGGTCATAGACCGCCGCTACAGTGGAGCGGCTGCCGCTGTCGCCGTTGCGCCGGCACCGGAAAGGCAGAAAGTCATCGTCCAGCGCGACGCGCGCATGGATGACATCATCGGTGAGATCAGCGACCTTAAGAAATCGCTCCGATCACTGAGCCAGGCGTTACCGTCAAAGTCGCAGGACTTCGGCGGCGGCCTGTTCGCCGAAATGGTCACCTCCGGCATCAGTCACGAGCTGGCAGACCACCTGATCACGACTGCAGCGAAAGGCAAACCGACGCCGTCCGAGCTGCGCGACCGCGTTCGCCGTCTTCTCAGCGACCAGCTGGTTGTGGCTCCTCCGGCCGAACTCAATGCCAGAGCCCGCATTGTCAGTGTATTCGTGGGTCCAACCGGCGTGGGCAAAACCACGACGATTGCCAAGATTGCCGGCCATGCCTCCATTCGACTGAAGAAGAAGGTGGCCCTGATCTCAACGGACATGTTCCGCGTTGGCGGCCAGGAGCAACTGAGCCGCTTTGGCGAATTGCTCGGCATCCCCGCGTACGGCTGCGCCGATATCTCCACGCTGAAAAGCCTGGTGGCCAGTCTGGACGATCGCGACCTTGTCCTCATCGATACGGCAGGTTCGAGTCCTTCCGATCTTGCGCGTGTGTCGAAGCTCGAAAATGTTATTTCGTCCGCCGACGCCAAGGTTCATTTGGTGATGACCGCGACGACCCGCTCTGAAGATATCGCGAAGATCGTGTCGCGCTTCGGACGTTTTTCACCAGCGAGCGCCATCATCACGAAGATCGACGAGACGGACGCCAAAGGTTCCTTTGTTGGCGATCTGCTCCGCAACGAGCTGGTGGTTTCATACCTGACCAACGGTCAGCGAGTCCCCGAAGATCTTTTAATTCCAAGCGCGCCTGAGCTGGCGCGATTTGTTCTGCCCCAGGAGCCCGCAATATGACGGCTGCCGAAAGAGATGCATTAATCGTTGCTACGCTTCCCCTGATCAAGCATGTTGCTCATCGCGTCGCAACGCGACTGCCTGCCAACATCGAGATGCGCGACTTGATCAATGCCGGTGTGCTCGGCCTGCTCGACGCTGTTGACAAGTTCGAGCCCGAGCGCGGCGTAAAGTTCAAGACATACGCCGAAGTCCGGATCCGAGGCGCCATTCTGGATAGCCTGCGAAACCTGGATTGGGCCCCTCGCTCGCTGCGCAAGAAAAGCAAAGACCTGGAAAGGATCTACGCGGATCTTAGCCAGAAGCTTGGCCGCCCCGCCACGGATGAGGAAGTCTCGGAAGCGATGGGAGAAGACATCGAGGATTTCCATGCGCTGGTGGAACAGCTCCATGGCCTGACCATCGGTTCGTTCGAGAACGTGGGCGACAGCGAAGACAGCGACAACTACATCAATTATTACCCGGACGATGGAACCAACGATCCTTATGTGCGCTTCCAATCCAGCGAGCTGACCGCCCTGCTCGGTCAGGCCATCGACGAGCTGCCCGAGAAAGAACGCCTGGTCTTGTCGCTTTACTACTATGAAGAATTCACGATGAAGGAGATCGGCACCCTGCTTGGCGTGAACGAGTCGCGCGTCTCCCAGCTTCACACGAAGGCTACCCTCCGTCTTCGCACGAGACTTGCCAAACTCGTGCCCGACGTCGAAACCATGTTGAAGGGCGTGGCTGGATGAAGCCGATGAGCGAGAAGAAAGTCCAAAGTTACAACTTCAAACGCCCCGATCGAATTTCGAAGAACCAGATCCGTTCGCTGCACTTTGTGCACGACCGTTTCGCGAGAAACTGTTCTTCTTCGATCTCGGCCTATCTTCGTACCGTCGTCGAACTCACGCTGGAAAACATTGTGCAGACCAGCTATGCGGAATTTCTCTCCACCGTGTCGGACCCGACTTGCTATGCGGCAATGGCGCTGAGACCGCTCGATGGCGTCGCCGCTCTCGAGATGGGCCCGGAGGTCGTCTTTCCTCTGATCGACCGGCTGCTCGGCGGTGCCGGCAAGGGACTAAAAAATATTCGTCCGATGACGGAAATCGAACAGGGCATCATTCGAAGCATTCTCAAACTGATCGTCGATAACCTGAAGGAAAGCTGGAAGCCCGTCTACGCTATCGACTTCCTCCTGACTGCAACGGAAACTCATCCGCACATGGTCCAGGTAACGGCGCCGAACGAGATGATCGTCCACTTCCAGTTTCAGATCCGCATGCGCGAAATCGTTTCGAAGATGCATCTGGCAATCCCGACACTGGCTCTGGAACCGATCATTCACATCTTCGATCAGGAAGAAACTACTCGCAAAAAGGTCACCCAGGACGACTCGTTGCTGCATTTGCTGCGCAATGTTCCTGTAAAAGTCAGCATCGAAACCGCGGAGACACCGTTTCCCATCGAGTCGCTGCTGTCGCTTCAGGCGGGGGACACACTGGTGATCGACCAGAGAACGGACTGGCCGGTGCTGCTGAGAATAGCCGGCAAGAGCAAACTGTATGCAATGGCACAAGCGGATACACGTAAATTCGTCGTTACCGGCTCTGTACGTGCAAGAAGGGAAAACTCGTTAGATGGATACATCGGTGAATAAGACCGAAAACCGGGAAGAGCCGGGAGGAAACCTGGCGCTTCTCATGGATGTGCAACTTCCGGTTGCGATCCGTTTCGGTGAGACGGAGATGCTTTTGGAGGAAGTCGTGAAACTCGGTGTCGGATCGGTGATCGAATTGAATTCGGGAATGGATCAGCCGGTCGAACTCGTCGTCAACAACCGCATTCTTGCCCGCGGCGAAGTGGTGACGGTGGACGGATTCTACGGAATAAAAATTACGGAGATTACCAGTGCAGGCGAACGATTTAAGTCTCTCAGCACATAACCCGATGCTGATCTACACAGTTCTTGCGCTGTACGGTTTGTTGACGATTGCGGTCCTGGCTTACGTGCGCACGCGTTTTCGGACCGCGACCGGCATCTTGAAGACTCTGCAAGTCGAATGGGACAACGCCGAATCCCGGCACGCCGGTTTCGTAGGAAAGGCACAGGAGCAAATTGCAAAACTCGCCGTTCCTGCACCCGTCGTTGCAGCCGTGAAAAATGTGGGGTTGAGCTTCGATCTGCGCAACCAGGTGGTTGCCATGGGCAAAAAGGGATTCAAGTCCCTCGAGATCGCCAGATCGTGCGGCCTGCATGAAGGCGAAGTGGACGTGCTGTTGAGTATGGCCAGGTTACAGAAGTCGTAGGAATTTTGAAATTCGTTTGTCGGATAGGCAAGAACTTCAGGGTCCGCCCGTTCTTTCCTATCGGCGGATTTCGTCAGAGCTTTAGGTTTGTTTGAGTTGATGGTTGGACGAAAGGTTGCACAGGTGAGTCTGATATGAGCGATTTGTTTCTCGACGCATTTTCCGCCCTCGAGGCGCGCATGAAGATGGTCGATATCGTCACGAACAATCTCGCAAACGCCAACACTGTGGGTTTCAAGCGGGATTTCGGCCACATTTTACAGCTCGAGACGGGGTCTGAAGCGGCATCCCGAGTCGATCTTTCCGCAGGCGATCTCATCCAAACGAATAACGAACTCGACGTGGCCATCACCGGCCCGGGCATGTTTGCGATCGATACGCCCAATGGAGTGCGATACACGCGGTCCGGAAACTTCGCACTGAATGCGGCTGGTGAGCTGGTCACCAAGGACGCGATGAAGGTTCTTTCAACCTCGGGCTCGCCGATTACCATCGGCGAAGGAAAAGTTGAGATTCGGGATGGCGGGGTTGTCACCGTGGACGGCAATGAAGTCGCCACTCTAAAAGTTGTTTCATTCGATAATCCGGCCATGCTCGAGAAAGAAGGGCTTTCCCGGATGGCCTGGAACGGCCTGGCATCCGGCGTTCAACCGGTCTCCGAGCCGCAGATAAAAGGCGGATACCTGGAACGTTCCAACGTTAACGCGATCGATGAGATGGTTCATCTCATGGCAGCGTCCCGCGAATTTGAAGCAGTTCAGCGCACACTGAAGACCATGATGACGGAAATGAATGGCAAGTTGATCCAGGAACTGGGTCGGCTGTCGTAATAAGGAGTAGGAATGCTAAGAGCTTTGTACACGGCCGCGACTGGAATGCAGTCGCAGCAGATCAACATCGACACGATTGCCAACAACATCGCAAACGTGAATACCACGGGTTTCAAGCAGGGCAGAGCGGAATTTCAGGATCTGCTCTATCAGAATATCCGACCCGCGGGTACGTCATCGTCTTCATCCACGCAATATCCGGTTGGACTCCAGCTTGGCCTTGGAACCCGTCCGGTTGCGACAGATCGCATCTACCGCCAGGGCGACTTCCGTCAGACCGACAATCCACTCGATCTCGTCATCGAGGGCAAGGGTTTCTTCCAGGTCCACATGCCAAGCGGCGAGGTCGCCTACACTCGCGATGGTTCGTTTCATTTGAACGCCGAAGGCGGTGTCGTGACTTCTCAAGGCAATCCCATCGAGCCTCAGATTAAGATTCCCGCCGACGCGCAGACGATCGTGATCGGCAGTGACGGGACCGTTTCAGTAACTCAGGCCGGACAGACTGCCGCGCAGCAGGTGGGAACTATTCAGATCGCCAATTTCCAGAATCCATCGGGCTTGAATGCCATCGGCGGAAATCTGCTTCTCCCAACGTCATCTTCCGGCGAGGCAACGACGGCCAACCCCGGCGAGAACGGTCTGGGCCGGGTCAATCAGGGCTTCCTCGAAAGCTCGAACGTAAACGTCGTCGAAGAAATGGTCAACATGATCGTTGCGCAGCGCGCGTACGAAGTGAACTCCAAAGCCATCAAGGTGGCGGACGACATGTTGTCTCAGATCAATAATCTGGGGAGATAGACGTTGATCGTTGCTGCTTTACTGTTAACCTGCTGTTTATCGGCCCCATCGGAAATTGTCATCGATTCCGATACGATCACTCTGGGCGCCCTTATTCCTTTTCCGGCGTCCGATGCGCGCGCGCCAATTTCATTGGGCTATGCACCGAATCCCGGCCTGGCGCGGCGCATTCCGAAATACGAAATCATTCGCAAGCTGAACACGGCAAACCTGCCGGTGGACGACCTTCAGATTCCGGAGTCGATTCTCGTGCAACGTCGAGCCGTTGGTTTGAATCGCGAGCAGGTGACCCGGGCGCTCCTCGATGCATTCACACAACGATATTCAGGAGCCAATATCGAAATCACGAATGTTGACCTTCCACCGGTCCAGGTGGGAACGGGCCCGGTTGATATTTCGGCCACTCTACCGGCGAAATTCGATCCTTCCGCACCCGTATTTGTTCGAATCGACATTCGAGGAACCTCATTCGCGCGCAATGCGTATGTGCGGACGAACGTCCGAATCGAGACGGAGCAGCCGGTGCTGCGGAACAAGGTTGCGGCAACCGCGGCGATTCAGGCGAGCGACATCGAAATGAAGCTGGCTCCGGTTCGCGGCGACGTTCCGGATCAAATTGAGGGAATGCTGGCAAAACATGATCTGGTGCCCGGCCAGGTCCTCACAAAAGACGCTCTATACATGCCCCTCTACGTTCAGAAAGGTGACATGGTAACCGTGAAGGCGAGCTCCGGCGGAATCACGATCGCCGCCATGATGCGAGCCAAGGCCTCGGGCAAATACGGCGACACCATTCCGGTCGAGCACCTCACCGGCCAGGGATCGACAACGGCTCGAATCGTCGGGCCCAGGACACTTGAATCTCTACAGGTAACCAAATGACATACACAGCCGTTTTTCTAGCACTTCTCTTGCAGCAGGCTCCTGCCGGACCCCAGCAGGCTCCTTCCGGGCCGCAGCAGGTTCCCTCCGGATCGCTGTACTCCGATACCGCGCCGAGTCTTTACTTGTTTCGTGATTTCAAGGCGCGAAATGTCAATGACATTCTAACGATTCAGATCACCGAGACCTCGACCGCAACGAACTCCGCCAACACGTCAACCAAGAAGGAAGGCTCGGTCAGCGTCACCGCGCCCGCGTTGGCGGGTTTAGAGAAAGGTGCCTCCGCGTTGAACTTCGCGAATATTCTGGCCGGCACTTCGGCGTTGAACTTCGCAGGCACGGGTTCCACTTCCCGTACGGGCCAGTTGCAGGCTTTTGTGACGGCCCGCGTCACTCAGGTACTTCCGAACGGCGACATGGCGATTGAGGGCACCAAGGAAGTTACCATCAATCGCGAACACCAGATTCTGAGGATCCGCGGCCTTGTCCGCCCCAAGGACGTGACACCGAGCAATGTGATCCTCTCTACTGCAATCGCCAACATGGAAGTTATTTTCGACGGCAAAGGCATTGTTTCCGATGCCAACAAACCAGGATTTCTTTATAGGTTCTTCTCATGGATAACACCGTTTTAAGGCTGCGAAGCTGTGCGGCCGGACTGGCCCTGTGTCTCGTATTCGTTTCATCGGCATCTGCCGCGTCCCGCATTAAGGACATCGGACATTTTGCCGGGGTTCGTAGCAATGCGCTGAGCGGCTACGGCCTTGTCATTGGTTTGAACAAGACCGGGGATAAGCGGCAAACGTTCTTCACACAGCAGACGCTGTTGAACATGCTGGAACGCTTCGGGCTGACTATTAACAATCCCTCGGTTCGAGTGGAAAACATTGCAGCTGTTATGGTTACGACCGATCTGGGCGCCTTTGAGAAGCCCGGCTCCCGAATCGATGTCACGGTTTCGTCTATCGGCGACGCCACGAGCCTGCAGGGCGGAATTCTGCTCCAGACACCGCTAATTGCTGCAGATGGAAATGTTTACGCTGTGGCCCAGGGGCCATTGGTGCTTAGCGGGTATTCGGCCGGTAACGCCGCAACGGGGGTCACAGTCAATCATCCGACAGTCGGCCGCATTCCGAACGGCGCAAACGTCGAGCGCGCTGTTGTGGCGGGAATGCCGCAAATCGTTGATACTTTGGAACTTGTTCTCGATCGAGCCGATTTCACAACCGTAAAAAGGGCCAGCGAAGCCCTCAATACCAACTTTGGCCGGGAGATTGCATCTCCTGTGGACGGCCGCTCGATCCGACTTGCCGTACCGGCGGATTATCAGCACCGGCCAGTCGATTTCATGTCGGCGGTCGAAGCGGTCACCGTCGAGATCGACACGAAGGCCAAGGTCGTCGTGAATGAGAGAACCGGCACCGTGATTATCGGAAGTGATGTGACGATTTCGCCGGTTTCGATTTCTCACGGCAACCTGAGTATTCAGATCGAGACTCAGTTTCAGGTCTCACAGCCCCAGCCTTTCTCGCAAGGACAGACTGTCGCTGTGCCGGAACAGAAGGTCACTGCCCAGGAGCAGAAAAGTAATTTCGTGACTTTCAACAAGGGAGCGACAGTGGAAGACCTGATTCGCGCGTTGAATGGTTTGGGCGTTACGCCGCGCGACACAATCGCTATTTTGGAAGCCTTGAAAGCAGCAGGAGCGCTGCAGGCAGAACTAGAAATCATATGATTCCGGACGTTAATCTTTCAGGCCTGACGGCAGGTGGCAAGCTCGAACCAAAGGAAGTGGCGACGAAAGTTCAGGCCATGTTCCTGGAAGTCATGATGAAGGCCATGGAAGATAGCGTTGGCGCGGAAGATGGGTTGTTCGGCGGAAGTTCAAGCTCGGAGATTTATCGAGGGATGTTGAGAGAACAGCTTGCGGGCGCGATTTCAGCACAGATGAAGAGCCCGCTGGAAGCCGTGCTGGATAAAGCCCTCAGCAAGCCGTCAGCAAATCCGGAGCATCCGGCGGCTCCGGTTGGTCCGGAGCATCCGGCTACTTCGGCCAGTCCAAAGCTCCCGGTTTCCGGGGTTATCACTTCCCCGGAGGGTTGGCGGCATGACCCGATCAATGGTCATATGCGCTACCATGCTGGAACCGATATTGCGGCCCCCGAAGGGACCCCGATAAAGGCGGTTGCAGAGGGGCGCGTTATCGAGAGTGGAACGAAACGCGGCTATGGAAATACGGTCGTCATTCAGACCGGAGATGGCCGTAAGATGCTGTACGCACACAATAATCAGAACTTCGTCCAGGTTGGTGACTGGGTATCCCGCGGCGATGCCATCGCAGCAGTTGGGGCCACCGGACGAGCCACCGGGCCGCATGTGCATTTTGAAGTAAAGTTTTAGTAACCCCGAGCCGATAAGAAGGTGAACGGGAGGAAGTGTTAATGATCGATAGAGTCAATATCAGCAACCAGGGCATCGATCGTCCCCAGGCAACACAGGGGAACGAGTTGGTGCGCAATCCAGGGAAGGATCGAAAGGTTTCCTCCGGGGCCGATTCCGTCGCGCTGTCATCGAAGGCGAAGGAAATGGACCAGCTCTCCGGGACCATCGAAGAATCCCGGACCGAGCGCTTCAACAAAGTCCAACGGGCTTTAGAATCTGGCACCTATCACGTTTCGGCCAGGGACATTGCCCGGAAGCTGATCGACGCCAATCAGAAATAAGGAAACTAGGGGTCAGACCCCTATTTGCCGAGTCTCGGCAGGAGAAAGTCCATGGATGGGCTTGTTGAAGAATTATTGCGCCTGGAAGGCGTAAAACATAAAGCTCTCGTTGAAATCGACGCCGCTTCGTACGATGCCATCGTGCGCGAGCAGATGCGTCTGCTTGCCATTTCCCGAAAGACCGCCTCTTCGAAGGCCACCGACGTTAGACGTCTTCTTGCCCTGTCCCAGCTCATCACGCTCAACACGCGATTGCTTCAGAACCTTGTATCGACAACTCCGTGGTTTGCCTTTAGTCAAAACGGCTATACCCCTGACGGCCAGGTCACAGCGCCGGCAGGCTCCCGGGGAGTGGTGCTCGAGGCGTAACCATGTCTATGCTGAGCTCCGTTCTGAACAGTTCATTAAGTTCGTTGAGGGCGAACCAGCTCGCTCTCTCCGTGGCTGCAAACAATATTGCGAATGCCCAAACTCCAGGGTACACGCGGCAGCGTTTGGTGACTGCTCCTGCCGTCCTGAATGAGGCCTTTCCCTCGATCGGGACCGGCGTGGACGTGGTTCGCGTTCAAGCGATGCGCGATCAGATGATAGAAACTCGGCTGCGCGAAGAAACGTCCGCCAAGTCCGGCGGCGACACGCTCACGAAGACACTGAGCGACATTGAGGTCCTTTTCAACGATACGGACGCGTCCAACCCCGGCCTGCTTCAGGCGGTGACAAACTTCTTCAACAGCTTCCAGACGCTGTCGCAGGACCCGGCTTCGATGAATTTTCGCGAAGAAGTGAAGAGCAACGCCCAGGCGCTGATCGACACGCTGCACTCAAGGAATAGTGATCTCAAGGCCCTTCAGCATCGGGTGGACCAGGCGATCGCGCCCCAGGTCGATCAACTGAATCAGCTGACCAGTCAGATTGCGGCCGTTTCCGCCGAAATCAAGCGCCAGGAAATCGACGGCCACGCCGCCAACGATCTCCGGGACCGGCGGGGCGAGCTTGTCAAACAGCTTTCGGGAATCGTCGCCGTTCATGACTTGGAATCGGACGGAGATTATCAGCTCACCACGAAGGACAATCGTCTGCTGGTCTTCAACGGAGTTCAGCGGCAACTGGCAGCAAGCGACGTGACGTCGAGTATCGGAGAGGGTTCACTCAAAGCGAACCTGGATCTGCGCGACAACTACATCCCGAAATATCTCAATGCTCTGGATCAGGTCGCATATGAGCTGAATCAGCAGGTGAACTCGGCTCACGCGGCCGGTTACGACCTCGACGGCAATACCGGCAACAACTTCTTTGCTTCGCTCAGCTCCTCCTCGGATGCGTCCAGACTCATCGGCCTCAGCTCCAGCGTGGTCGCGGACACCAGGAAAATTGCCGCGAGTTCGCAAAGCACAGGCAACGATAACCAGGTCGCAATGCAGATCGGAAGTCTTCTGACGAGCCCGGTTTTCACGGGCGGGTCGATCACCGATCAGTACCGTTCTCTCATTTTCACGGTGGGCTCGGATCTTTCGAATTCCCGTTCCGATGTTAATGAACATGAGTCGATGGTCAGCCAATTGGAAAACCGCCGGCAGGTCTCCAGCGGAGTCAGTGTCGATGAAGAAACGGCATCGATTTTGCAATTCCAGCGATCGTATCAGGCCTCGGCGAGGATGATTCAGATGGTCGATGAACTTCTTCAAACTACTCTCGGAATGATTGGAGCTTAAACGTGCGAGTCACTGAAGGAATGGGGTACCAGAATCTGTTGCGTGATCTCGAGCGCGTTCATGAACGGCTGCAGAAGGCACAGCAGCAGATATCGTCGGGGAAGAAGATTTCAGCGCCGTCGGACGATCCATCCCTTGCCTCCGATATCGTTCGGATCAACGGAGAAAAGGTCGAGTCGGCGCAATATCAGCGAAACCTGCAGTTCGGCCAATCGAAGCTGAATCTTACCGACACCGTTATGGACGGCCTTCAAACGATGGTTGAGCGGGCGATAACCCTTGGGCAGAGCAGCATAAGCAATGCGACTGCGGGTACGTCGGGTGCGGTCGAAGTCGACTTGCTCCGAGATCAGATTATTTCCGTCGGAAACACCACTCACCTGGGCCGGTACATTTTCGGCGGCAGCAAAACGACAACGCCTCCGTATGTCAAAGCTGCGGACTCGAGTGTCTCGTATCAGGGCAACAACACAGCAATGACTGTGCAGGTCGGCCGAGCCGTCACGCTGCAGACGCAGATTCCCGGAAGCGAAATTTTCTCCGGTTCGGTCGATGTCTTCTCGACCTTGTCGAATCTGTCTACGGCAATGAAAAACGGCGACAACAGCGGTATCGATGCCCAGATTAAAAAGCTGCAACAATTCTCAGACGTCGTGTCCGTCGCACGCACCAAGATCGCCGGCTTTATCAACATGGGTAGCAACGTGGCCAGCGAACTGTCGGCCAAGGATCTCGCACGTGCGGGCGATCTCAAACAGGAACAGGACGCTGATATCGCCCAGGCGATCAGCGAGCTCACGATGAGCCAGACCGCTTTACAAGCCACACTGGCCGCCGGCGCGAAAATCTCACAGATTAGTCTTTTGGATTATCTTAAGTAATTCCCAAGGAGGGGATATGAAAGCAGTACAAGCCTACGATCAAACGACCCAGCTCAAATTGAAGAGCAAGGATGCGATCATTCACTTTGAAGAAGGGTTGATCGGGTTCTCCAATTTCAAGGATTTCATCCTCATGGAGAACGATAATCTCGCACCATTCCGGCTGCTGCAGTCGCTGGAGGCGCCCGAGGTTGGATTTTTGGTGCTGGAAGCAACTACGGTCGTGCCGAACTATTACGAGCTCGTTCCGGCCAGGGAATGGCAGTCGATCGGAATGCACGTGGTCACGACCAGACCATTGGCCTTTGTGATCGTGGTGATCGGTTCCACTCCGACGTCGAGCACCGGGAACTTTCAGGCCCCTCTTCTCGTCAATTACGACAGAATGGTAGGAAAACAGATCATTCTTACCGATTCAGGCTTTTCAGTGCGTCAGCCACTTGTATAACGCTTGCCCGGTCCCTGGCTTTCCGCTATGATGCGCTCAAGTCATCCTGAAGCCCGTGATCGTAGAATTCCCCCCAGGATGGAAGAGGATCTCTATGCTTGTAGTTACAAGGAAGAAAGACGAGAAGCTGATCATCGGGAACGAGATCGAAATCCAGGTGCTCCGTATCGGGCGGGACAACGTCCGCCTTGGCATCAAGGCTCCCGCGCACATTTCCATTTATAGATACGAAATCTATGAGGCGATCAAGAACGAAAATGTATCTGCGGTGACGTCGCAGATTCCGGACAAAGATACGCTGGATAAGATTTCCAAGGGAATGAAGGTCGAATAGGAATAACAAAACCGGCCGGGAATTACGCCATCTTACACGAATGGGCGCATCAAGAGATTTCTTGATGCGCCCATTCGCGTAATTGGCGTAATTCCCGGCCGGTTCTTTATCCCTTCAGGTGAAACCTGGTCGTGGGTTTCTGGTAAGCCTCGGCGTAAAGGTGGAGCATCTTGCCTTCGCGGTCGACTTCCTGGAGCTCTTTTCGAGTTCTTTCCTTGATTTCGTCCAGCCGCGCGTGTGTCTGCTCATCGATCTCGACAATATGATTTGCCATGCTGACGATCTCGTCATTCACAGCCCGCAGTTGGCGCAACATGTCGGCCGTTACTGAAGGATCTGTTCGGATCTGAGTAATCCACGTGCCAAGCGTGGCTTCAATGGCTGTCAGCTCGATCATCAGGTCGGCTCTACGCTGGAGCAGCGTATTCACGGCGTCGATGTTCTCGTCGTCCAGCAACAACAGCTGTTCCTCGGACAGGCAGATAAAGTCTTCGAGTAGTTCCCGTTCCCTTTCCAGGGCCTTCAGTATTTGTTCGGATTCCATCTTGTTCTCCAAATTCTTGACATCTATCCGTGAAACTGTACCCGCTGACTGTTGGCCTGCTGCTGTGCGAGCAGAGTGGTTGGGACTGCGCGTTGCGGTTGCTGATTAGCGAGCCCTTCCCAGCCGGAGAGTAAAGTACTTAGCAGTTTGATTGCCTCTTCGAAAGGCCCAACTTGAAGCTTTGTGGAGCCTTCCATAACAAGGGAAGTGATGTAAACGTAGAGTCTGTCGAGATCTACGGCTACAATCCCGCCTCTGTCTCTATCCAGTGTCGATTGCAGGTGTTGGATCACCGCCAGTGCCCGGTCAACGGACTGGCGCTTCTGTTCGATGTTTCTCGATTGTGTGGCGATGACGGCCTGTTTCAGAAAGCGTATAACCCCTTCATATAGAAGAACTACCAGCTTTTCCGGGCTGGAAGTCTGGACCGCGGTGTCTTCGTATCGGGCCAATCGATTTGCGTATGGATTCATTGTCGTTCCTTAAAACGTTTGTTTTGATAAATTTTGCAGGGTTGTCGTTGCTGAACTCAGCGTTGACATTGCCGCATCGGTGGCAGCATAAAGCTTCAGAAGCGACGTTCTTTTATGGTCCAGACGCGTCTTTTGGTCGTCGATCCTGGTCTGTAGGCCGTTCAGAGTCGTGTCGATGATCTTCCGGGTATTTTTGATCAACCCGGCAGTTCCGTCCACGTTGGCCAGAGCGTCTTTCAGGCCATTGAAAACCCCACCGACGCCAACGGTTCCCTTGAAAAGGGCCTGGAGATCGGTCGGGTACGAACTGATAGCCGTGTTCAGCTTCGATTCATCGAGTTTGAGATCGCCTGTCGAGGTCACTGCCAGGCCGATTTCCGCCAGGTAGTGATACCGGCCGCCGTTCTCGTTTTTGGCCAGAAGAGCGTTCTTCGTATCCGTCATTGCCTGGCGCATCACCGGGTCACCGTGCAGCGCCGCGGTACCCTGTTGTTGCTGGTTAGAGAACTTCCTGAGGGCGTTGTACTGGGTGACGAGCGTCTTGATGTTGTCCTTCAGCGACGAATAGTCGGAGGCGACCGTAACCTTGATGTCGCCGGCCTTCAGCAGATTGAGCGTCACACCTGGAATTGCATCCTTGACGGTGTTCGAAGCGCTCGTAATGCCTAAGCCATTGACAGTAAAGGCTGCATCCTGAGCACCTTGCGCATTGCCGCTACTCGGACTTTGCCCGGCGGCGAACGCGAGAGCCGTACCACCCGAATTAGTCAGGGTGTTATTGATCGTAAAACCATTGCTCAGGCCTGTTTGCCGGCTGGAAATAATCAGTTTATAGCCGGTTCCATCGTTCACGACGGATGCGGATACGCCTGAGTTCTGGCTGTTGATCTGATCTTTAAGCTGCGTCAGCGTCGTCCCCGCGCTGATCGTGATCGCTTGCGTTGTCTGCCCGCCGATTGTAAATGAGATCGACCCGCCGTCCGCGACGGTGGCTGTTGCAGCCGCGTAGCCGGTGGCGGAGCTCGTGGTCTGGCTTTTGGCCAGAGCTGTAATCGATAAGTCGTATTGGCCGGCAATTCCACCGGCGCCCGCCGATACAGCCGCGACGGACGTGTCCGTGGAAGTGGCAGCAAGGGCGGAATAGGCAGTCAGGCTCGTCAGCGCCGTAGTCGGAGTCTGCAAGTTGGTAATGATTCCGGCGAGAGACACCAAAGCCGCGTTCTTGTTCTGCGTGTTGACCTGCTGGTTCTGGAGATTCGTCAACGGCTGGCTTTCCTGAGCCATCACCGCGTTGAGAATGGTGTTCCAGTCGATTCCGTTTGCGCCTGAAAATGTGACTGCGGCCATTTTTATTTCCTAAATAGAGAAAAAGTGGGGCGGTCCAGGACCGCCCCTTGAGCAGCTACCGGAGCAACGAGAGAACTGAAGATGAGCCCTGGTTAGCCTGCGCCAGTGCAGCAAGACCGCTCTGGTTCAGGATGTTGAACTTCGTCAGGTTCGCCGCTTCTTCGGCAACGTTGGCGTCACGAATACGCGATTCGGAGGCCTGAACGGCTACCGACATCGTCTGCGCCAGAGAGCTTACGAACTCCAGCCGGTTCATCGCGGCTCCAATTGTACCCTGCGCAGAGCCCAGGGTTCCGACCGCGGTCTGAAGTGCCGTGATCGCAGTAGCAGCGCTGGACTGCTGTGTGATGTTCTGAGTGCTGATGCCAAGACCTTGGGCATCCACGGCCGTGCCGACATTGAACGAAACGTAGGTAACGCTCGCCGCCGTTGAGATCTGCGTGTTGCCCACGAAGACCGAACGCGCGCCCAGGCTGGCGCCGCTCGTTTGCAGAGCTACCGATGTGGCCGATCGGGTGATTTCCGAAAGGACCGACTGGAACTCGTTATCCAGCGTGGTGCGGTTTCCAAGGAACGTGTCGGAAGCCGCCTGGGTTGCCAGCGTCAAAGCTCGATCCAGCAGGTTGGAGATGTTGTCCATCGCGCCGTCTTCAATCTGAAGGCGGCTGGTGGCATCGTTCGCGCTGCGGATTCCGGTTTGAAGACCGGCGTTGTCCATCCGAAAGCGGTTCGCAACAGCAAGGCCAGCGGCGTCATCCGCTGAACTGTTGATGCGAAGACCTGAGGTCAGACGAGCCAGGGTCGTCTGAAGACTCATTTGGGTTCTGTTCAACTGGGCCTGGCCGTTCAAAGATGAAATGTTCGTGTTAACTGAAAAACTCATTTGGATTTCTCCTCCGTGATTTATTTGATTGCCGGCCATCCTGGCCAGCGCTTTGTTTAATTTCCGTCCTGGTTCGAGCGGCCTAAATGCACCGCTCAAGGATGGTATCGAGCCCCCCGGGTCCGAACTTTAGGGAAAAGTGGGGCAAAATCGGGCTGCCCCCGCCATCCCCCTCGCCTTTTGGTCTTCCGGTTGCCTTAACTACAGCGATTTATGGGTATTTCGCTGTGCATGATCGTTAAGAATGAACAAGATTGGGTCGAAGCCGCCATCCACAGTGTCAGATCCATTGTTAGTGAAGTCATAATTGTGGACACGGGGTCGACGGACTCCACGCTGGACAGAATTCAGGCTCTTGGTGTCAGCCCCCTCAAATTCGAATGGAAGGACTCCTTTGCGGAAGCCCGCAATGCCTCCCTGGAGGCCGCAACGCAGCCCTGGATCCTTGTCCTTGACGCCGATGAGCGCATCGCCCCTGGCGACCTGGCCCAGATCGTCCGGGTTACCGAAGGGACAGGCGCCGACGGCTATCATCTAATACAGCGCAATTACGTCTTCGGTAACCAGGCTCCAGGCTGGACCCGGAACGCAGGAGATTATGAGGAGGGGAAGTCGTACGCGGGCTACGTGGACAACCCACTGATCCGCCTCTTTCGTAATTCCCCCAATCTTCGGTTCCATGGCGCCGTTCACGAAATCATCGACCCTTCCCGGCTTTCCAGGGATTTGAAGTTCGCATCGATTCCCGTAGTCATTCATCACTACGGAAAAGTACGAGAGCAGGAATACGTCGCGTCGAAGCAGCACTTCTACCTCGCGCTCGGTCTGAAGAAGATCCAGGAAGACCCCGCCAATTCAAAGGCGTACTTCGATCTCGGCATTCAGTATCAGGAACTCGGACGCCATGCCGAGGCTTGCACATGTTTCGAGCGGACATTCGAGATGACGAAGACGCCGGTCGCGCTTTTATACGGGGCCATATCGGAAAAACGCCTGCGCAATTACGACAGCGCCTCCAAACTTCTAAAGCGAGCTCTGAAGCTTGGATTGGATACGTTCGAAGTGCACCTCGAACTCGGCAATGTATATCTTGCGCAAGACGAATTGTTGTCGGCCGGCGCAGAGTATTCCGTTTGTCTGAAGATCAATCCCGAGAGTCCGATAGCAGCGTTCAATCAGGGACTCGTTCAGCGAAGAATGGGCGATGCTCGAGCCGCAGAGAACCTCTACGAGCGAGCGCTGCAAATCGATCCCACATTTCGGCAGGCAGCAGTCGAGCTTGCCATGCTGCGTGCGGCTGACAAGCGGTATCCGGAAGCGATTGACTTGCTGAAACCCGTCGTGGAACGCCATCCTGAACTGCGCGATGCTCGGCTCGCGCTCGCGACGACCTACATTCAGGCCAACAACCCGGATGAAGCGCTCAAAGTTTTGGCCGCTTCTTCGAATATGGATGCAGTCGCTCTCTGCCTGCTCGGTGTGGCGCATTTTCAGAAGGAAAATCTCGACGAAGCGCAGAGGCTTCTCGAGGCCGCGCTCCGGCAGGACCGTTCGCTAAAAGATGCCCGCGTTAATCTCGCGCGGATCTACGAACGCAAGGGTGATCACGCCCGTGCCCAGCGATACATGCAATCGGTAACGTTAACCAAATGAATATCGCCATCTACAATCACGGTATAGCTTTCGACGGCAGTTCGCCGTTCAACAAACCCCTGGGCGGCAGCGAGACGAGTATCGTCCACATGGCCCGCGCACTGGTGACTTGCGGGCACATTGTAACGGCCTATGTAAATTGTCCGAATCCCGGCGTTTACGATGGCGTCTTCTATCGGCACTACCACGACTTCTTCAAAGACTATCTGACGATGGCCTGGGAGGCAGTGATCTCGTTCCGGTCGTTCGATCCGTTTCTTCTTGGCCGAGTGGCCCCCCGGACGATCTTCTGGACCGGAGATGCGTTCGATCAGCCGGCTCTGAAGAACTTCGAACACGATTCTCTTCAGGACAACATCGACCTGGTTTTCTGCGTCAGTAACTGGCACCGGCAGACGTTCATCGAAACATTCAAATTGGCGGAAGAGAAGGTCATCGCGACCCGCAACGGCTTTTCCCCGGAGCTGATTCCATCGGGCGCCAGGAAACAATGGAACCGTGCTGCGTATTCCAGCACGCCGTTCCGTGGTCTCGACGTCCTTTTAAAGATTTTTCCGCAGATCCGCCGCAGCGTCCCTGATATTTCGCTCGACGTCTTTAGCAGCATGAAAGTCTATGGCATGACTGACGCCGCCGACCGCCGGCAGTTCGGCTCACTCTATGACGCTGCAGCTCAGCCCGGCGTGACCTTGCACGGCAGTGTCGCTCAGCCGGTGTTGCTCAATAATTTGGCAAATACCGGGCTCTTCCTTTATCCCAACACATTCGACGAAACGTCCTGCATGGCTGCCATTGAAGCGCAAGCTGCAGGCTGCGTCGTCGTGACCAGCGCAAAGGCCGGGCTCAACGAGACCGTGGAGCACGGCCAGACGGGCATTCTCCTGAAGGGGAATCCGCAATCCGCAGGCTATCAAAACGAGTTTGTACGAACCGTTTGCGAGCTTCTGCGACAGCCACAGTTCCTGGAAGGCTTTTCCCGGGCCGCAAGCGAACGGGCTTTTCAGAAGTACACCTGGGCCTCCATTGCTTCCGAATGGACGGCGATCCTCGAACGCATGCCCGTGACGGTTGTCCACCCCCGGTGGTCCGGGCCGCTCGGGCTGCTTCAAAGAGGAAACGACTTCCTCAGGAACGGCAATGTACGTGCAGCTAGCCGTGTGCTGACGGCATTGGACCGGACCCCGTTTATGAGAAACGAGGTCGAAGAATTCAAAGGAAAGTTAAACACATGGATGTGACATTCAATAAACACTCGATCGAAGTTCCTGCCGATGTAGCCACCTGGGGCGAGCTGCTGACTTGGCTCGAAACAGGTTACGTCAAAGCCGGCCAGTGCATTACGCACGTCTATCTGGGCGGCGCGGAAACCCTTAACTATCGTGATGCCCTGACTTGCGATCAAGACCTGGAAACGGCCGGGTTGATTGCGGTCGAGTGTGGAGATTTTGACACCGTTGTCACCGAATCGATGGAGGAACTGGATCGCGAAGTAAAGGCAGCGGTAGTTTTAACCGGCGAAATCGTTCGCCTTCTGGAAAACCGTCAGGAAGAAGAAGCCTATAACCGGCTTGCTCAACTTCTTGACTCCATTCGAATCTTCTACGCGGTCTTTTCCGAAGACCTTGGATGGTCCGAAGCGGCCGATGTAGAAATTTCCCGCACGGAATTTTCTACCATTCTTGAACGGGCTTTGATCCAGTTGATCGCCGCCCAGGAGAACCGGATGTGGGTCTCGATCTGTGATGTTCTCGAATACGAGATCACCCCGGTTCTGGAATCCTGGCAGAAACTGGTCGAGAGGACCCGTGCGCACATCAACTAAGTCTCGAACTTCGAATTTGGAATTTCGAATCGGCATTATCGTTGATGCCGGTCCGAGTCTCGGCTACGGCCACGCCGTGCGATGCTTGAGACTGGCGAACGCTTTGACCGACGCTGCATCGATCGTGTTCTATCCCTTGTCGGAGTCATGCCGCGAGTTCCTGGTCTCGTCCGCAACCAACCCCAAATTCGAAATTCGAGATTCGCAAGGCCAAATCGATTCCCTGCCCCCTCTCGTCATCACCGATCTTCGCGAGGCGCATGGGATCACCGCCGACATCCATCGGCAAGGGTCACGCCATCTCAGTATTCACGACCTCGGCCTCGCACAGTGCCGTTCCAATGTTGCGATCGATGGCAGTATCACGAGGCTCTTCCCTTATCCCGAGGATAAGAAGCGAGCGCTCTTCGCCGGACCGCAATACATGATCACGCGAGAACCGGTCGCGCGGCAGAAGAGTAAAGATACGGTCTTCATCACATTCGGCGGCGGCTCAACCGCCAACTTTGCGCAAAAGATTTCAGAAGATGTCCTGGAGCTCGGACTAAGGCCTGTAAGCACACGCGGTTTCGTTGGATCGACGCCGATGAGTGATGAGGAATTCGTCCGAACAATGGCCACCTGCCGATTTGCGATTGCCGGGGCGGGAACCACGCTCTACGACCTGCTGGCGTCGCGAGTGCCGACTATTGCGGTCGCTTTTGACCGCCTTCAGCTCCGCACGGCCGACGCTTTCCACGAACAGGGCGCTGTCCTCAGTGCGGGCCTGTTGGAACGTTTGTCACCGAGTGCGCTGAAGGGCCACTGCAGAGAGATGCTTGAAAACAAGCCGTTGATTCAACGACTCACCGAAGTCGGGCAAAAGCTTGTCGATGGCAAAGGATTGTCACGAGTTATCGAAATTGTCAGGAGGGAATTATGGCTGACCAGCCGAGAGAAAACCTTTACAGCCTGTTAAACAACGATCCGAGTCGAATTTACGTGATCGCTGAGGCAGGCCTCAATCACGGAGGTAACAAGGAAAGGGCACTGGCGCTCGTCCGCGCAGCAAAGTGGACGGGTGCGGATGCCGTGAAATTCCAGACGTTCAAAGCCAATCGTCTGGCATCCACACGGCCGGCGACGTTGGGTCATACCAAGGATCAGCCGAACCTCCAGGAACTGTTCAAGAAGCTGGAGCTGCCTTACGACGCGTTTCGAGCTCTTCACAAGGAAGCGAAGCGTATCGGGATCGAGTTTCTGTCGACGCCGTTCGATGAGGAGAGTGCAGACTTCCTCGACGAGCTCGGCGTGAGTGCCTACAAGATCGCATCCGGCGACATCACTCATCGCCCGCTGATCGAGCACGTTGCGCGCAAGAACAAGCCGGTTCTGCTTTCCACGGGAATGAGCAACGGCGAGGAGATCGAGAAGGCGATCGACTGGATGCACACGCAGGCGAACGACCAGGTTGTGCTGCTGCACTGTGTGTCGTCGTATCCGGCAAAGACCGAAGAGTTGAACCTGAAGTCGGTTCAGTATCTTCGTGACCGGTTCGGCGTGCCTGTCGGTTTCTCCGATCACAGCGTGGGAACGCTTGGTTCGGTCGTGGCGACATCACTGGGCGCTCAGGTAATCGAGCGCCACTTCATGATCGAAACCCGCGGCGAAACTCCGGATCATGCTGTATCCATGGACGCGAAGCAGCTCAAGGGACACATTGAAGAATTGCGGACAATCGGAACGGTTCTGGGCGAGCGCGGCAAGTCCGCTACGGAAGCCGAGAGCCGCAACAAGACCGCTTCCCGCCGAGCGCTCTACGCGCGCCGCCCGATCGCTCCCGGCGAGACCATCGACGCCGGAATGTTGTATGCCCTGCGGCCGGCGATTGGTATTTCACCCGAGTTCGTGGATTCCGTTGTAGGCAAGCAGGCCTTGTCGCCGATCGAAGCTGACGCGCCGGTACAGTGGGAGTCGCTCCAATGAAACGGATAAACGTATTGATCACAGCCGCCTCCCGCCGCGTACCGCTGGTGCGAGCCTTTCGCAATGCGGTTGAGAACTTCGGCAAAGGCAGGGTTGTGACCACCGACATCAACCCGCTTTCACCGGCGCTCTACTTCGGACACAAGCATCACATCGTGCCGCTCACCACCGACCGTCACTACATTCCGATTATCGAGAGTATCTGTGATGCGGAAGATGTGAATCTCATCATTCCGACCATAGATGATGAATTGCCTATTTTCGGCCGGGAGGTTGCCCGTCTCGAACAACAAGGGATTCGGGTCGCCGTGTCCAGCGAGCAGACCAGCAATATCTGCAACGACAAGTATGAGACCTATCTCTTTTGCCAGGCGAACGGCATCCAGACTCCGTTGACCTGGCTGGCCAAAGATGTCTACTTTGACGGGCTGAAGTATCCGCTCTACGTCAAGCCGCGCTTCGGCCGTGGCAGTGTTAACGTTTTTGTCGTGAAAAACGAGGCGCAGCTTCGGGCGTTTCTCGATTACGTTCCCGACGCGATTGTTCAGGAAGAGCTATGCGGTACGGAATTTACGATCGACGTGCTGGCGGATTTCAACGGCCGTGTGATTTCAATCGTGCCGCGTGAGCGCCTGGTAATCCGGGCCGGCGTGAGCGACAAAGGCATTACCCGAAAGCATGCAGAAGTAATCGCGTTTGCGAAGGACGTCGCCGAGAGGCTTCAGATCGTCGGCGCTGCGAATATTCAGTGTAAGTTTGATGGGCGCGAACTGCGCCTGATTGAAGTGAATCCGCGCTTTTCCGGCGGTATTCCGTTGACCATAGCCTCAGGCGCCGACTTTGCCTCCTGGCTCGTCCAGATGGCTGGAGGAATCGAATTGCGACCCCGCATCGGCAAGTTTGAAGACGGCCTTGCCATGATGAGTTTCGAGGAGAGCATCTTCGCCCACGAAGACAACCTGAAGCTGCGCCACACCGAGAAACCACGGATGCTGTCCAGAACCAGAGCAGCTTACGTGAACTAAAGGAACGCGGGCTAAAGCCCGCGACTACATTCGGGACCAAATGTGACGTCCGATGTGTCGCTAAAGCTGCCGCCCAAATGTAGTCGCGGGCTTTAGCCCGCGTTCTTTCTAAAGATTCGAAGGATTATCTCCGATGAATACGCTTGTCATGAATACGTCTGCGGAGCCCCACATCGAGCGAGCGAGCGTTCCGGAGTGGAGCAATGAACTTGCGCCCTATCGGGAGCGGCTCCTTCAGTCGGAGAAGATGTCGGCTGCCGGCCATTTACTGGCCGGAATCGTCCATGAGCTCAACAACCCCCTGACGACAATCCTGGGTTTTTCGGAACTGCTCCTTCGCGATGGCAAGCTGGACAGCGACCGTCTCGAAAAGATCCATGCAGAGGCCGAGCGCAGCGTCCGCATCATTCAAAATGTCCTTCGCCTTGCCCGCACGGATAACAGCGGGTACGAAATCATCGATGTCAACGATTCCATTCGCCGCACTGTCGAGCTTGTCGAATACCAGATTCGGCTCAATCGCATTGACCTGAATTTGAGTCTCTCGGGGCGTTCCCCGAAAGTTCTGGCGCAGGCAGGCGAGCTGACCCAGGTGTTTCTGAACGTGGTCACGAACGCGATTCAGGCGATTTCCGGCATGCGCGCATCCGGCGAGATTCGCATTTCGAGTGCTTTGATTGGAGATTCCGTCCGCATTTCGATCACCGACGATGGTCCAGGTGTCGACGAAACCGACATCCAACGAGTCTTTGAGCCGTTCTTCACCACCAAGGAAACCGGCACCGGCCTCGGCCTTAGCCTCTCCCGCAAGATCATTCGAGAGAACGGCGGCGACATGTGGGTCTCCAGCACGAAGTCATGCGGGGCGACGTTCACCATCCAGCTGCCCGCCGTGGCCGATACCGATACACCCCACGCCGAAGAGCGATCCTCATCGGATGAGTCCGGAATGAAAGCATTGAGCCGCTCGGTCCTGATCGTCGATGACGAGGATCACATCACCGAATTGGTCGAGAGCGTTCTGCAGGGTTGCGGCTATCGGACGGATCGCCTCAACGAAGGCGCACCAGCCATCGAGCTCTTGAAGAAAAAGGAATACGACATTCTGATTTGCGATCTCCACATGCCCGGAACGAATGGCCGTGATCTGATCGAGTGGGTACGATCGAACCGGAAGGACATTCGCGTTCTGCTTCTCTCAGGCGATGTCGCACGGGCCGAGACGAGAGAGTTCGTCAGAACGTGCGGAGCCCATTTTCTACCCAAACCTTTCAGCATTTCCGAACTGACGAAGGCGGTACAAAGGCTATCTTCATGAAACCAAGGACGGTTGCAGTTATCCAGGCCCGAATGGGTTCCACGCGGCTGCCTGGTAAGGTCATGATGACCATTGCCGATCGGACAATTTTGACGTATCTGATCTGGCGCATTCTGAAAGCACAGACGTTGGATGAAATCATCGTTGCGACGACAACGGATGCTCGCGATGACGTCATTGTCGAAGAATGCGAACGGAACCATGTGCTGTTCTTCCGCGGTAGCGAGCCTGATGTACTGGGCCGTTACGCCGGAGCGGCCGAAGCATCGAATGCCGACATCATTGTTCGCGTGACGGCCGACAATCCCTTCACTGACCCCGACAGCATCGACCGGGTTGTGGAAAGCATCGCCTCCGGCGGCGCTGACTATGCCATCGAAACGCGTCTGCCTGTCGGCACGACTGGCGAGGCGCTGAGCCGGCAAGCTTTAACTCTTATTGATGCCGTTGCCCATACGCAGCCCTGGCGCGAGCATGTCACCCTTTACGCCAAGGAAAATCCACAGGCCTTGAATTGCGCGTTTCTGGAGCCCCGGCCGGGATGCGATCGCCCGGACCTGAGCTTTACGGTAGACAAACACGACGAATACCTTTACGCCAAAGGACTTGCGGAGCAGCTCCCCGGTCTGAGTTTTGGACTGAAGAACCTGATTGCACTTGCCGATGAGAGCCTTACTGTAGGGGCGGTCTATGACCGCCCGCCGTTCAGCGCTCATAGAGCGCCGCTACAGTAGGAGCAATCGGCATGATCGTCGTCAAGAAAATCAATGGACAAGAGATCATCGTCAACTGCGAACTCATTGAGATGATCGAGTTCTCACCTCATGCCGTGTTGTCGCTGACAAGTGGTGAAAAACTGGTCGTCGATGAGACTCGTGACGAGATCCTGAGAAAAGTAATGGAATACAAACGCGCAATTCAAGCTCGAGCGGAGGTGGCTTCGTGGATCTAGCAACGCTGCTCGGATTCGCTATAGCTATCATCGGAATCGTGCTCGGTCAGGCGATCGAAGGCGGGTCAATTCTTCAGATCCTCCAGCCGACGGCCGCGATGATCGTATTTGGTGGAACGATAGGAGCGACCATGATCGGCTTCCCCATGTCTGTCATGAAGCAAGCCGTATCCGATCTAATGCTCGTATTCAAGGAAGACGAGATCCGGGCAAACGATGTCATCGACGACGTCGTCAAATTCACCACCAAGGCGCGCCGCGAAGGCATCATATCGCTGGAAAAAGACGCACAGGGTATCAAGGATGAGTTCTTCAAAAAATCCATCATGATGGCGGTGGACGGCAGCGAGCCCAAAGAACTTCGCCAGACTATGGAAGTCGAACTCAGCTACATGGAAGAACGCGGCGAACATTCGGCGAAAGTCTACGAAGCGGCCGGCGGCTTTGCGCCCACGATTGGAATCATCGGCGCCGTGCTCGGGCTGATTCAGGTGATGCAACACCTCGACAACATCGAGGAAGTGGGAAAAGGCATCGCGGTGGCGTTTGTGGCCACGATCTATGGCGTGGCGTCGGCGAACATTTTCTTCCTTCCGGCAGCGGGCAAACTGAAGTTCAAACATCGCAAGAGAATGATCGTTAAAGAAATGATGCTCGAAGGGACGCTAGGCATTCTCGAGGGCCAGAATCCAAGATTGATTGAAGGCAAGCTGACTGCATTCCTCGAGAAGGAGTCTCAGCAACTGCGCGCCGAACAGGCTGGTACGAAGGGTAAAGCCAAAACGGTGGCAGCGTAATGGCCAGGAAGAAAAAACATCCCGAACATGTGAATCATGAGCGCTGGCTCGTGTCGTATGCGGACTTTATTACACTGCTGTTCGCGTTCTTTGTGGTGATGTTCGCGGCGTCGAACTCGGACCAGAAGAAGGCCGGACAGGTTGCTCAGGCCGTCCAGACGGCTTTTCACGACCTCGCCGTGTTCACTCCCGCCGGCAAAGTGGTCCCGCTGTACGACCAGGGCGGCGTTCCGTCAAATTCTCAGAATGTTCTCGGCAACGCGCATTCGGCATTCGATAAAGCCCAGATAGTCACCCCCGCCGGCAAGCCCGGCGACGCCGGCAAAATACTAAGAGAGGTAAAAAACCAACTCCAGGTGATGTTGAAAGACGAGTTGGCAAAGAATACCGTCCGGATCACTGAAGATGCCCGCGGTCTCACCGTCAGCCTTGCTGAAGCGGGATTCTTCGGTCCGGGTTCGGCCGTCATGGATCCTGCAGCGCTGGCCGTTGTCGAACGCATTGCTGCGACGCTCCAGCCGCTACCCTACAATCTTCGAATCGAAGGCCACACGGACAACATTCCGATTCACACCGCGCAGTTTCCTTCAAACTGGGAATTGTCCACTTCGCGAGCGACATACCTGCTGCAGTATTTGATCACGACGGCGAACATTTCTCCGGAGAGACTGTCGGCTGTGGGTTATGGCCAATACCGGCCCGTCGCTTCAAATGAGACCGCTGAGGGACGCGCCGCAAACCGCCGAGTGGATGTAGTAGTTCTCAGTTCCGTCGCCCAGCAGATGGAGCCGCCGCAGGACCAAAAGTAAGTTAGAATCACGCTCTATGAAGTGTGATCTCTGTCCCGACGATGACGGCAAAGGAATTCACTACCACGCCTTCATCGATGGAAAGCACCACTGGGTCTGCGAAACCTGCAAGAAAAAGCTGAAGATCGAAACCGAACACATCGACGACTAAGAAACGCGGGCTAAAGCCCGCGACTACATTTGGAGAGAAACCTGTATCTTACTGTAGTCGCGAGCTTTAGCCCGCGTTCGCAGCTCAGATCCCATCCGCCGAGGTGAAGACCCTCGTATAGTTCCTCTGGTACATCTGGGAGGTCGGTTCGGTCACTGAATACTGGTAACTGTTCTCCAGCGGGGCAAGATAGAAGTGCACCGAAACCAGGTCATTCGAATCCTGCAGATTCGAAACCTGGTGGATTTCCGAGGTCTGTATACCCAATACCGAGCCCACCTCGAAGTCTTCTGAATAATCCGCCCTTATGTGACCGTTGGCCAGCTTCTTGTAGTTATCCGCCGACAGGATCCCGTCCACTGTATATACCGCGCAAATCGATGACCCATGATCGTGGATTGGACTCCTCTGCCCCGGCTTCCAGCAAAGTACCAGGCATTCGAAATACGGCGTCTTGTACACCAGATTCCTGGCGTACCGATTGTCCGTGAAGTGAAGGAAAGGCTCGATCTCTGATGGTTCGGGCTTCAGGTTCGAGCTCAGCTTCTTTGAATCGGGCAGCCGGAGCTCGTTTGCCTTATGTTTGAGCTCCTCAATGGCTGTGACGAGGTTCATGAACTTAACTTAAGATCAATCTCGATGAAGAATCAAGGGCGGCTTCGGTTGGTCTCCTGGAACATCGAGAAAGGAAAGCGTTGGGCCCTCCTCGAGAAGTGTCTTGAACACGACGCCATCCGTACTGCCGACATCCTGTGTCTGCAGGAATGCGACGACGGCATGGCGCGCTCGGGCAACCGCCGCATCGCTCACGAGATCGCGGGCCTCCTCGGCATGCAGGTTATTTTTGGCCAGACCTTCAAGGAATTTACCAAGGGTATCGGCGACGAACGTCTTGCTCCGGGCGAAAACACAACGGCTATCCAGGGAAACGCCGTTCTTTCGCGCATGCCAATTCTTGATTCACAAAACCTTTCCCTTCCTGTCTGCCACAACGCCTCGAGCGGTGCCGAAAGACGCTCCGGCTCCCGCCATGCCTTGATCGTGCGTGTGGCTTTCGGAGGCCGCTCCCTCACAATTGCCAACGCGCATCTCGAGGTTTTCACGACCAGGCGCTGCCGCTCTCGCCAAATGAAATTCCTGCTGGAGCACATTTCCCCGGGTCCAGCCATCGTGGCCGGAGACTTCAACACCAACACCTTTGACCGGGGCTCCCTTCTTCAGACTTTGCACGCCCTTTCTTGTCTCCTCCTGCCCGCAGTGAAATCCCGTGCCCTGGCTCCCGCACTTCACGAACCCCTCTTTGGTGACCTCCGGTCCGCCGGGTTCGCCGTCGTACCCTTTAATGACACTCTTCCCACTTGTTCCGTCGATCTCGATTCCCTCCAGGATCAGCCCTACGTCCCGTCTCTTATCCGGAACCGCATCCTTGAAAACTGCCGCATCCTTCCCCTGCGCCTCGATTTCATCGCCGGTCGCGCCCTTCGTGCTCTTTCCTCCGGCCGCACCATCACCGACCTTCCCTCCCAACCCAGCGACCACATCCCCATCACCTGCGACATAGCATTCGAGTAGAATTTTGCACACGGTGTACGGTGACCAATCGCGGACAAAAGAAAATGATCGGCCTGATATCGGACACTCACGGGCTCGTACGTCCTGAAGTGTTACCGGTGTTCGCGGGTGCTGCCCTCATTATTCATGCCGGTGATATCGGGACGTCCGAAGTGCTGAAGGAATTGAAATCCATCGCACCGGTGATCGCCGTCAGGGGTAACAATGACAAAGAAGCCTGGGCCGGCGCGATTCCCGAAACGAAGGTCATCCAGGTTGGCGAAGTGTCCATCTATGTCCTTCACGACCTCAAGGAAATCGACCTGAGTCCCGGGGCTGCAGGGTATCAGGTGGTCGTTAGCGGTCATTCGCATCGACCTTTGATTGACAAGCGCGAAGGAGTTCTTTACGTCAATCCAGGCAGTGCGGGGCCACGCCGGTTTAAACTGCCTGTCACGGTCGCTCGGCTGACAATTGAAGGTCCGAAGGTAGAGGGAGAAGTAGTGAACCTTTCATTTTGAGAATGCTTCAGTCGAGAGGAGAAACCGGCGTGATTATCGGCGCACATTCGATCATTTACAGTACAAATCCCGATGCCGACCGCGCTTTTCTGCGCGACGTGCTCAAGCTGACAAACGTCGATGTGGGCGGAGGGTGGTTGATCTTCGGCTTGCCGCCCGCGGAAGTGGCCGTGCACCCGTCCAACGAAAACGACGTCCATGAGTTCTATCTCATGTGCGACGACGTCCAGACCCTCATCGCCGAGATGAAGAACCACGACGTCGACTGTGGTCCAGTGCACGATCAGGGCTGGGGTCTGTTGACCCAGGTCATGCTGCCCGGCGGAGGAAAGCTGGGCGTCTATCAGCCGAGACACCCACGCCCGACGATGGTGGCGGCAAAGAAGTCGGCGAAGAAGAAGTCCGTCAGGAAGCCGGCAAAACCCGCGAGCAAGAAACCGCCGCAGAAGAAAGCACGGAAAAGATAATCGCTGAGAAGGAGGATCGATTGACCCCAACATCCGATTCGCGTGGTGAGGCGTGGCCTGCGCTGCCTCTCGAGGCCTGGAGCGATACATACGCGACCTTGCATATGTGGTTTCAAATCGTCGGTAAAATTCGAAGGGCCCAAACTCCTCCGGTGAATCACGGCTGGCACGTGACGCTTTATGTGACCGCTCGAGGACTCACGACATCACCTATTCCACATGGAGCCAGAACGTTCGAGATCGACTTCGACTTCATTGCTCATCAGCTGGCGATCCGGTCCAGCGATGGGGGCATGGCGAGTTTCCCGCTCCAGCCCCAATCCGTCGCGGCCTTTTACAAACGTCTTATGGAAGAGATGGGAAAGCTGGGCCTTCAAGTCCGCATCAACACGAAACCCAACGAGGTTTCCGAGGCGATCCATTTCGACCAGGACGAAGTCCATCGCGCCTACGCGCCCGAGTACGTCAATCGGTTCTGGCGAATTCTCGTTCAGGCCGACCGTGTCATGAAGCAGTTTCGAGGGCGCTTCATCGGCAAGTGCAGTCCTGTACATTTCTTCTGGGGTGGGCCGGATCTGGCCGTCACCCGCTTCTCCGGGCGGCGGGCGCCGGAACATCCAGGCGGCATCCCCAATCTGCCGGACCCGGTGACACGAGAGGCTTACTCGCACGAAGTCAGCAGTTGTGGCTTCTGGGCGGGCGGTGGCGCAGTTTCTTACCCCGCGTTTTATTCATATGCTTATCCGGAGCCGCGTGGTTTTTCGGAAGCGCCGATCCAGCCGGACGCGGCGTTCTACAGTGCGGACCTGCGTGAATTCCTGCTGCCGTACAATGCCGTCCGAGAAGCAGACTCGCCGGATGCGGCCCTTCTCGATTTTCTCCAAACAACATACGAGGCGGCGGCAAATCTGGCGGGCTGGGATCGGAATTTGCTGGAATGGAAGTAAGAAGGGATCAGCCGCGTAATTCGCGTAATCCGCGGCTAACCCCTTCTTAAAGCTCAGCGAGAGTCTGATCGCGGCGGGTATACATGCGATCGTAGTAAGAAAGGTAGGAGGCGTCCTTGATCTCGCGTATCCAGTCCTGGTGCTTGCGGTACCAGTCGATAGTCGAAGCGAGGCCCGTAGAAAAATCGATCCTGGGTTGCCAGTTCCATTCGTTCCGGATTTTGGAACAATCGATGGCGTAACGGCGGTCGTGACCAGGCCGATCCTTCACAAAATGGATGAGGGATTCGGGTTTGCCCAAAAGGCGCAGAACTTCACGAACCACATCAATGTTCGTTTTTTCGTAGCCACTACCGATGTTGTAGACCTCGCCGGGCACGCCGCGGTCAAGCGCAGTGAGCACGGCTCGCGAGTGCTCGTCGGCGAAGATCCACTCACGCACGTTGAGACCGTCACCGTAAATCGGTAAAGGACGATCTTCCATCGCATTGGTGATCAGCACTGGAATCAGCTTTTCCGGAAACTGATATGGGCCGTAATTGTTCGAGCAGCGCGTAACCACGCAAGGCAGGCGATAGGTTCTGAAATAAGACAGGGCCATAAGATCCGCAGCCGCTTTGCTCGCCGAATAGGGGCTGCTTGGATCGAGCGGACTGTCTTCGCGAAACGAACCCGTCGAACCAAGACTTCCGTAGACCTCGTCCGTTGAAATCTGAATAAACCTTGATACTTTGTGCGCGCGCGCCTGATCGAGCAGGCACCGCGTGCCTTCGACATTGGCCCGCACAAAGGGAGCCGAATTCTCAATCGAGCGGTCCACATGAGTCTCGGCCGCAAAGTTCACTACAACATCCGGCCGATGCTTCCGGAAGACCTTTTCGACGTGGCTGTTCTCGGCAATGTCGCCACGAACAAACTGGTATCGGGAATCGTTTGCGACTTCGGCGAGATTGCCCAGATTCCCTGCATACGTCAGCAGATCGAAGTTCACAATCTCGATGCCTTTTCGCGTTTCAAGAGCGTAGCGGATGAAACTGGAGCCGATAAAACCGGCCCCGCCCGTCACTAGAATTTTCATTGACGCCTCAGGATTGGGAGGGCTTCATAACTCTTTATTTAATCAGAACGGCAAGGTCCCTGAACAGTTTTTCATAGGCGTCCGTGACGGCGTCCCAGGAATAGTGTTCCTTTGCACGCGCCTGTGCCTTTGCGCGAAGCCGCTCGACCATGGCGCTATCTCTAAGCGTGGCCTGTAGTTGGCTGCTCAGGCTGCCGGCACTCTCGAAAAACAGACCGCAATCGCCAACCACTTCCCGGTTCTCGGGAGTGTCCTTCGCGAGCACACAATTTCCGGCGCCCATGGCCTCGATGAGCGCAGGGTGGGTGCCGCCCACTTCGGTGGCTTGAATATAGGCGTAAGCGTGTGATTGGAGTTCGCGATATCCGAGGCCATAGATCGCGCCCGTGAAGCGGATGCGAGGGTCGCGGGTGGCTTTAAGCTGTCGAATATAGGTTTGAGCGTAAGGGGCGTCGCCCACAATCAGAAGTGACTTTTCCGTCATGACCTTTTCATACGCTTGAATGACGATGTGAGCGTTGTTCTCCGGCTCGAGGCGGCTGACGTAAAGGAAGTAGTCACGAGGCCGCACACCAAGCTGGTCGAGGACAATTGTGGTTTCTGTCCGTTCGCAGCTCGCGCCATAGGCGATGAGGGTTGAAGATTTGCCGTACGCCTTGAGGTAGTACTCGCGGATGACGGCGGCGTCTGTAACGATTGCATTCGGGATTTTCGTCGCCAGATACTCGGAGATCCGATAATACGCGCGGCCGGCCGGACCCCACTTCTTACGCAGTCGTTCGATCCCATCGACATTCAGGGCTACCGGGGTTGCGCTCAGTCTCGGAACAAGCGCGAAGATCGCGTTCGCTGCGTTGCACATGAGAATGCAATCGAACCACTGCGGGAATGCATGAAAGACTGAGAGGAATGTGTGTGTCACCGTATCGAGATATTTCGTGCCGATGGTAGGCAGAATGGTGAGCTTCACGCCTTTGTAAATGCGCTGCGAATGCCGCACGTTGTTCGAACGGCCATACACGGTTACATCGTGGCCGCGTGCTGCAAGCCGGGTGGCGAGCTCTTCTGCAAATGTCTCGAAACCGCCGTAGTTGGCAGGGATGCCGCGGGTTCCGAGGATCGCCAGTTTCATCGCGTCGGATTATAGACTATGCTCTGAAGTCGTTGATGAATGACCTTCTGTCACATCTGAAGCAACACCTTCCTCAGGGCCTGTCGTTCCTTGAACAAATGGTTTCGATGGAGTCTCCCAGCTTCGACAAGCCGCTCGTCGATAAGTTCGTGTCTTTCCTCGGCCGGCAGTTCAATAACATTGGCGGCGACGTCGAGTTTATTCCCAGCGAAAAGTTCGGGAATCACATGCTGGTGAGGTTTCAAGGCAACGCCCGCGGCCGCATTCTTTTATTAGGGCATACGGACACTGTCTGGCCCACAGGCGAGATCGAGAAGAGGCCGTTCAAAATCGAAGGCGGCCTGGCGCTTGGGCCGGGCGTGTTCGATATGAAGGCCGGCATTTTGCTGATGTGGATGGCGGTTGACGCTCTGAAGAAAGTTCGTGGAAGTTTGAGCCGGCCCGTTACGGTTCTTCTCACGAGCGACGAAGAAGTAGGAAGCAATTCGTCGCGTGCTCTTATCGAAGCTGAAGCAAGCCAATGCACTGCGGTACTCGTGCTGGAGCCTTCGCTACCCAACGGTGTTTTGAAAACAGCTCGAAAAGGCGTGGGCCGATTCACGCTGAAGGCGATTGGAAAAGCTGCGCACGCCGGTATTGATCCACTGAAGGGGATCAATGCGATTGAGGAAATTTCGCGCCAGATCATCAAGCTTCAGAAGATGACCGATGTTGCACGAGGCACGACGGTGACCGTCGGTATCGTTCAGGGCGGTACGCGGTCAAACGTCGTTCCGGCCGAGGCGGCCGCCGAGATTGATGTTCGTATCACTTCGATCGAAGAAGCCGACCGCATTACGAAAGCGATCAAGGCACTGACGCCGGAGCTGGCCGGGGCGCGCCTGGAGGTCCGCGGCTCCATCAATCGTCCTCCAATGGAGCGGACATCTGAGACTGCACGCCTCTTCGAAACCGCGCGCAAGGTCGCCGCTCAAATGGCCATCGATCTCAAGGAAGGATCCACCGGAGGCGCCTCCGACGGCAACCTCACATCCGCGATCGGCATTCCTACACTGGACGGACTCGGTGCCGTCGGCGACGGCGCGCATGCCCTGGACGAGTGGGTGGAGATTGAATCGTTACCGGAGAGGGCTGCTTTGGTTGCTGGATTGATCGAAAACGCGGGCTAAAGAAGGGGAATTGGCCGCGTAATTCGCGGCCAATTCCCCTTCTTTAGCCCGCGTTCAAAACATCTTTGACAGACTCGCGCTGGCTATCTAGAATGAAGTGTTGATTACGGTCTTCGGGAGTAATCCGATTAAGGCGCACCTTCAGAAGTGAAGGTGCATTTTTATTTCCCGCCGGCCTTTCATCGACTATGAAGTCGGTCTTTTATGTCGAGGAAGATTTCGTTGCCGGTCTTCTTAAACAGTATTTTGTAGGCAACGGAAACATCACGCACTTTATAAAGCGCGCCGCTAACGGTCACTTCGCCGAGCAATTTGCCAAGGACTCGCTCGATCTGTTCCTTGCCCAGTCCGACGATCCCGAGAGGCTTTCCAAGATCCTGGAAACAATTCGGAGACAGGGCTGGAAGGTTCCTACGCTTGTTCTTACTTCTCAGCCCGAGCGAATCCCGGAGAAGTACAGGTCCTTCGCCCACCTCGTTTCCCTTCAGGAGCTGCTCGAGGGAAACTTTCGATGGCACATTCGGTTGGCGAAAACCATGCGGCGTGTGGAGGAAGTGAAGGCGCATTTCGAAGGTGCGGAGTCGGTTTTGATCCTGCTTCAGGACGATCCCGATCCCGATGCCATTGGAAGCGGCCTGGCGCTGCGTCAGGTTCTGGGCCGCAACAAGCAGAGCGCGCCGCTGGGTTCCTACGGCCGCGTCACCCGTCCCGAGAATATTGCGATGGTGAAGCTGCTGGAAATCGAGATAGAGAAAGTAACAAAGCAGAGCCTTCGGAACTTCGATCGCATCGCGGTTGTGGATCTTCAACCGCCGCATCTGTCCAACCCTCCCGCGAAAGTCGATCTCGTGATCGATCATCACCCTGAGCAGTTCACTTATAAGAGCCACATCAAAGACATTCGCCCGAGCTACGGCGCGACCTCGACCATCCTGCTCGAGTACCTGCTTTGTACCAACAGCACCATTGGTACAAGGCTGGCCACTGCGATGCTCTACGGAATCAAGAGCGACACGTTCTCGCTTTCGCGCGAAGTGAATGAATGGGACGTGGAAGCCTTCTCCTATCTTTATCCGCTCGCGAACCAGAACCTCATGCGCCGTATCGAACGGCCCGAGCTGCCTCCGGCCGCGCTGGATGCGCTCAGCCTCGCGTTGAAGAATCGCCGCGTGATCGACAAGGTTGCTTTCGTTCACCTCGGGCGCGTGGAGCGCGACGATCTGATCCCGCAGATGGCCGACTTCAGTCTTTCGTTCGAAGGCATCGAATGGGCATTTGTGAGCGGGATCTATGATGCCAACTACATTGTCTCCGTGCGGAACGTCGGATACGTTCGCGCCGCCGGCCGCGTATTGAAAGAAGCATTCGGAAATCTCGGCTCGGCCGGCGGCCACGCTTCCATGGCGAAAGCCATCATTCCTCTCGCAGAGTTGGCCCGCGCCTTCGACATCGATGCTCGAAACATCCGCTCCATCAATCGCAAGGCAGAACATCTGTTTCTGAGAGCCTTGCACACCACGAGGTAAACTGTAGCGGCGGTCTATGACCGCCGGATTGCCGGCGCTCATAGAGCGCTGCTACAGAATATGAGGGCCGTCATACAGCGAGTTTCCAGCGCCCGCGTGATCATTGCGGGCCAGGAACATTCCCGTATCGGTGCCGGCATGCTGGTTCTGCTTGGCGTCGAGAAAGAAGACACCGATGAAGATGCCCGGATGCTCGCGCGAAGAATTGTCGAGCTGCGCATTTTCGAAGACGATGTCGGCAAGATGAACCGCTCGATTGCGGAAGCAGGCGGCGCGATACTGGCCGTTTCTCAGTTCACGCTTCTGGGTGATTGCCGGAAAGGCCGCCGTCCGTCGTTCGATCCTGCGGCTCCGCCGGACGTTGCGCGAGCGCTCTACGAGAAATTCGTCAATGAAGTCGGTGCTCTGGGAATACCAGTAGCGACAGGTGTGTTCCAGGCGATGATGGACGTGCAGCTAACGAATCAGGGTCCGGTGACTTTCATCCTCGACAGCCGAAAGCGATTTTGAACGACTGTCGGCTCGACATAGACGACAGGCGCGCGGCCCAGCGTCGCGATGTGATCGAGGAAGAGCGTGGAAGCAGCCGGCGTCGCGAGCAGGTAGTTCGAAACGCTCCATTTGCAGGCGTGCGCCATGGGGTGCAGCGGACTGACAAGCCATCCACGAACCGGTTCCGACGCTACCGGAGGCAGCTCAGACGACCACGAAGCGAGGTTCATGGTTTCCAGTGCTGCTGCCGCGTCTTGAGCCGTCTGGATTTGAACCGGCGGTTCTGCCGCTGATGGGGAATACCAGAACGGCCGACCCGGAGCTGCGACGTTCGGCAGATCTTCATGCGGAACAGCCAGCGACAGGTTCGATCGGCCTCCAATAATTCTTCCAACCTGATGAAAACGCGACCAGCCGATTTCATCGTCTGTCTGGCCTTCGGCCAGTTCGCGCAGCGTTTCGTCCCAGCGCGCGCCGATTTTCAACGCAGCCTTCACCGCGTCAGCGAACGTTATCGCGCCGGTTGAAGCGAGAGCCGACAAGAGACCCGTGCCGATAACGTGAAAACGCAAGGGCACATCGATCGCGCGGTGGGAGAGCCAATCGAATAATGACGATTGAAAAACGAGGTTTTCCACGAGCCGCGGCTGAACTCGGTGATAATCGTACGGCTTACCAAATCTACGCTTGGTTTCATAAGCAGCCGCAATCGAAAGATTTCCTTCCTTCACCCATGTCTCACGCACCGTAGTGATGGTGGAATCGAAATAATGATCAAGATTGTGCAGGGTGTGGAAAGTGAATACATCCCAGCCGCTGATTTTTGCAGCACAAATCATGCGCTGGCGAATCGTCACGAGGGCATCGATTTCGTTGAGCCAGCCCATCGCAATACTCTCTCCCGGGAGGTAGTTGTACAGCGCTGGAACTACGACCGTGACGGGGCGCGTAATGGCCTCTCCGTTCATCCACCTTTGCATACCGCGAAGGGCTGACGCCTTCCATCGGAATCCACTGCGGGTGGGCATTGGCACGGGATAGGCACGCGTCTTCCAGGCAAGTTGAAGCTTTTCGTCGAGCGACTTAGTCGAAGCTCCGTGATTACCCTCTTTGTAGCCGCCTACTAACATAGAATGCTCACAGTCGTTTGAGCAATTTGCTGGCCAACGGGTAAGGCGCTGGAGTGGCGCATATTGTCGCGAACGTCACTACCCGATGGAAACATTTTGTTACCGCACTGGAAAGTTTTTCCCTAGGGCAAATCCGCCTGTGGGAAAACCCTCTTTCAGCCTTCAAGAAAGTTGATAGGCTGTCACTTCCAGCTTTTCGACATCTGGAACGAAATACATTAAACCTTTAGGAGCGGGGAATGAAGCCGCTGGATGATCTGTCTGTCGTGGACCTCTCGAGAATCCTCTCAGGACCAGTCTGCACAATGCTTTTGGCCGACATGGGAGCGGAAGTCATCAAGATTGAACCGCCCCCGCTGGGAGACGACAGCCGGCAATGGGGTCCCCCGTTTATTGGGGGAATCAGCACTTACTTCTTATCTATCAACAGGAACAAGAAGAGTCTCGGTTTGAACCTGAAGACTGAAGAAGGGCGCCGCATTCTGTGGAAGCTGATCGAGCGGGCCGACGTGGTGATCGAGAACTTCAGGCCGGGCGTCCTGGCGAAGCTGGGATTTGGATACGAGGCCGTATCGAAGGCGAATCGTCGAGCAGTGTATTGCTCGATCTCCGGGTTCGGTCACACCGGCCCTTACAGGGACAGGCCGGGCTATGACGTCATTGCCCAGGGGGAGTCGGGCTTGATGGATCTGACGGGCTTTCCGGATGGGCCCCCCACCAAGTTGGGCGCTTCCCTGGCCGATATTGTTGCCGGTCTGTACGCATTCCAGGGAATACTGCTGGCGCTTCTTGCGCGTCATAGAACCGGCACGGGGCAGCACGTCGATGTCAGCTTACTTGACAGTATGGTGTCGACACTGACCTATCAGGCGCTCATCTATCTAACCACAGGCCGCTCGCCTAAACGGATGGGTACCCGTCACCCTTCGATCGTTCCATACGAATGTTTCAAGGCCAAAGACGGTTTCGTCAATATTGCCGTTACAAACCAGAAGCAGTGGGTGAATTTCTGCGGGGCCCTCGGATTTCCCGAAATTGCGGCGGACCCTCGTTTCGAAGAAATGAGGTCCCGCCTTGCCCACTACGACGAATTGAAGCCGATGATCGATCGGGTGGTTTCGACGATGACTCGCGCAGAGGTGATGGCCTGCATGTCTGAAGTCGGGATTCCGGCCGGCCCGATCAATACGGTTGGTGAAGTCCTGGAAGACCCGCAGATCCAGGCCCGCGAAATGGTGGTCGAACTCACACACCCCGAGTACGGACCACTGCGGCTGCTGGGCATTCCCATCAAACTCTCGGATACTCCGGGCAGCGTGGAGACGGCTCCCCCGCGCTTTGGAGAACACAATCGAGAAGTGCTGATGAAGCTCGGATTTGAACAAGCTCTGGTCGCTCAGTTTGCGAAATCGGGCGTGATTGCGAGCGGAGAGTAACCTCCGTTGGTTCTGGTACCCCTTGCTTTTGACGAGATTAATCCAATATTCTTCACTGTTTTGATATATGGAACCGAAAAGCACTATTGTTGCGGCAGCGCCCGCGGATGACCTTACCGAAATAAAGAAGCCGACTTCTCTTCTAATTGCGCAATTCTTTCTTTTTCCGCTGATCATCATTGCCATCTGCGTCGGAATTTTTCTCCTCTTCGGTTATCTGACCTACGAACAAAAAACACCAAAGGAATACCTGGCGGATGTTCAAGCAGGTTCGGAGCTGTGCTGCCGATGGCAGTCTGCATACGAGTTGTCCAACATCATCACGTCGCAAAAGGAAAGGCTGCGCGAGACCGACTTTGTCAACGACCTGGTGAAGGTCTTTCAAAAGTCGCGTGACGAGGATCCGCGTGTGCGGCGCTATCTTGCCGTAACGATGGGTCACCTTGGCGATCCGCGCGCGGTGCCCGCGCTTGTTGAAGGTCTGAACGATGCGCAGGTGGAGAATCAGATTTATTCCTTGTGGGCATTGGGCACGATTGGAGACAAGGCCGCTGTTCCCGACATTCTCAAGAAGCTGGATAGCCCGGATCGTGCTCTTCGAAAGACTGCGGTCTACGTACTTGGCGCCATCAAGGATCCCCGAGCCATTCACAGTCTCCAGGTCGCGCTCAACGATCCGGCCGACGATGTGCGATGGAATGCCGCGATGGCACTCGCGCAGATGAATGATGCTTCCGGTGCCGACCTCCTGACGAAGCTGATCGATCGCCGCTACCTGGAAACGGTCGAAGGGATGACCCCGGAGCAAAGAAGCGAGCTAATAATAAATGCCGTTAAATGTCTCGGAATACTGAAATTTCAAGGCGCTCACGATAAAATAGTTGAACTCAGCCAGAATGACCCTGATCTGGCAGTGCGCGATGCTTCGATTGAAGCACTAAGGAAGTTTTAGCTGTAATTCAGACGTAATAAACTATTTGAAGTCATTACTGTAGGGGCGGTCTATGACCGCCCTGGGGCGCTCGCAGAGCGCCTCCACAGGAAACAGGAGATTCCGATGAGTAAAGAGGAATCAACATCGACGGCTGCACCACCTTCGCCGCCGCAACCCCCAAAACCCGCAGCCAGGCCCGCGGCTCCAGCCAAAGCTGCTCCCGCGGCTCCTGCGAAAGATGCCAAAGTGCCCCGCCGTTCTTTTATTTCCTGGATGACACTGGCATGGGCTGCATTTACCGCGTCGATGCTCGCAGCCGCGACAGCGACCACCCGTTTCATGTTTCCCAATGTTCTTTTTGAGCCGCCTCCGACATTCAAGGCCGGTTTCCCGAACGAAATCCAGGTTGGCCAGGTCGATGAACGATTCAAGCAACGTTACGCGGTCTGGCTCGTGCGCAGCGGCTTCGATCAGTACGCGAATGCGGAGGGTATCTACGCTTTGTCCACGGTGTGCACGCACCTGGGCTGCACCCCGAACTGGCTCGAAGCGGAGCAGAAGTTCAAGTGTCCATGCCATGGGAGCGGTTACTACAAAACGGGAGTGAACTTTGAAGGTCCCACGCCGCGGCCGCTGGAGCGATTTGCGATCAGCCTGGCGGATGATGGACAGATCCTGGTGGACAAGAGCAGGAAGTTCCAGCAGGAAAAAGGCGAATGGTCGAATCCTGCAGCGTTCTTAAAACTGTAATTATTATGTGGCCGCGGAGGGGGGAAAATCAGCCGCAGATTACGCGTAATCTGCGACTGATTTCCCCCCTCCGCGGCCAATAGGTAAAACGAATGGCAAAGATAACCGATCGGCTCAAGGAGACTTTCAAGAATCTGTCGCCATCGAATGTCGGCCAATGGATCCAGGAGAGTCAGGTCTATCGATCCGTCTTCCGCGTGGGCGTGCCGGACTCCGACCGCAAACGCATGCTCGTGATGCTTGGAAGCGTCTTTCTTCACCTGCATCCGGTAAAGGTCCGCAAGTCCGGCATCCGCATGCGATACACGTGGTGCATGGGCGGAATTACGTTTTTCCTGTTTCTGGTGCTGACGTTCACGGGATTGCTGCTGATGTTCTACTACCGTCCGACGCTCGAGTACGCGTACGTGGACATTCGAGATCTTCGCGAACAAGTCCCTCTCGGAATCATGCGTGAAATACATCGATGGGGCGCGCACGCGATGGTCATCGCCGTCTGGCTGCACATGTATCGGGTGTTCATGACGGGCTCGTACAAGCCACCTCGCGAGTTCAACTGGAACGTCGGAGTGATCCTGCTCGTGCTCACGCTGCTGTTGAGTTTCACGGGTTACCTGTTGCCGTGGGACCAGCTTGCAATCTGGGCTATTACGGTGGGCAGCAACATGGCTCGAGCCACACCGTTTGCAGGACATGAAGGGCCCGGCGCGTCGCTGTTGAAACTCGGCGACATCAGCCTGGTGAACAATGCAAGCGACGCCCGCTTTGCGCTGCTTGGCGGCCGGTTCGTCGGCGAAGGTGCCCTGCTGCGCTTTTACGTGCTGCATTGCGTGGGTCTGCCGCTGGTGGCGGGCTTTCTCATGGCCATCCACTTCTGGCGCATTCGCCGTGATGGCGGCATCTCCGGGCCTCTATAGACTGTAGGGGCGCTCTGTGAGCGCCCTGGGCGGTCATAGACCGCCCCTACAGAAGAGAGAACGAACAATGGAATTCATCAAAGACTTCATTAATGCTCTTACCGCTCCATATTTCCTGATTACGGTAGCGGCCATCCTGCTCTTCGTTTCGCTGAAGTATGCCGACAAGTTCTATACGAACAAGTCGGCACTCATCGTTTTTGGCATCATGTTCGGGTTCCTGGGGCTCAGCGTGCTCGATCCGAACTTCCGGCTCATCGTCACCAAACCGGACAATGTGCCGATCGTCGGCATGCTGTTCCTGGTCCCGTTCTTTACATGGTTCTCGCTGCGTGAGGCTGTGCGGAACGATAAGCGGACTTCCGAGGGTAAACCGCTTATCGAGCACGAAGAGACAGCGGAAAAGGTTCTGACCTGGCCCGACCTCGTTTACACCGAGTTGATCTGCATGGTCGTGCTCACGGTGATACTGATCGGGTGGTCCATGGCGTTACAGGCGCCGTTGGAAGAGCCTGCAAACCCGTCCGCCTCTCCGAATCCATCGAAGGCGCCCTGGTACTTCCTCGGGCTGCAGGAGATGCTCGTCTATTTCGATCCATGGCTCGCAGGGGTGGTCTTTCCCGGCCTGATCATCGTGGGGCTGATGGCCGTACCTTATATAGATACCAATCCCAGGGGCAACGGGTACTACACGCTGAAAGAACGAAGGTGGGAAATCTCGACCTTCCTGTTCGGGTTTCTGATTCTCTGGATCCTGCTCGTGATTCTCGGAACGTTTCTGCGCGGTCCCAACTGGAATTTCTTCGGGCCTTATGAGTATTGGGACATTCATAAACTGGAAGCGCTCGTGAACGTGAATCTCTCCGAGTACATCTGGGTGAAGCTGTTCAGAACAGGACTACCCAGCAATCCATTGATCCGTGAGTTTTTCGGGTTTGTGCTGGTGCTTGGTTATTTCCTTTTGATTCCGCCATTGCTCGCCAAGAAGTGGTTGCACCGCTTCTACGGCACGCTCGGACCCATTCGATTTCACGTGATGACGTTTCTGTTGCTGTGCATGGCAGCGCTGCCGATCAAGATGGTGCTGCGGTGGCTTTTTAACCTGAAGTACATCATTGGTATTCCGGAGTACTTTTTCAACATCTAGTCCAACGAATAGTGGAGAAACCCGTGAGCAGCGAAACTCCCAACGAGGGCGGCCACAAAAAACCGCCCATACCACCGCCGGCTAAAAAGATTCCGGCGTACAATATCGACCAGCGAGGCGACAGGCTTTATCAGGTCATTTCGCTGCATAAGTGGTTTGCCATATCCAGCCTTCTGCTCTTCCTATTCACTGTCGCGATGGTTCTTGTGGACTATGCGCGCGAGTGGAAGACGTATCAACGGGCGTTCAACCGTATCCAGATCCAGCGGACGCAGCAGGACATCCAGCAGGTTGCTTCATCGATCGATCGGAACAAATTCCAGCAACTGCAGCAACAGCTTCAGCAATCGCGTGCCGATCAGCAGAAGAACGAACAGGACATTGAAAAGATCCAGAAACAGATGAGTGACCTGAATGCGCAACGCTTCCGGCTCAATCAAAACTACCAGTTCGCCAAGGCGACCTACGACAGCGAAAAGTACGAGTACGAGGAAGCGGTGGCGTACAAGCGTCCGAACGCGCAGAAGCTGGGCGAGCAGTTGAAGAAGACCCAGCAGGAGATGGATAGCTATAAGGCGCAGGTCGAAAAGCTTGATATCGACCTGAAAGCCGCCAACATGGAGTTGGATAAATACGTCGGCAAGAGGAACCAGTACCAGAAAGACATCGACGCGATGATGACCGACTACAATCGGCTCCAGGCCCGGTTGAGTACCCTGAATCCCGGCCTGATTGTCACGTCCTTCCGGAACGCTCCCGTGTTCGACTTCATGAATCCGTCGGAAAAAATCGATCAGATCCTGTTGCCGAACCTCTTTTACGATCACCCGTTCAAGCAGATTCCGCGTGTGGACCGGTGCAGGACCTGCCATCAGGGAATCGATCAGAAGCCATACACGGATGCGCCACAGCCATTCAAGACTCATCCCAATCTGGACCTGTACCTGGGATCAGGGTCTCCACATCCTTTGGAATCCTTCGGTTGCACTACCTGCCATGCCGGACTTGATCGCGCGACGAGCTTCCAGAATGCCGGCCACTCACCGAAGAGCGAAGAGCAGCGTAAAGAGTGGGAAAAGAAGTACGGCTGGCACGAAGAGCAGTTCCTCGAAACGCCGATGCATCCGATGAACGGCATCGAAGCGGGCTGCTACAAGTGTCACAATGCCAGCCCCGATGTGCCCCAGGCTGCAGCCCTTAACAATGGTCGCGATCTGATCCGTATCTACGGCTGCTTTGGTTGCCACAAGATTCCTGGCTACGAAAACATCCGCAAGGTCGGGCCGGATTTGTCGACTGTTTCCGGAAAACTCACCAAGGAGTGGGTCCGGAAGTGGCTCATGAATCCGAAAGACTTCAAATCCGAAGCGCGCATGCCGCAGTTCTGGTGGAACAGCAATAACAGCGGTCCGCAGTGGGACAAACGGAATGCCGCGGAAATCAATGCGATCACCGAGTACTTGTGGTCGAAGTCCAAGCCGAAGGAACTGCCGGCGGGCCGCACAGGTGGAAATGCAGAGGCAGGCAAACAGATTATCGAATCCGTGGGCTGCTTCGGCTGTCATGCGATTGGGCCTATCCAGGACGTCCCGAACCAGAGCCAGACACGGCGGAGACACGGCTTCAACCTTGCGAACCAGGGAAGCAAGGTCAGCGCGTCGTGGATCTATAACTGGGTAAAAGATCCTGCGCAGGTCTGGCCGCAAACCAAGATGCCCAGCCTGCGCTTGACCGACGACGAGGCGGCGAATGTAGCCGCGTACTTGTCTTCGCTGAAGAATCCGGAGTGGGAAGCCAAGCCGCTGCCGCAGGTGGAAGAGCCCGCGCTGGATGAGGTCACGCTCGAATTCCTGCGGGCCAACTCCACGGACATCGAGGCGCGCGAAAAGTTAAAGGGAATGAACCTCGACCAGAAGAATCTCTACACTGGTGAACGGCTCATCGCCCGCTATGGCTGCTTCGGCTGCCATACCATTCCCGGTTTTGAAAACGCTCAGCCGATCGGCACTGAATTGACGGAAGCGGGAAGCAAGCTGATCTCGCAACTCGATTTCGGATTCCTTCCGATCGAACATTTGCGCCACAGCTGGTACGAGCAGAAGCTGAAAGATCCACGTATCTTCGATGTCGGCCGTGTAAAAAGACCGGAAGAACTGCTGAAGATGCCGAACTTCCACTTTGCGGATAAAGACGTCAATTCGATCACCATGGTGCTGACCAGCCTTGTTCGGGAGCCGGTACCGTTGGAAATGCGCGATAAGACGAACACCGCGATTGCCGAAGGACGGCAGTTGATCGCTGAGAAGAACTGCAGAGGGTGCCATCTCATCGAAGGCGCGGGCGGCGATATTCGGCCCACTTTCAGCGCCCAGGCTCTGTGGCCGCCCAACCTTGCAACCGAGGGTTTCAAGACGCAGCCCCTGTGGCTGCATCCGTTCTTGAAAGATCCGGGTAGCGTCAGGCTTCGTCCGTGGCTGACGGCGCGCATGCCCACGTTCCACTTCACCGAACAGCAGGCCGGGACGATCGAGCGCTATTTCTCGGCGGTCGATAAAGTGGATTATCCGTTCATATCGACTGAGATCGAGACCGATGCGGAGAGGCTCCGGGTGGGAGCGGACCTTTTTACCAAGCTGCAGTGTCAGAGCTGTCATCCCACGAGCAACGCGCTGCCGCCCGGCAAGGCACCCGAAGATCTCGCACCCAACCTTATGCTGGCAAGCCAGCGTCTGCGTCCGGAGTGGGTATTGCGATGGTTGCAGGATCCTCAGAAGATCTTCCCAGGCACGCGAATGCCGACCTTCTTTCCGGCTGATGCGGCGCACCCGGAAGGCGTGAGCCCGTTCCCGAATATCCTCGGCGGTGATGTGAAGGCCCAGATTCGGGCTGTGCGAGATCACCTGTTTATCACTGTCGGCGGCGGCCGGCGTTCGAGCCTGACAACCAATTAACCGCAGATTACTGTAGCGGCGGTCTGTGACCGGCGGCGATCTCGAATTCGACCAGCGCCGGCGGTCGCAGACCGCCGCTACAGTAATCCCCGGCTAATTCCTTTTTCTAGTGATTTGCTGATATATTCTAAGGTTGGACTTTCTTCTTGATTTACACCCTATAACCTGGAGATTCCAAGATGCATAAACGATTGTTGTTTGCCTTCTCCTCGATTCTCCTCCTTGTGTTGGCCGTGAGCTGTGGCGGCGGTGGCGACAAAACGACTGAACTGCCGCCGGGTGCTGCCCCACCGCCGGGTGGCGGTCCTGCCGCTCCAAACGCGACGGCGACAGTGAGCGGAAAGATTGCTTTCGAAGGTACGCCTCCACCAAATGACAAAGTTCAGATGTCGTCGGATCCTTACTGCAACATGCACGCGAAGGATTATCCTACGCTGGAGACCGTGAAGGTAAGCGACGGCGGGCTGGAGAACGTGATCGTTTATATCAATAACCCGCCGAATGCGACCTATCCGACCCCGACGTCGGCCGTCGAGATCAACCAGGAGAACTGCCACTACACTCCACACGTTTTCACCATGCAGACCAATCAACCGCTGGAGATCAAGAACAGCGACGCGACTCTGCACAATATTCACGCCTTTGCCGAAAAAAATCCGCAGTACAACGTCGGCCAGCCCGTGAAAGACATGGTAAACGAGACCAAGTTCCCCAATGAAGAAATGCCCCTGCCGGTCCGATGCGACGTTCACAAGTGGATGGGCGCCTTTATCGGTGTCTTCCACCACCCCTATCACACTGTTTCCAAAGGTGGTGGATCGTATGAATTGAAGCTTCCCGCCGGCAAGTACGAAGTCGTCGCCTGGCACGAGAAATACGGCAAGCAGACACAGATGGTCGATGTCATGGACAACGGGAAGGCGGACCTCAACTTCACGTTTAAAGCAGACAGCAAACCCACAGACTAGGTCACTTGAAGTGTCCTCGGTTTACGAAGGGGGCGAAAACGTTGGACTCCATCGTTTCGCCCTCTTCACAGCATGCTGCACCGTATTTTTGATTTTCGTCGGCGGGCTGGTCACCAGCACCGAATCCGGGCTTTCTGTCCCCGACTGGCCCACGACGTACGGCTGGAACATGTTT
>Ga0137403_10000347_pt1 | contig 59355 bp, 45 predicted proteins | sample CZOMad2_1_16fung_FD_122057 | JGI IMG/M metagenome (GOLD analysis project Ga0137403, IMG submission 122057) | Vadose zone soil fungal communities from Angelo Coast Range Reserve, California, USA - CZOMad2_1_16fungal (Hybrid Assembly) | ecosystem: Environmental > Terrestrial > Soil > Vadose zone...
TCTTCCTCGGCCTCGTGGTTCCAGCAGTCGAACGCACGCTGCGCGCGGGCGGCCACCTGCGGGTTGCTGTCGCGGGCACCGCCATCGAGCGCCGCCATCAGCTTGGCGCGGGCATCGGTGAGCGCCGGGCCGTGTTCGCCGACGTCGCCGACCGCCTCGGGCAGCACGACCTGCCCGCCGGCCGCAGCCAAGCCCTTGATCGCGAAATAGTCGGCGGCCGACCAGTCACGCTCGTCCTTCTCATGGGCGACGAAGGAGCGATACTCCTCCGTCAGCGCCTGGGTGAAGGGCGTGCCACCGGTCGCCTGCACCTCTTCCATCTGCTTGATGTTGCTGGCGCAACCTGCCAACAGCCCGACAGCCCCGAGCACACCGATCAAGTGAACTAATCTCATCTCAATCCCTCCCTCACAAAGTGCATCCGCCAATATCGGGCGGCCTGCGTCCGATACCGAAACCTACGATCCAGTCCCTGCCTGTCTTCCCACTACGCAGCTGCACCTGTTGGTGCGGCCGGCGGCGTCGGTCGAACCGGCGCCGCCCCCGCCACTACTGCAGGATGATTTCGACGCGACGATTAGCCGGCTCCTTCACGCCATCGGGAGTCGGCACCGCCGGCTCGCTTTCGCCGCGGCCCGCGACCGTGATCGCGTCGGCCGAGACGCCGCCGGCGATCAAGGCTGCGCGCACCGCATCGGCGCGCCGCAGCGACAAGGCCATATTGTAACTCTCCGAGCCCGAGCGATCGGCATGGCCGGTCGCCGAAATGTTCACCGTGCCCATCTTCTTGGCGGCGTCGACGACCTTGTCGATCACCGTCTGGCCCTCGGCATTGATGTTCGACTTATCGAAGTCGAACAGCACGAGGTATTTTTCCGGATTTTCGCTCACCATCGCTGGCATGGCCTCGAGTTCCTCCATCGCCTTCAGGAACTCGTCGCGGCAGGCCGCGATATCCTTATCTTGAAAAATCTCTTCCGTCTGCTCGACCCAGCAATCGAAGCGGGCCTGCGCCGTGGCGGCGACCTTCGGATTGCTGTCGCGGGCTCCCGCGTCAAGCGCGCGCATCAGGCGGCCGCGCGCCGAGGCCAATTCGTCGACCTTCTCGGGCGGCAGATCCCAGATCCCCAGTTCTTCCGGCAGCACGATGTCGCCATTGGCAGCCGCCAAGCCCTTGCGGGAAAAATAGCTGGCATCGACCCAGTCGTTCATTTCGTCGGCTTCGAACACGACGAACTTGCGATATTCCTCCGTCAAAGCCTGCGTAAACGGTGTTCCGCCGGTGGGCTGCACGTCGCGCATCTGGTGAATATCGCTGGCGCAGCCAGCAAGAAATCCTAGTGCCCCAATCACGCTGATCATTTTGATTAGTTTCATTGGTCTTCCCCTCTGCTCAGACGGCCGCCCGCCAACGCGACGCACACCCGACGGCCAACCATCTGGTAATACGGAGCCATAATTCGGTCAACGTACTACTGGTTCCCCAAGAACCAACAGCGCTTTCGGCTGCTCTCGAACAGGCGCCAAAATCGCTTATGAATCGAGAGGAAAGATTGCCTGTAGCCCCCTCTGCCGTCAATGGATGGGCGGTTTCAAGGAGGTCGGGGACGCTGGATTTTCCCGCTTTGTGGCATTTTTACCACTCGCCTGTGGCCGGTCAGGGCAGGCGCCGCAGGGGGACGGCGATCGACGGGCCGGTTGCGCCCGCATCGGAATCCAGGCCGTCGCCCTCGCTGATCGCGATCTCGATGATCGGACCGGCGGCCGCGGCGGCATCATCGGGGTCATGGGTCACCAGCAGAGTCGGCAGGCGGCGGCCGCGGGCATGATCGAGCACGGTGCGGCGGAAGCGGGCCCGCAGCCGCAGGTCGAGTCGGCCGAACGGCTCGTCCAGCAGCAGGGCCTGGGGCTCCGACAGCAGGGTGCGCAGGAGGGCGACGCGGGCGCGCTGCCCGCCCGAGAGCGTCGACGGATCGCGATCGCCGAAGCCGGCCAGACCGACCTCGAGCAAGGCGGTCTCGACCCGGGCGCGGCGCGCGCGCTGTCCGGCCACGGCCGCCGGCAGGCCGAAGGCGAGATTCTCGGCTACGGTCATGTGGGGGAACAGCAGGTCGTCCTGGAAGAGGATGCCGATCCGGCGGCGCTCCGGTGGCAGGTCGGCGATATCGACCCCGCCGAGGCGCACCCGGCCGCCGGCCGTAAAGGTCGGATCGAGCGTACCGCAGATGAAGGCGAGCAGGCTGGATTTGCCGCAGCCGCTGGGACCCATCACGGTCGTCACCTCGCCCGGCGCCACGGTACAGGTCAGCGGCGGTATCAGCACGCGGTCGTCCAGGCGGATGAACACGCCCTCCAGGCTCAATCCGTCCGCGGTCATCGAAGCGCCTGCGCCGGACGGCCGAGCCGGCGCACGCGTGGCACCGGCACGGCCAGCACGAAGGGCAAGAGCGGCAGAAGCGACTGCACGAGGGCATAGAGACCGATGACGCGGCGGTCGGCGCCGGCGGCGAGGCCGACGGCCTCGGTCGTCAGGGTGGCGAAGCGGCCGGCGCCGGCAAACAGCGTCGGCAGATACTGCGCGGCGCTGACCGCAAAGCCGACTGCAAACGCCGCCAGGACCGGCCGGCGCAGCATCGGCAGCTTGATGCGCCAGAACACGCGGTTCGACGAGGCGCCGAGGCAGCGCGCCGAGCGGGCGTAGCGCTCGTCGAGGCGGCGGAACGGGTCGGCCAGGGAGAGGAACACATAGGGCAGCACGAACAGCAGGTGACTCCAGACCAACCCGATCCAGCCGCCGTCCAGCCCGGCGCCGACCAGCAGGACCTGCAGACCGAACAGGAACGACATCTGCGGCACCAGCAGCGGCGTGTAGATCAACCACAACCCCCGGTTGGAGACATGCAGGCCGTGCCGCTGCTCGTTCTCGAGACATCCGAGCGTAAGCCCGAGCGCGCAGAGGGCCGCCGTCGCACCGAGCGCGGCCGTGGTCCAGACGAGCGCACCGAGCTCGCCGGCATGATGCTGCCACCGCGCGAGCGCCCACTCGGTCGGAAGTATGGCCGGGTAGCGCCACCGTTCGGCGACCGACCAGAGGGCATTCGCGGCCAGCGCGGCCAGCGCGAGCACCACCAGGAGGAGTATCGTGCCGCCGGCCGCGATCCTGATTGCCTGCCCGCTGCCGCCGCGCCCTCCGCCGGCGATCCAGACGCGGGCGAGGCGGCCGAGAACCACTTCCGCCCCCCGCCAGGCCGCAATGGCGGCGATCACAATCAAGAGTTGCAGGATCGCGCCGGCCGCCGCGCAGAACCGCGTGGCCAGATCGGGGTCGTTGAACCAGCGCAGCAGCAGGGGAGCCAAAGGCGGCGGTGTCGCCGGCGCCAGCAGCAACGCCATGTCGACGACGGACAGGCTATAGGCGATGACGGCATAGATCGGCAGCCGGATCTGCGGATAGAGGCGGGGCAGCACGGCCTTCAGCCATCCGGTCATGGACCCGTAGCCGAGGCTGCGCGCGATGGCCAGGCTCTCCTTGACCTCGACCTGGCCGCTGGCAGCCAGGGTCATGAGCAGAAGATAGGGCACTTCCTTGACCACCAGCCCGACCGTGAGGGCCAGGCCGAGCGGGTCTTGCACGGTCGCCAGATCCGGCGGAGTCGTCCAGCCGGTCGCCCATGGCGACAGCAGCCGGACGAGCCACCCGCTGGGCGCCAGCAGAAAGGCGAGGCCGATGGCGACGGCGGCGTGGGGGATCGCCAGCAGCGGCGCCAGCAGCCGTTCGAGGGTGCGGAACAGGCGCGTCCCGTGGGCGGCGGCGCAGAATGCGATGACGATGACGACGGAAGCCACGCTGGCGCCGAGGCCGCTCGTCAGGGTCAGCCGCAGGGCCGCCGGCAGCTCGGGGGCGAGCAGGAGGCGACGCCAGGGATCGAGTCCGATTTCGGTCCCGCCGAGCGCCGGCAGGTAGCCGAAGGCGGGCAGCAAGGTGCCGAGCAGACCGGCCACGATCGGGGCAAGAAACACCGCCAGCGTGAGCGCCGGAACCGCCTTCAGCAGATCGGGCTGGGGCCGGCCGTGTGCGGCAAGGGCGCCGCGAACGCTCACTTGGCGTAGCGGCGGCGCCACTCCGCCTCCAGGCGCGTCATCCAGGACGGGTGCGGCTCCAGCAGGACGGGGCCCAGCTCGGCCGGCGACAGGGTCGCAACTCCGAGCGGCAGGGCCGTGAACTTCGCGCGGTCCGCGGGATCGAGCTTGTCCATGGCGAGCACCGTCGGGTCGCCCCAGAGGGACGGGTCCTGCTTGCGCAGCTGCGCCTCCGGCGAGAGCAGGAAGTCGGCCACCACCATAGCCGCTTCCTTGGCGGTGGCGTCGAAGGGGATGGCGACGAAGTGGGTATTCCCGATCGTGCCGCCGTCGAGCACGTAGGTGCGGACCGTCGGCGGCAGCAGGCCCTGGGCGATCGCGGACGACGCCTCGCCCGGATTGAAGGACAGCGAAATGTCGATCTCGCCGTCGTCGAGCAGCTGGCGCTGGGCTTGATCGTTCTGCGGGAAGGTGTGCCCGCCGCGCCACAGCAGCGGATGCAGGCGGTCGAGCCATTCCCACAGCGGAGCGGTCGCGGCATCGAAGTTGCCATCGGTAGCCGGTTGCTGCAGCGCGGCCCGATCCGCGACCAATCCATAGAGTGCCTGTTTGAGGAACGTGCTGCCGGTGAAGTCGGGCGGCGCAGGATAGGTGAAGCGGCCGGGATGGGCCGTCGCCCAGGCGAGGAACTGCGCCATGTCGCGCGGCGGCTGCGTGACCCGCGCCGTGTCGTACAGGAATACGATCTGGGCCATGCCCCAGGGCGACTCGAGGCCATCGGTGGGAACGGTGAAATCAATCCGAGTCGTCGGCTTGGCCGCGGTGTCGACGAGACGATTATTGGGCAGCGCCTCGGCAAAGGGGCCGAACAGCAGCGCCTGCGCCTTCATGGAGGCGAAGTTCTCGCCGTTGATCCAGATCAGATCGACGCTGCCGCCGCTGCTCTTGCCCGCGGTCTTCTCCGCCAGCACGCGCGCGACCGCGTCCGCCGTGTCAGCGAGCTTCACCTGCTTGAGCGTGATCCCGAAGTCGGCGGCGACGCGTTCGCCCACCCAGGCGATGTAGTCGTTGATGCGCTCGCTGCCACCCCAGGCGTTGAAATAGACGGTCTGGCCGCGCGCGGCCGCCACGGTCTGCGGCCAGTCGAGTGGAGTGGTGGCGGTGTCGGCCGATACCGGTCGAGCGACGGTGCTGGCGGCCAGCAGCATAAGGGCCGATATCCGCCGCATCCTGAGGTCTCCCTTGCCAATGGGCGCGACAGTAGCTGGCTGCCGCAGCAGGTGCCAGCGCTCCGGGCTGCCCTCACGGTGCTTTGATCGCGCGGCATCGGCGACCTATGATCGCGCTTGATTCTGGTCAGCATCGGATTCCCGCCGCGATGTCCGCAACCGTAGACGATACTGTCGTGATCGCCGCCGATCGGCTGCGCGCCTTTGCGCAGACGGTCTGCAGCCGTGCCGGCTGCGACGCCGAGGAAGCCGCCGCCATCGCCGGCCACCTGGTGGACGCCAATCTGACCGGGCACGACTCGCACGGCGTCGGCATGCTGACGGACTATGTGCCGGCGATGCGCGAGGGACGGCTCAAGCTCGGGCGGCGGGTGCGTATCTTGCGCGACCAGGGCGCGGTCGTCGTGCTCGACGGTGGGATCGGCGTCGGGCAGGTGCTGGGACGCGAGGCCATGACCATCGGCATCGCGCGGGCGCGCCAGCACGGCGTGGCGCTCGTCGCCCTCCAGCGCTCGCATCATCTCGGCCGCATCGGCGCCTGGGCGGAGCAGTGCGCGGCCGCCGGCCTCGTCTCCATGCACTATGTCAACGTCATCGGCCATCGCACCTATGTGGCGCCCTTCGGCGGGCGCGATGGCCGGCTGGCGACCAATCCGGTCTGCATCGGCCTGCCGGCGACGGACCGCCCGGCGATCATCCTGGACATGGCCACGAGCAAGGTGGCCTTCGGCAAGATCAAGGTCGCCCGCAACAAAGGCCGGCCAGCGCCGGAAGGCGCACTTCTCGATCCCGCCGGCGAGCCGACAACCGACCCCGCGGTCATGTTCGCCCAGCCGATGGGCGCCCTGCTGCCCTTCGGCGAGCACAAGGGCTATGGGCTGGCGCTGATGTGCGACCTGCTGGCGGGTGCGCTCGCCGGCGGCGGCACCAACCGGCCGGAGACTCAGGTCTCCGACACCATCATCAACAGCATGCTGTCGATCATCATCGAGCCGGCCGCGCTGACCAACGCGGCGGGATGGAAGGCCGAGGCCGATGCACTCTGCGACTGGGTGAAATCCTCGCCGGCGCGGGCCGGCTTCGACGCAGTGATGGTTCCGGGCGAGCCGGAGCGGCGCACGCGCGCCGAGCGCGAGCGGCAGGGCATCCCGCTCGACCGCAACACCTGGCAGCAGCTGCTGGCAGCGGCGCGCCTGGCCGGCTGCAAGGCCGAGGAGATTCCGGAGGCTGCGCCGCTGTCTTGAACACGGCGGCGGCCTGTCCTATAAGCGGAGGGGAGCGCGGGTGTAGCTCAATGGCAGAGCAGAAGCTTCCCAAGCTTACGACGAGGGTTCGATTCCCTTCACCCGCTCCAAGGCTATCCATGCGCGAGTTCCAGCGCTTCCAATTCCCCGGCATTCGATGGCAGAAGTTTGCGCACTCTGCGGCACGTAAGGGCGCATCAGCGCGACCGCGCTTGCCGATGCAACATTCCATCTTCGAGGTCTGACGATGAACATGAGGTTCAAACGCTCGGCTGCGGCTGTTGCCGCTCGGCGATCGCATCGGCGCAAGGCGATCCGAATGGAGTTCAGATCGTCAAGTCCGCCGGAGCGATGATTCGCTGGTCATACACCCATGGCAACCAAGCTCCCTGAGGCGCCCCTTCCGGTGCCGCCCATCCGGGTCGATTTCTCCGAGGCCGATCGCGAGTGGATCGCTGAGCGGATCAAGGAGGTCTTGATCACCGGCCGGCTGACCCTCGGGCCGTATGGGGAAGCGTTCGAGAAGCGCTTTGCCGACTTCGCCGGGGCCAAGCACGCCGTGGCGGTCAGCAACGGCACGGCCGCGATCGAGATCGTTCTGCGCAGCATCGGCGTTGCCGGACGTGACGTTCTGGTGCCGGCGAACACGTTCTTTGCGACGGCGGCGGCTGTCATCGCTGCCGGCGCGCGGCCGGTCTTGATGGATACGGATCTGCGAACCCTGTCGACGACCGCCGCAGAAGTCGAGCGCCGCCTGACCGCCAACACCGCCGGCGCCATCATCGTGCACATCGGAGGCCTTGTGACGGATGAGCTGCCCGGGATCGTCGATCTTCTGGCGCGCAAAGGCCTATGGCTGGTCGAGGACGCCGCCCATGCGCACGGCTCGCTGCTCAATGACAAGCATGCAGGCACCTTTGGAATCGCCGGGACATTCAGCTTCTATCCGACAAAGGTCATGACCAGCGCCGAGGGTGGGATGATCGTGACCGACGACGATCGCCTCGCCGACGAGGCCCGACTCTATCGCGACCAGGGCAAGGCCAGCTTCGGCGAGAACATCCATGTCCGCATGGGGAACAACTGGCGGCTGTCGGAACCGCACGCGATCATCGGCCTGCGGCACCTCGAGCATCTGGCGACGATGATCGCCGCCCGTCGTCGCCTCGCCGCCCGCTATGCCGAGGCATTGGCCAAACGAGACCTTGGCTTGCAGCCGCTCGCCACACCGCCCGGCAGCCTGCCCAACTTCTACAAGTACGTCGTCCATCTGCGCAACGACATGGATCGTGCCGCCTTGAAGCAACGGCTACGAACCAAGCAGCAGGTGATCCTCGGCGGCGAGGTCTACGAAAGGCCGCTCCACCTAAGCCCGATCCTTCACGAACTCGATACCGGCGATCTCGGCGGCTCCCTGGTGGCGTGCGGCCGCCATATCTGTCTGCCCATGTTCGCCAGCATGACCGATCAGGAGCTAGAGCGCGTTGTAGCGGCCCTCGAGGCCGTGTGTCTGGTCGGACGGAATTGACGCCGGCTCGACGGCCGCTCTTGGCGCGCGCAAGCTGAACCAGCCGCCGATCAATAGACCCAGGAAGGACCAAAAGAGTTCGCGGGCGCGCCGAATCAGGGCGACGGCGAACCCGACATCCGCCGATCCGGTCAGCAGGCCGCACATCAGGGTGATCGCGCCGTCCTGCACGCCGATGTGGCCGGGAACAAAGAAAGTGGACGAGCGCACAAGAACGACGACCGCTTCGATGAGCCAGCAGTCGGCAAATGCGATGGGCAAGCCGAGAAAATGAAGGATGAGGAACAGCTCGATTGCGCCGCACAGCCAGTTGCCGAAGGCGAACGACAGGGCGACGGAGAAGCGGGTCGGATGGCGGCGGACGAAAACGGCGAGCTGTTCCTCGATGGCCTTGAGTGTCTGCAGCACGGCGCTCAGCCGCGGCCCCCATCGTCCTTTCTCCAACAGGCCTAGGAGGTGCGATAGCCAGCGCAGGTGGAGGGCGGCCAGCACCAGCCCCATGAAGACGACCAGCAGGACACACGCAACCGACACGATCGTCTCGAGCGCGGGGGACAGTATGCCGCGGTGGAACATGAGCGCGACTCCCACCACGACAAGGGGAATCTGCGCGAGCGAATTTATCGTCTGGATCAGCAGGAGCGAGGCCGTGCCGTCACGATAGGAGACGGCATAGTGACGGTTGAGCAGCAATGCCTTGAACGGCTCGCCGCCGAACGAGCCGAACGGCGCCACGATGTTCAGCGCCTCGCCCACCATGTTCACAAGCCACAGCCGTAGCGTCCATCGGGCGGATAGAGCAATGCTTCGAAAGGTGAGATGCCAACTGAAGACATCGGCCTGGAAGCCGATCGCGAACACCGCGACGATCGCGAGCGCGCCCGGCCATCCCAACTGGCCAATCGACTGCACGACGGCCGCAAGTTCAACCTGGGAAAGCAGCCAGCCGAAGAGGGCGAAGCTGGCGAGGAGAACGCAGATCGTGAATACCCTCACGCCACGACCTCGGTCGATTGGCGCGTCTGGCGAACCCAGGCGAGCGTCTCCGCCAGGCCTTCGCGCAATCCGACGGCCGGGGAGAATCCAAGCAGTGCTCTCGCCCGGTCGGAGGTCGTGACCGAGCGCTTGATGTCGCCGAGGCGCAGCGGCGCATAGCGGATGGGGCTCTTCGATTCCGTCAGGTCCAGGATCATGCGGGCGAGACGATTGATGCTGGTCTCCTCAGCGCTGCCGATGTTGATCACGGCATGATCGCCCACGCCGCTGGCGCATGCGGAGACCACGGCGCGCGCGACGTCGCGGGCATGCACGAAATCGCGCGTCTGCTCCCCATCGCCGAAGATCGTGATCGGCCTTCCCGACAGCGCCCTGTCGAGAAAGACCGAGATGACGCCGGAATAGTCGCTTTCAGGGTCCTGGCGAGGACCGTATACGTTCATGAAGCGGAGTGTCGTGAAGGTCAACCCATGGACGCGCGCGTAGTAGTCGAGAAAAAGTTCGCTGCCCAACTTGTCGATGCCGTAAGGCGACGAGGGGCGCACCCGCGATTCCTCGGACACCGGGACGGGCGCATCGTCGTCATAGACTGCGGAGGATGAAGCGAAGACCACTTTCCTGATGCGGCGGCGGCGGGCGTACTCCAGAATCTTCACCGTCCCCTCCAGATTGACCCGAATATCCGTGATCGGATCCTCGACCGAGAGCGGGACCATTGTCCGCGCGGCGAGGTGAACGATGCAGTCAACGGGGCCCAGACGGGACGCTGCATCGTCCAGCACGCTTTCGAAGCCCTCGGTTACATCCGCCTCCAGGAACGTATGACGCGGCTCGCCATCCCATTGACGGAGATTGGCGCGCGATCCCGCGCTGAGATTGTCGATGCCGAGCACGCGACAGCCGGTCGCCATGAGCGCGTCGACGGTATGGCTGCCGATGAATCCGGCGCTGCCGGTGACCAGGGCGACCGGCGCGGACGCGGTCATGAACGATTCCCTTACCCGGTCCGCTCGCGCGGCACGATCCGACCCTCCGGCGTCAGCCCGAATCGGTGTCCGCGCCAAACGAAGCTGCGCTTTGTCAGTGCAATGCACCAGGAGGCGAGCGCCAGCAGGTCCCGCAGCGGCAGAATCCACAGCGCGCGCAAACCCTCCCTGTCCTCAAGATAGAACCGGGCGAAGGCGGCCGACGTCCCCAGCCTGACCGCGAGCGCCCCTGCCAATGCGGCCAGTCCCGTCGAATCGAAATGACGGATCACGGCGTAGAGGAGCGCAAACGGCACCGCGCGCGTCAGAATTGTCAGAGCGAATCCGAGCGGATTGGCCGCCTTGGTGTTCTGATCCCAATAGACCTGATGCTGCCACCAGCGTTCGGCGTCGGGAAAGCCGACGAGGATTTCGACGATGTACGGGACGAAGACCATGCGCTTGCCGAGGCCCACCAAGCGCCGGCCAAGCTCGTAGTCCTCGACGAGGTAGTCGCTCAGGTCCGCCATGCCTCCGACCGCATCGAGATCTCGGCGGCGAAAGGCGACCGACGCGCCCAGGCAGAACGGCGCCACCTTCGACCAATAGGAGAACAGGAGGCCGGGCACGAAGTCGGCGTTGATGCTCAGGAGTTCCAGCTTCTCGTACCAGCGGTCGGCGGCCACTGCGCGATAGAGCGTGCACACATAGGCCACGTCCGGGTCGCGAAGCGGGGAAACGATGGCGGAAAGATAGTCGGGCCGCGTGCGAACGTCGCTATCGCTGATGATCAATACCTCGTTGCGCGCCGCGGCGAGCGCGTTCACGAGGTTCTGCACCTTGCCGTTGACGACAGGCTCGCTCTGTTCGACCACCAGGGTGATGCGGTCCGGATATTCGACGGCGAGTCGGCGCAAGATCGTCAGCGCCGGATCATCCGATCGCTGGACCGCCGTGACGATCTGGAAGTCGGGATAATCCTGCTCACACAGGCTTCGAAGGTTCGCCTCCAGATCCTTGTCCAAGCCATAGATGGGCTTCAGCACCGTGACGGGCGGCCTGAACGAAAGGTCGACCGCGGGTCGATGTCTCAGAGTTCGATCGGCCGCCAATAGGCACAGGCAGGACAGCAGACTGCCGCCGAGGACCGGCGTCAGCAGGGCGATCTCCAGCGAGGTCGAATGCACTGGCCTAGGCCATCCCCAAGCCTATGCCGCGTCGTGCTCGCGGTCCTCGCGCTTGGCGAGAAACTTGAAGAACTCGACGCCCTCGCGCAGTCGGCGCTTGGTCAGTTGCCAGTCGGACAGCATCTCCGTCGTCAGGTCCCACATCTTGCCCGGGCGGAAGTAGAACTTCTTGTAGAACTCGCCGACGGCCTCGAAGATCTCCTCGTGGCTCAGATGGGGATAACTGATGGAGCTGACCTGAATTCCCTCGTCCGCCACGAGGCGCTCCCCCGCCTCGTTGAGGAGCCAGCCGTTCTCCTTGGCTTGATTGTACAGATACGTGCCGGGATAGGCGGCGGCCAGCGACACCTGCAGCGTGTGGGGGTTCACTTCCTGGGCGAAGCGAACCGTCTCCTGAATTGTCTCCTTGGTTTCGCCGGGCAGGCCGAGCACGAACGTGCCGTGCATCTTGATGCCGAGCTTGTGGCAGTCCGCGGAGAAGCGCCGCAGCCACTCGACCCGAATGCCCTTCTTGATATTGTACAGTATCTGCTGGTTGCCCGATTCGTAGCCGACGACGAACAGGCGCAATCCGTTGTCCTTCAGAATCTTCAGGCTTTCGTAGGGGACGTTGCCCTTGGCGTTGCATGACCAGGTGATGCCGAGCTTGCCAAGTTCCTTGGCAATGGCCTCTGCCCGGGGCAGGTCGTCGGTAAAGGTGTCGTCGTCGAAGAAGTACTCCTTGACGTGCGGGAAGTAGGCCTGGGCCTTTCTCATCTCCTCGACGACATCGGCGACGCTGCGCGTGCGATAGCGGTGTCCGCCGATCGTCTGCGGCCACAGGCAGAAGGTACAGCGCGATTTGCAGCCGCGCCCCGTATAGATCGAGACGTAGGGGTGATAGAGATAGCCGATGAAATAGTCGTCGATGACGAGATCACGCTGGTAGACATCGACGACGTGCGGCAGGAGATCCATGTTCTCGAGGATTCCCCGCGGCCTGTTGTGAACGATTTCCCCGCGCGTGCGATGGCTGAGCCCGTCGATCGTCGCCAACGGCCGGCCCTCGGCAACCTCCTTCACGGTGAAGTCGAATTCTCCGCCGGCCACCCAATCGAGCGCGGTCGACGCCGCGAGCGAGCCCTGAGGATCGACCGCGACATGGGCGCCGACCATCCCGATCGAGAGTTTCGGATTGCGCGCCTTCAGGGCCTCCGCCACGCGGACATCGGCCGTGAAGGACGGCGTGGAGGTGTGGAGCACCGCCAGTTCGTAGTCGTCGGCCATGGGCAGGACATCGTCGAGGGTCAGGCCCCGCGCGGGCGCATCGACCAGCTTGCCGCCCGGTACCAGGGCCGCCGGCTGGGCCAGCCAGGTCGGATACCAGAACGAGCGTATCTCGCGTTTCGCCTGATAGCGCGAGCCGGCGCCGCCATCGAAGCCGTTGAAGGACGGAGGGTTGAGAAACAATGTCTTCAGCATGGCCGTGTCACCTCTAGAAGCGGATGAGCCAGGGCAATTCCTCGAGCACAGCCCCGATGGAGCCGAGATTTCCTCGGCGCGTCAACGCCTTTGCACTCTCTTTCAGGTGGCCGCGCTTCACCGCCTGGTAGGCGTCGTGCACGGAAACAGCCACATGCTGCATCGCGCTCGCGTCGCGATAGCAGTCGATCATGCAGCGGGTGCAGTTATCGCGCACGAGCTTGCTGTCGTCAAATTCGTAGATCGAGCACATCGGCGCTTCCCAGTAGTGGCAGCGCCAGAGCATCAGATCCCAATCGAGATAGAAATACCGGTAGCCGCCGAGGCAGGGGAATTTTTCTTTCGTCCCTTCCAGATGGCGTTTCATATCCTCGATGGAGGCGGTCGGATTCACGACCCGGAAACGCTTCTTCAGCGCCTCGACCTTGTCGAAGGCCGCCAGAAGTTCCTCCTTGCCGTAGTCGACCAGATTCGATCCCGAGAAACCCAGAAAGTTCGAATTGAGGTGGGTGAGCGGGTAGGAGAACGTGACGGCAGTGAACCCCAGCGATTCCAAAAAGCCGGGCAAGGCGTCGTAGTCCACGAGGCGACTCATCGTGACCGAAGCGGTCGGATGCACGCCCAATTCTTTCAGGATCGTGACGGCTTCGCGGATCTTGTCGCAGACGCCCGGCAGTCCTCGATTCTGCTCATGCAGTTCGGGCGACGCGGCGTCGATGGAGATGATGAAACTGGACACACCCGCGGCGTGCAGTTCACGGATCTTGTGCGGCTTGAACAGCCCGGCATTTGAAACCAGCATGACTTTCATGCCGAGCCCGGCGCCATACTGCACGAATTCGACGAGGTCCGGGTGCAGCGTCGGCTCGCCGCCCGTGAACAGCAGGTACCGGATCCCCTGACGATACATGATGTCCATGGCATCGAGGGCACCCTGCCTGTCCGCAAATTTCCAATGGGATTTCGGCAGGCTGTCGCGCGCGAAGTTGCAGAAGCCGCAGTTCGCGTTGCAGGCGTTGTTGAGCGCGAACTGGCAGAAGCCGGGACCGCCCTTGTCGAGTACGAGCCGCAGGGTATCAAACCAAGGTTTCCCCTCCGCCGGGGCCGGGTGGCGCTCCTGCTTCGCGGTATCGATGACGTTCAGCTCTGTGCTTGTCATCTTGAACCCGTGTGAGACGAAAGGTTGGACGTGCTCATATTGCTGTCCGACTCCCGGTCTACTATATAGTCCTGACGCGACAATGCGAGAACCTATGTGGCGCGAAAGAATCTTGGGAGCGTTGCTGGCGTTGCTGGTTGTTGTCGGCGCTCCCCGTGCATTTGCCGACGATGCGGGCTCGTCCGACGCGACCTCGACGGTCGAGCGCCTTCACGCCGCGCTGATCGAGGTCATGAAGGATGCGAAGGCGCTCGGCTATGAAGGGCGCCGGCAGCGTCTCGATCCGGTGATCCGGGCGGCATACGATCTGCCAGGGATGACGGAGATCGTGATGGGGCCGGCCTGGAAGTCGCTGTCGCAGACTGACCGGTCGGCGATCGTTGCTGCATTTTCCGACTGGACGGTTGCGAACTATGCCAGCCGCTTCGACGGCTGGGACGGCGAGGCGTTCGTGACCGGCGATCAGGCCGATGGTGGCCGCGGCACGATCGTCGTTCACACGAAACTGACTTCTCAGAAAGACGAGCCGGTCGCCCTGGACTATCGCCTGCGCAAAGGCGACGACGGCTGGCGGATCATCGACGTCTATGCCGACAGCGCGATCAGCGAACTCGCAACGCGGCGAAGCGAATTCGCTTCCGTATTGTCGCAAGGCGGTCTGCCCGTGCTGCTCGACCGGCTTCGCCAGCGGACTCAAGCGCTCGCTCAGCATAGCTGACCGGCCTCCGGCCGCGGCGAGGGGCCGAGAAGCGCCGGCAGGAAGATCAGCGTGGCCAACAGCGTGAAGCCGAGCGCCATCGTCAGCAGAATTCCCAGGTCGGCCGTACCCGGATGTTTCGACAGCGCGAGGCTGCCGAAGGCAGCGGCCGTGGTAAGCGCGCTGTAGAGCATTCCGCGCGCCATCGGCGAGGTCAGCAAAGCGGGTTCGCCGGTGCGCCAGACCGACACGAAATAGATCGGAAAGGTGACGCCGATCCCCAGCAGCAGCGGCAGGCCGATGATGTTGGCAAAATTGATGGGGAACCCCGTGAGGGCGCATATCCCGAGGGTCCAGGTGGCGGCCAACACAAGCGGCATCAGCGTCTTCGCGACGTCGCCGATCCGGCGCTGGGTCGCCCAGAGGAGGACCGCGATGGCGAATAAGGCAAGCACGGCCGCTGTCGCGAAGGCGCCGGTCACGATGCGGCCCGTTTCATAGATCACCACGGGGGGGCCGATTGCCTCCGGCGTCACGGCCCGCACGGCCGCGACAAAGCGGGAAAGAATGTCTATTTCGCGCGCATCACCCGCTGGGTAGACCTGGACGCGATAGCGGCCGTCGGCGGTGACCCAACTCTGCCGCAGGTCTGCCGGTAGATCGCCGATACCCGTCGGTGTGGCCGCTAGGGCGTCTGCAAGCGCGGACCGCTCGGTATCGAAGCCTGTGGTCAGAGCCGACAAGGGACGCGCGATTCGCACCGGATCCCTTTCTGCGAGCACGCGATCGATGGAGGCTGTAAATCGCAGTGCGGCAGCGCGCAATGGTTCAAGGGCGAATTTAGAATCGAGATAGTGCTTTGCCGCAACGCGCGCGTTCGCCGCAGCGTTGGCGATCTCCGTATCCGTCGGCTTGGGTTTTATGGCGGTAGGTCTCAGCGTAGGCCCCAGAATAAGGTCGAGATCGTCAAGGATGGCGAGCTTCGCCGTCTGATCCGTCGGGACGAAATCAAGAATCGTCATCGTTTCCCGCACTTCCGGCAGCGCTGCCAGGCGCGCGGCCATTGCTCCCGCGGCCGCGGTCGACGGCGTCAGAACGTTGAGAGTATTGGGAGTCGCCCACGGATCCTGCATGAGATCGAGCAGCGTCGCCATGGATTCCGTCTTCGGATCCTTCAGCTTGAGCGGATCGAAGTCGAATACAAGCCGTGGCAGCCCCAATCCGGCAAGCAAGGTTGCTGCCGCTGCGATGCCCAGCACCCACCGCCGATGCTTCAAGAGCTGTTTGTTCACGGGCCGCGCCCACTGATAGCCGACCGATGCGCGCCTCGTCTTCGGTCTGATGAGAACGAGAACGGCCGGCAGGAACGTCAGAGTCAGGACGAAGGCGATGACAATGCCGCCGCCGGCGATGATGCCGAGGTCGGCCACGCCGCGGTAGGCGGTCGGCAGGAAGGAGAAAAAACCCAAGGCAGTGGCCGCCGCCGCCTGGGCGAGGGGCAGCGCCATTGTTTGCGCCGCCATGTCGAGGGATTTCCCGAGGTCTTCGTGCCGGTAGCGTTCCTCCTGAAAGCGCAAACAGAACTGGATTCCGAAGTCGACGGCGATTCCCACGAACATCACGGCAAACGCGATCGAAATGAGATTCAACTCGCCGACGGCGAGCGTCGCCCAGCCGGCCGTCGCGAGGAAACCGAAGACCAACGTCAGGAGGACGGCCGCAACCAGCTTGAGCGATTCCAGCGCGAGAACGAGCAGTACTGTGACCAGAGCGACCGATATGAGACCGGCAATGCCCGTCCCCTCGGCGACCGTCGCGAACTCGTCGTCAGAGAGCGGCACCGATCCCGTCAGCCGAACGCGGAACCCGTTCGCAGCAGTCAGGCCGAGCTCGCCGGCCGTTTTGCGAACATAGTCCGTTGCGTTCCCTGCCTGCTGCAGCGCCGTGCGGTCGAGCTTCGGTTGGGCGAGGACGAAGGCACGATGCGACATATCGCCGCGCCCCACCGCTGCAAAGAGGGCAGCCCAGTCGATCGATGCGGCCGCTCCGTCCAACGAGCGCGTCGAAGCGGACGCCACCTGATCGACTGAGGGCGCAAAATCGCTGGCCGCCACGTCACCGGCCGCGGCGGCGTCGAAGACGCGCGTGATCAGCTGGAAGAGCCCGCGCGCACTCGGATCGGTCGACAGCGTGCCGAGCAGCGGCTGCGCATCGACGAGCGTTTTCGACAACGCCTGGAGGTCTCCAAGCGGCTCATAGAGAAGGCCGTTCCGCTTGAAGAAATCGCCGCCTGTGGGCTGCCGAACAGAGACGAACAAACCGCTTGCAGACGACAGTGCCATCGCAAGCCGATCGGCGGCGCGCTCGGCCGAGGCGGTCGAGGGGCCGTCCACGACCACGACGATCACGTCTGCCTCCCCGGGGAACAAGCGGTAAAACTCGTCCTCGGCGACGCGGAAGGGCAAATCGCGAGCAAACAGGGCGTCAGGCTCGGTATTGAATCGGAGGGTAAAGCCGGCGTAGACGGCCGCTGCGACGCAAACGGCCAGCGTGGCAACGACCGTGGCTACAGCTGACCGCCCGCTCGATCGCACGACAAATCTCGTGAGCGCCGTCAGCATGCGAGGCCGGGGGTGGGATAAGCGGCGGTCAATAGCCGTCGTCTGCCGACCAGTCGCTCTCCCAGCGCGGGTCGGAAGGGGCGTCCTCGCGCAGAAATCGGATGTCCGTGGATACGCGCATAAGGTCGATCTGCGGATCCGTCGACGCATGCACAATGCCGGGTGAGTGCATCACGACATCGCCGGTACGATAGTCGGCCCCGAGCCACCGGCGCCCCGTCGCCTCTGCTAGCCATTCCAGGTCGTGCGTGAGCGGGCGCCGATCGTGGGGCCGATCCTTCGGACCGGACGCGCGGCTCAGCGCCTCGATCGCGGGATCCCTGTGAGATTTCTCGAGGTAGAGTAGCCCGCCGGCCTGCAGCGGGCAGTCGCCGATGGGTACCCAGATCGTGACGCAGGAATCTAAGCCGCAATCCAGATAGGTCCGGTCCAGATGGGCGCGTGACGCGACATTCGCGCCGCGGATGAAATGCCGCAGGGGTGTGCGCCAGACCGGCTTTACCGGAGCGCCGAGCAGGGCCTCGGCCATGGCGCGCAGGACGGGCAGCTGTCGAAAGGCCGTGAACTCCTTGGTTCGCACGAAGGTGTGCGCGGGGTGGCCCGCTACACCGTAGGGTGGTAAATCCTCCGGCAGATGCCCCGAGAACTCGCCGCGGCGGGCGTCTCCGTCCTTCAGCATTTGTGCGTCAAACAGGCGGAAATAGGCCTCGCGCAGCCTGAGCACGATATCGGGCGAGAGCGCGTTGCGGACCAGAAGATATCCCTCTTCGGCAAAACGGCGCCGGGCGGATCCATCGGCAAAGAGGGTGAGCCCGCTCTCGCGCAGCGGCGCGAAATAGCGCGATGACAGACGGAGCTTGATTCCGTTAGACGTAAGAGCGGCGATACTCACGTGCGGACTTCCTGCTTTGCGCTCACGTTCAGCGTAGCGTTGTGCGAGTATGCGCGCCCGAATACCCGGCTATCATCCCAAGCTTGCAAGAACCTGTCATCGGCCATCGAGCGGTTGCGGCAGTGTGTCGCAAAGTCTGAATCGTTGTCGGGCCGGAAGTCAAGAGACTGAGGATTCCGGTCTTGCGGTGACGGGGCCAAAGATAAGGTAGGTCGGGACCTGCGAACATTCAACGGACGCGCGACGCTGCCGCCGGACCCCGACTACGTGATCGACACCCTCCCCTGCCAACGCGTCATGGTTTCCGTCCACCCGATCGATCCGTGCGATGTCCCACCGATCGACGGGCCTCTATTGATGACGTGGTTCGTGCCGTCGTTCAAGTGATTCGGTACCCGATGTCGGGGAGGGTGGTGCGAGAAATCTGTGACACGGCCCGGGCAAGTCCGCGGCTTCTCTGCTCTCTTCCTCGCCGACCGCCAGACCGGTCATCGATAGCCGTTCGCGAGGAACCAGGCGATGGCATCGGCAAGCGCTTCTTCCGCCGGCCGGGCCGAATAGTCGAGCTCGCGTTGGGCCTTGGCCGATGAAAAGAACATCGCCTTCTTCGCCAGCTTCACGCCCGTTACGGTGATGAAGGGCTCCCATCGACGACTGACGGTCGCCAGCGCCTCCGACGCGTAGGCGACCGGCATGACGGCTGCCGCCGGCAGCTTGATCCGAGGCGGCTTGCGCCCCACGAGACGTGCGATTGTGACGAGGATCTGCTCCAGTCTAAGGTTGTCGCCGCCGAGGACGTAGCGTTCTCCGGGCTTTCCTTGCTCGTGCGCAAGGATATGGCCGACGGCGACGTCGTCGACGTGGACCACGTTGAGGCCGGTGTCTACAAAGACCGGTATCCGCCCCGCCGCCGCCTCGACTACAATCCGGCCCGTCGGCGTCGGTCGAACGTCGCGCGGCCCAATCGGAGTCGAAGGATTGACAATGACGATCGGCAGGCCCTCCTCTCGCGCCATCCGGCGCATGGCCTCTTCGGCCAGGAACTTGGATCGCTTGTATGGGCCGATCATCTCGTGGAGCGACACGGGCGTCGTTTCGTCGCTCGGCGCGTCATCCGGCCTGAACCCCAGCGTCGCAACGCTGCTGGTGTAGACGATGCGCGAGACGCCGACGTCCGCCGCTGCCCGGATCAACGCGACCGTGGCATCGATGTTGGTTGCATACATCGCCGCGGGGTCGCGCACCCACAGCCGATAGTCCGCCGCGACGTGAAAGAGGTCCCTGATGCCGACGAGTGCGCGCCGACACGCCTCCGGGTCACGCAGATCCCCCTCCGCGATCTCGACGGGGAGGCCGGCGATGTTGCGACGATCACCGCCTGGGCGGGCGAGCACGCGTACGGTATGGCCCCGGGCCAGCAATTGCCGCGTCACGGCAGAACCGACGAAACCGGTCGCGCCCGTCACCAGGGTGCTCATGACACGTTCGCTCTACTCGATGTCGCCGCCTTCTGATTGCGATCGCTGGAAAGCGACTGCGCAGGCCCCAGGAGGTTTGCGGTCGCGAAATGACGGACGATGAAGCAAATCATTGTCACGGCAGATGATTTCGGCCTGTGCGAGGAAGTCAACGACGCCGTAGAGATAGCACACTGCGCCGGCATTTTGAGTGCGGCAAGTTTGATGGTCTCGGCGCCGGCTGCAAAGGATGCGATCGGCCGCGCATTGCGGCTGCGGAGCCTCAGGGTCGGCTTGCACGTCGTGCTCGTCGATGGCCGCCCCGTCCTGCCGCCTGATGAAATTCCGGAGCTTGTCGACGCGAACGGAGCGTTTCCAAGCGACCTGGTGCGAGCCGGCGTGCGTTGGTTCCTGTCGGCGGCGGCGCGGCGCCAGCTCGAACGAGAAATCCGGGCGCAGTTCGACGCCTTCCTCTCCACCGGCCTCGCCTTCGATCACGTCAATGCTCACAACCACATGCACGTGCATCCGACCGTGCTCGGCATCGTCCTGCGGCTCGCCTCGATGTTCGGCGTGCCCTTCATACGACTACCCTTCGAGCCGCTGGCGCTCGGCCGGATCGGCGCTCCGCGGCTGACGATGAGCGAACGTCTCGCTGCTCTCTCGCTGGCGCCGTGGCTGCGATTCATGCGGCGCCGAATCGAACATGCCGGACTTCGACACAACGACACCCTGCTCGGGTTACGCAGGTCCGGACATCTCAATGAAGCCTCCCTGCTGGACCTGCTCAGCCGGCTACCCGAAGGCATCACGGAGCTCTACTTCCACCCGGCGGTACGACGGACGCCCTGGCTCGCCGCCATGATGCCCGGCTATGACAACGAGGGGGAATTTGCGGCGCTCACGAGTTCTTCTGTATCGGATCGGCTGCGTGCCCTTGGTCTGAAGGCAATCGGTTTCACCGACGTGAAATAGACGCCCCGCATTTCGTTCCTACGGATACGATCAGCAGGCCACGGTAGACGTCGAGGCTGTCAGGAACCTGACAGACGGCGCAGCCGCCGGAAGCGGCTTGCTCTGTGGATACATCCGTAGAGGCATAGCGTCCGCCGACGGCGGGACCCGCCGGCCCGAATATCGCGCCGGATACCGCTTCAGGCCTTGCGCCCGCCCCGGCGCGCCCTGCGCGATCCTGTCTTTGCGAGCTTGGGCCTTGCAGCGGCGAGTGGTTTGTAGGCGATCACTTTGATCTCGACGCGACAGTCGAACATGAAGTCGATGCGGAATATCGATCTCGTTGGGCAGTCGCGCTTGAAGAATTCGGCGTAGGCCTTGTTCATCTCCGCGAAGTCGCTGGGATCGCGCAGCCAGACCGAGGCGTCGACGACATCCTCCAAGGTGCAGCCGGCTTCCTTCAGCGCCGCCTCGAGGTTGCGCAACGTGCTGCGAGTCTCGTCCGCGACACTCCGCGGCGGCAGCGTGTTGCCGTCGCTGATGACGAGACCCTTGCCATCATAGACGACGTCCGCCGGGTTGAAGCCGTGGTCGCCCTGCGCCGAGGTGAACACGAAGTCCCCGGCCCGCATGGCCAGCGAAATGGGAAAGCCGGGCTCGCTGCCATAGGCGATCCTGCGCGGCCCAATCGATGCGGCAGGCTTCGGTCTCCGGCTCCTTGCCTTGCCTTTGCGGGTTGCCACCTTCGCCGAATTTCTCATCATCCCCTCCGTGATCGAAAGATTCCGTGCCGGCCTCAGTGGTCGGCGAGAGCAAAGCCGCTCATGTCGATGTCCGGCGTGCCGCTGGCGACCATCGCGGCGACGCGCAGCCCATGGTCCAGCCGAGATGGCTGGGGCCAGCGCCGAGAACAATCGTCCTTATCGCCCATTCGCTCTCCCGGATGGGCGGCGGTTCAGCATCCGCGGGCGTCCACCGGCCAGATCTCGACCAGCGTGTCGCCGCGCACGCAATGATAGCGGTCGTAGAGGTTGATCGTCGGGTCGCAATGCGGGGTCAGGAATTCGACGAGATCGCCGACCTTGAGAGTGCCGCCCTTCTTCGGATCGTAGGTGATGCCGCCATGTTCATCCCCCATCAGCTTGTAGCCGGCATCGGCGAGCCGCGGCGCGGCGATCGTCGGCATGCCACCCTCGGTGGCGAAGGACTTGTAGCCGGCGTTGACGACGGCAAAGCCCTCGCGGCTGGCGCTGACGACCGACGCTTGCACGAACAGCGACGGGACGAACGGCGACGGCCGGCCGGCAATGTCGATCTCGAGATACTCGCGATCCATGAACGGATAGGACCCCGGCTGGATTTCGGTATAGACGCCCCCGGCTGGATCGAAGTCGAAGGTCCCGGTGCCACCGCCCGTGACGACGCCCGGCGCCAACCCCTCCGCTGTCAGGCGCGCCAGCAGCGTGCGCACGCGGGCCATCTGGCCTTCGGCGGCCGCCTTGCGATCGGCGTATGCCGGGATGTGCTGGAAATGGCCGTAGTAGGCTTGGACGCCGGAATAGCGCAGATGCGGCGATGCCCTGATCCTGCGCGCCAGCACTGCGGCGGAGTCCACGCTGGTCGTGCCGGTGCGGCCCTGGCCGACGTCAAACTCGACGATGATCGATAGCGGCTTGCCGGCCTTCTCGCTGGCCGCGGCCAGCGCATCGACGTTGGCCGGATTGTCGGCGGCGACCATCAGGCCCTTGACCCGCCCGTTCAGGGTCATGAGCCGCTCGATCATCGTCGGCGTGACAACCGGCGACGTGATGAGCACGCCCTCGATGCCGCCGCCGGCGATCACCTCCGCCTCGCCCAGGGTCGAGCAGCAGATGCCGATCGCGCCGGCGGCGATCTGCCGACGGGCGATCTCGATCGACTTGGCGCCCTTGCTATGCGGCCGCAGATTGATTCCGGCGCCCTTGGTGTGGGCAGCCATCGCCGCGATGTTGCGCTCGAGCGCGTCGAGGTCGAGCAGCAATGCCGGCGTACTGAGGGTTGCACGCGACCCTTTCACGCCGATGAACCGCTGATTGGGTCCCAGGCCACGTGTGCGGGTTTCAACCATCATCATCTCCTCAACTGAATCCAGACGATTCCATGTGCGCCGATTTCGATCTCGCGCGATGCCAGCGGCGTGGCGTACGCATGCAGGAAGGCTGGGTCCGTCGCTGCCGCCTCGAAGGTCGATTCGTCGAGGCGGCCGATCCGTGCCTTGGCGTCGAGGTCCGGGAGCGTCACCCGCTGCGGAAAGTCCCGCAGATTGGCCAGCCACAGGCTGGTCGCGTCATTCGCCGCGCGATACGCAAGCGTCGCAATCCGGGTTCGATCCGACGATGCCGTCTCCACCAGGGGACGGCCGGCGGCGCGGGCCATGCCGGCGACCACGTGATAGGCGGGATAGACGGCGGCGCGACCGAGATCGTCGAACCAGGGCTGGTCGTAGGGCAGCCGGCGATGGACGATCCCGAACTCGCCGGCCAAGGCGGCGGGGCTGATCGCAGCCACACCGCCGCGCGCCGCTTCGCCGATCGAGGCCAGGGTCCAGGCGGCGCCGAACAAGCCGCGATGGCGCGGATCCATGCGGACCATCGTGCCCCGGACATTGTCCGGGTTCGGTGCCGGATCGCTGCCGGGATTGATGTCCAGGCCGAGACTCGATGCGATCAAGCGATGTGGCGTATTGCCGGCGAAGGCCCTGACTGTCCGAACGATGTGCTGGAAGGACTCCAGATTCTCCATCATCGCGCGGTCATCCGATGCGTGGACGACGCTGCAGACCACATGCGTGATGTAGTCGATCAATCCGATCGGCGGCCAATTGCGATTGAGCTCGGTGAAGAAGCCGAAGGTGCCGCCACCGATCGGGATGTCCGGCAGCGCCACGCGCGCGGCCCGGTGGATCTCGGCCAGCAGCGCGAGCGGCGGCGGCGGTGGCCCGGGTTCCCCGCGGATCCGATCCTCGGCTGCCGCTACGACAATCGATTCCGGACGCACGCCCGATTCCCGGAGTGCGCCGGCGAACTCGACCACCTCCGCGGACGGATCGCGTCGACATGGCACGACCACTTCGAGCGTCAAGCCGGCCCCCACAGCCGCCGCCAGGGCGGCGAGCCGCACTATCTCCCTGGACCCGTGTCCTGCGCGAGGATCGATCCGCCCATTGATCAACTGCGGCCCGGCCAAACGGACGAGTTCGACAGCGGCCCGCGCCTCATCCATCCATTGCAACGGGGCGCGCAGGCCGATTGCGGGCATGCACGTCGTGCCGACGCGACCGAGCGCGACTTGCACCGGGGCTTCTTTGACCGCCTGGCGTGTCTTCGGCATCGTGCCGGAGAAGTTGAGCATCACCGTCTGCGCAACGCTGCTGCCTCCTTTGATCGTGTAGGGATGGGGCAGAGCGAGCGGGCGTACATAGGTCTTGAAGGAAGCATCGAGCCAGTTGCGATGATCCTCCATCTCCCAGGTGTCACCCTCCATCGTGCAGGTCGCCCATATGTCCGGCGCGGCTTCATGCGAAAGCGCCCGCACATCAAGGAAGCACTGTTCGGGGTCGATGAGGTCGGGGAAACGCGCCCGTCGCTTGGTGCCGTCGACATGCGTGACGTCAACCGGACAGCCGGCCACACGCTCGAGCGGATGCAGGATGACGAAGCCGGTGCGATTGGTGACGAAATCTGCAGCCGGGCGGGCGGTGCCAGTGAACCGCAAGGCGCCGTTCGCCTCGCCGACGATCTCCGCCGACCACGGCAGTTCGCCGTCGTCGGTGCGGCACAGCGCCTTGAACGTTACCCGAAAGCCGTGCTCCGTCTGATCGATGCTCAGATCGGATATCTGCGGCGTCGGCGTGCCCCAGTTCCGGTCCCGCACCAGGAAGGCGATGCCGCGCAACACTTCGATATCGCCGAGGCGGATCCAACGTAGCGCGCCGTTTTCGAGCGTTGCCGAGACCGGGCCGGCGGTGAGCTCGATGCGCTCTGGGACTGGCTCGGCCGTACCGAACAATGCGACCGCGCGATCAACCATCGCGGCACCCCGAACGAGTGCGGCATTTCTCCCGTGTCATCGCGTTGTGTACCGTTGCGCCGTACAGTCCGATATTGATGAACCGGGAACAGAAAGGGACGCCGAGATGAAGATCCAACCGGGACGGTTCTCTGGACGGCGCGCCATGGTGACCGGCGCCAGCGCCGGGATCGGGCGCGCAGCCGCCCTGCGTCTTGCTGCCGAGGGCGCGCAGGTGGGGCTGGTCGCGCGGCGGCGCGAGCCGCTGGAGGCCGTCGCCGCGGAGATCGCGGCGTCCGGCGGCGAGGCCCTCGCACTGCCGGCCGACAGTTCCGTCGAGCCCGAGATTGCGGCGGCGATGGACGAGGCGGCCAAGCGTTGGGGCGGTCTCGACATCGTCGTGTCGAATGCGGGGATCGAGCTGCTCGGCCAGGACGATCGGGTCGATCGCCTCGATCGCGCGGTGTGGGATCGCCTGCTGACGACCAACCTGACCGGCCAGTTCCTCGCCTGCAAGCATGGCGCGCGCCATCTGCTGGCAACCGGCGGCGGCGCGATCGTCTGCATCGGTTCGAACGTGGCGTATCTCGGCATGGCCACCAACGAGCCCGCCTATAGCGCGAGCAAGGGCGGCATCCTCGCCATGATGAAGGTGATGGCGATCGACTATGCGCGGCTGAACATCCGCGTGAACATGGTGATCCCCGGCTTCATCGACACGCCGATGAACGCGCCTGTCATGCGCGACCCGAAGGAGCTCGCCTATTGGAGCAACCAAGTGCCTTTGGGACGGGCCGGCACCGCGGAAGAATGCGCGGCGGCCATCCTCTGGCTCGCCTCCGACGAGGCGAGCTATTGCATCGGGACGACGCTGGTGGTCGATGGCGGGCAGTCCTCGATCTGAACGGTGCCTCGTAGGTTGCCACGCACTAAAGTTGTCATTCCCGCGAAAGCGGGAATCCAGGGCAACCGCTCTGCCGCTTGCCCTGGACCCCCGCTTGCGCGGGGGTGACAAACTCAAATGTGGTTTGGTCAAGCGAACCATGCGATCGCTCATGGGCGCGACGTGAGCGTCAGCACCGCGTCCTCTTCGAAGGGTGGCGCCAGCGTGACCGTGCCTTCGGCCGCCAGGATCCCGCCGGAAGCGCGCCGGCCGCTCGCCGGTTCGAACCATTCGGCGGCGAGCCGCGGTCCCTTGAGGGCGCCGAGCTGAACGTCGACCGGTCGGCGCACCGGCAGATAGGCGACACCGAGCCGCCGGTCGCCGGTCATCGCCGCCGTCACGCGGTCGAGGCCGCGCGCCTCACCGAGCCCGCCCGTGACGAGCTTGCGTTCGAGATCGGGCATCATCTCGCTCCAGGGGAGCGCTCGGAAGAAACCGCCCCAGCGCGCCATGGCGAGCGAGCCCGGCAGATCGAGCGCATCCTGCCATCCGTCCCAGAACAACCAGATCGGATGGTTGCCGAAGCAATGGCCGTTGCCGCCGCAGAGCACCGACCAATAGGCCTGGCGGCGGATCTGCTGATGGCTGGCGTTGTGCTCGCCCTCATAGGTGGATTCGAGCAGGAGGAACGGCCAAGGGGGATCGCGCTTCCAGTCCTCGATCAGCGAGCGGTGCACCGTGCCGTAGGTATAGGTGATGTTGACGTCGAGCCAGTCGGCGCCCGGGAAGGATTCGATCGGCGAATATTCCGGGTGCGGATGGGCGGTGAAGAGATTCCTGACACCGGTGCTGCGGATGCCGTGGGCGATCGCGTCGAGACCGGGGCGCGCCAGCTCGGGATGCCAATCGCCGCCCATGCACCAGATGATATTGGCGAAGCGGCCGAAGCGACGGCCGAGATACTCGCCGTATCGGCGGCAGTCTGCGGCGCCGGTCGCCACGATCTCGTCGTACCAGCCGTCGAAATGCGGCGAAATGCCGGGGCCGCGATCGTGCCGGTAGCCGATGTAACAGGGCGCCAGGATCACGGCGATGCCGCGCTCGACGCAGGCCTCGAGCACGCGTTCCGCGGCGTCGAAATAGCTGTCGTTCGGCGTGCTCATGTCGCCGGGCCTGGTGAACGGCTCGCGTCCGGCGAGATCGCGCGGCGGGTCGCGCGAGAACAGATGCTCGATCAGGTTGACGAGGATCGTGTTGAAACCCTTGGCGTGGCGATCGTCGAGATAGCGGATCGCATCGGCGTAATCGAGATTGGCGATCAGCGACCAGGCGGTATCGCCCTGGACCAGGAAGGGCCGGTTGTCGGCGTCGAGCAGCCGCCGCCGGTCGGCGGAGATCTTCAGCGGATGGCGCGCCGGCAGGCCCGGCTCCGGAAGCGGGATCGGCGCCGTGTCGTCGGTCGCGGTCGGATGGGCCGCGTGGTAGCGATGCACTTTCGGCGCGCCCTGCTGGTTCATGATCCCTCTCTGCCGACCGCCATCCCGGCGGCGTCGAACAATCGAAGCCGCGAAGGTGGCAGGCGAACGAAGATTTGGTCACCTTCGCGAATCGGAGTTGCGGCGTCGACCCGCACGTTCAGCGCCGGGCCCTCCGCGAGATGCGCGAGGACGAAGGAATCCGGCCCCACCCGCTCGACCAGCTCGACGCTGGCGGCCAGGGCCTGGGGCTCGCCGGCGCCGACCACCGCGACCTGTTCCGGCCGGATGCCCAGGGTCGCCGGTCCGTCGCCGAGGGTGGCCGAAGCCAGTCCGTCGAGCGCCAATTCGAATGGGCCGCGGAACAGGCGCTGCCCGCCGGCGGACTCGATGCGGCCGGGGATGAGGTTCATTGGCGGGCTGCCGACGAACGTGGCGACGAACGTGTTGGCCGGCGTCGAATAGACCTCGCCCGGCGTTCCCACCTGCTGGATGACGCCCTTGTGCATGAGCACGATCCGGTTCGCCATGGTCATGGCCTCGACCTGATCATGGGTGACATAGATCGTGGTGCGGCCGACCCGCTTGTGGAGACGCACCAGTTCCGTGCGCATCTCGACCCTCAGCAGCGCATCGAGATTGGAGAGCGGCTCATCCATCAGGAAGGCCAGCGGCTCCCGCACGATGGCGCGGCCCAAGGCCACGCGCTGGCGCTGGCCGCCGGAAAGCTCGTCGGGATAACGGTCGAGCTGCGCGCCGAGCTGCAGCAGGGTCGCGGCGCCCTCCACCTTGACGCGCACCGCCTCGCGCGGCGCGCCGCTCATCTTCAGCGGGAAGCCGAGGTTCTCGCGCACGGTCATGTGCGGATAGAGCGCGTAGTTCTGGAACACCATGGCGACGTCGCGGTCGCTGGGCTTGAGATAGTTGGCAAGCCGTCCCCCGACATAGATCTCGCCGTCGCTCAGCTCCTCGAGACCGGCGATCAGCTTCAGGAGGGTACTCTTGCCGCAGCCCGAAGGCCCGAGCAGCGCGATGAACTCGCCGGGCGCGATCGCAAGATTGATTCCGCTGAGCACGGGAACCTTGCCGTAGTTCTTGCCGACCTCGATCAGCTCGATCGCGGGCGCGGCTTGGTCCAGGACGGCGGTCATCGGCGCGCCCTCACTGCTTCAAGGCGCCGGCCAGCGACCGGGCGAGGAATTGCCGCTGCAGCACGAAGAAGAAGATGCCGATCGGTACCAGCGACATGACGGCAGAGGCCGACCACAGGCCGTAGTTGGCGCCGCCATGGGCGCGCAGGGCGGCGACGCCGACGGTCAGCAGCTGGAGATCGTCGCTGGTGGTGGCGATCAGCGGCCAGATGAAGCTCATGAACTGGTCGGTGAAGATGATGACCGCGAGCACGACCAGGCCCGGCTTGATCAGCGGCAGGACGATCCGCCAGTAGATGGCAAACTCGTTCAGGCCGTCGAGCCGCGCCGCGTTCTCGAGGTCGCGCGGCAGGCCGAGGATGAACTGGCGCATCAGGATGGCGCCGAGCGGATTGGCAAGTGGCGGCAGGATCAGCGCCAGATAGGTATTGGTGAGACCGAGGCTGGAGACCAGCGACCACAGCGGCACGATCAGGGCGCCGATCGGCACCATCAGCAGGATCAGCATCAGCATGAAGATCGCCCGCTTGCCGGCGATCTCGATCTTCGCCAGCGCATACCCCGCCATGGAGTCGAGAAATATCTTCAGCGTGGTCACCGATCCCGCGACGAACAGCGTGTTGAACATCCAGCGCAGGAAGCCGGTGTGCCAGAGCAGCTTCTCGTAGTTGCCGAAATAGGGCGGGATCGGCAGCAGCTTGGGCGGGTAGCTGAAGATCTCGGTGGCGTTCTTTAGCGAGGCCAGGAACACGTAATAGAACGGCGCCACCAGGATGAAGGTCACGAGCGCCAGCACGCAGTGCCGCGCCAGTTCGTTGCGCCGCCGCCGACGCCGGCGCACCCGCGCATGATCGGCGGCGATGCGCTTCGGGTTCATGCCGCCGATCGCAGCCGGCGCGTCAAGGGCCTGCGTCATCAGTCGATGCCTCGCCGACTGCGCAGCAGGCGCATCTGAATCAAGGTCAACGCCAAGATGGCGAGGATCAGGACCAGCGAGATCGCCGAGGCGAAGCCGACCTTGTTGTTGGAGGCGAAGACGTAGAGCCAGACGCGATAGATGACCGTGGTGGTCGCCGTTCCCGGCCCGCCATTGGTGAGAACGAGAGCGGTGTCGAAGACCTGCAGGCCCCAGATCGTGGAGACGATGACGGCGAAGAAGATGATCCGGCGCAGCAGCGGCAAGGTGAGATAGCGGAAGCGGGCAAGAGCGGAGGCGCCATCGAGTTCCGCTGCCTGGTAAAGCTCGGCGGGCAGGCCGATGATCGCGGCCACGAAGAACATCGCCCAATAGCCGACATTGCGCCAGACATCGAGCACCGCCAGCACGGTCAGGGCGTTGTCGGCGCCGAGCCAGGTGACCGGCAGCCCGCCGAAGGCCTTGATCACGTCGTTGAAGAGGCCGAAATCGACATTGGTGAGGAAGAGCCAGATCAGCGCCGCCACGACGCCCGGCACCAGGACCGGGAAATAGACCAGGAAGCGATAGATCGAGCCGCCGCGCTCGATGCGGGCGAGGATCAGCGCGACGCCGAGCGCGCCGATCAGGATCAGCGGCACCGACAGCAAGGCGAAGACCAGGGTATTCTGGATCGAGGACCCGGCGCCGACCACGCCGGGAAGCTGGAGGAAATTGTCGAGACCGACGAATTGCGTGCCGCCGAAGATGCTGCCGGAGCGGGTGCTCCACCAGACCGTGCCGATGACCGGAAACACCAGGAAGACGATGAAGCAGAGGAACATCGGGCCGAGGAACATCCAGCCGGTCAACTCGCGCCGTAGCCGCGCCTTCCGCGCGAGACGGCGGTGCTCGGCGGGCGACAATCGGAGTCGGCCCGCCGCACCGGCCGTGAGAGGTGTTGCGGCCGCTTCGGTCACGATCGGCGCGGACTTACGCCGGCCGCCGCAGGATGCTGCCCTCAGATCCCGACTTCATGCTTGACGATCTTCTCGACATTGGCGACCGCGTCCTGCGCCGATTCCTTGCCGGAATAGCAGTTCTGAATTTCCGCCTCCGCAGCCTGCTCGACGGTGGCCCATTGCGCGAAGTTTTCCAGGCCAACCGCATGCTTCACGTAGGACGGCAGCGCCTCCGCCAGCTGGGGCGCCGCGTTCTTGCCATAGCCCTTCTCCGCCGCATCGGTTCGCGCCGGATAGGTTCCGGAATTATCGGCCCAGTAGGCGTCGTTCTCGCCGCTGGTCCACCATTTCAGCACTTCCCACATCAGGTCCTGATCGCCGGATTTGGCGTTCACCATGTAGTAGGTGATGTCGTTGAAATTCACCTGCGAGACCGGTCCAGGCGGATAGGGCAACAACTTCCACTTGAACGGCACCGGATTGGGCAGCGTAGTCGAGGTCGCGAGATCCGAGGACAGCGTGGCGAGCTTGCCGGCGGCGAAGGCGGCCGGCGCCGCATCATAACTGTAGGTGCCGAGCGGCGGTGCGATTCCGTCCTTGAAGAGATCGGCCATCTGCTGGGTGACGGTGACGACGTTCGGCAGGTTCACGTTCGGCGCCTTGTGATCCGCCGTCAGGTAGGAGCCGCCGGCCGAGCGCAGCCTCTGGTACCATTCGCCATAGCCGCCGATCTGGATGCCGAAGCCCGCGCCATAGGTCTCGCCGGCCTTGGTCATCTTGGCGACGCAGTCGTGGAAGGTCTCCCATTTGTCGACGAACGTCTCGTCGTAGCCGGCGGCATTGACCTTATCCATGTTGACGAAGAGCGCGTCCTCGACATGCCAGCTGATCGGCAGGCCGAGCAGCTTCGGGCCGTAGGCGGCGGTGCGCTCCCAGTAGAGATACTTCGCCTTTTCCTCGGCGAAGCCCGGATCGTTGATCCGCGCCGTCAGGTCCGCGAAGCCGTTCCCAGCCTGATAGTCCGGATACGAACTCTCGGTCGTCATGTAGATGTCGTGGCCACCCTCGGCGACGGAGGTGCTGATCTCCTGCGAGGCGGTGTCCCACTGATAGAGCCGGAAATCGAAGGTCACGTCCGGATGCAGCGCATTGAAGCCTTGCGCGATGTGCTTGTGATGATCGACCTCGCCGTCCGACCAGGGACCGACCAGGAAGCGCACGTTGCCCTTCAAATTGCTGCCGGCGGCACCCGCCGGCCTGAAATCGGCAACGATGGAGGCGACCGCCGATGCCGACAGGCCGAGCCCGAGAAGTCGGGTGACGAAGGTCCGGCGCGACAACTTGCCCGCCCGATATGAGTCGGCAAGCCCGCGGGCTTCACGATGCAATGTTCGATTCATCATGCTGTTCTCCCTGTCGCCTGGTTATTTGTCGGTTGCGGCTTCCCGATGCCGGCATGTACCGTTGCCCGGTACAATGTGGTATTCATACGCCTCGGTGCCAGCAGGTGTCAATTCGACTGCGCGAAGCCGTTTGGTTTTTGCAGCGTAGTTACGCGAAGTCTCACTCGCCGGTCAATGTACCGCACTCGGGACAATCGAGGTTCGCATGAATGAATGGTACTCGGATTGGCTTCTTCGCCGCGGCGAGGTTTCCAGTTCGCTCGCCGATACGCTGGAGCAGGCGATCCGCTGCGGCCACTTGCCGGCGGGGACTCAACTGCCGACGCACCGCGGCCTCTCGAAGCGGCTGGGCGTTGCGGTCAGCACGGTCTCGCGGGCCTACGCCGAAGCCACCCGGCGCGGCCTGATCGACGGCGCGGTCGGCCGCGGCACCTTCGTGCTGCCGACCGGGCGGGAGAGCGAGTTCGGATCGAACCGCGACGGCTTGCGGCCGCTGGAGCGGTTGTATCTGCCCCTGATGCAGCGGGAAGACGCCATCAATCTCAGCCTCAACGAGCCGCTGCCCGATGGGACGGGCGAACGCCTGCGCAAGGCGCTGGCAGCGCTGACCGCCAAGGGCAGCCTCGACGATCTCGCCCACTATCAACCGCCGCAGGGACAGCTGGAGCATCGTGTGGCGGGCGCCGCATGGCTGCGCGAACTTGGCGTCGATGTGCCGGCCGACGACGTGTACGCCGTGTCGGGCGGGCAGACCGCGCTGATGACGATATTCCTGGGTCTGGCGCGCCCGGGCGATACCGTGCTCACGGAGGAACTGACCTGGCCGGGCGCCTTGTCCGTCGGCCGCTTGACCGGCATTCGGCTGATGCCGGTCGCCATCGACGATGAAGGCATGGTGCCGGACGCATTCGAAGCGGCGTGCCAGGCGCTTCGCCCGCGCTTCGTCTACACCATGCCGACCCTGCACAATCCGACGACGGCAACCGCCAGCCTCGGCCGTCGCAAGGAGATCGTGCGCATCGCCGGCGCCCACAATGTGTTGATCGTCGAAGATGATGCCTATGGCTTTCTCGTCGAACCGCGTGCCACCCCTTACTGTCAGCTGGCGCGCGACATCACCGTCTATCTGACGAGCATGTCGAAGTCGATCGCGCCGGCCTTGCGGGTCGGCTTCATGGCGGTGCCGCCCCGGCTGCACAAGGCGCTGCGCGCGGCCATGCGCGCGACCACGACGATGGTTTCCCCGGTGCTGCTGGAACTCACCACCCACATGATCAACAGCGGCGCCGGCCGCGAAGCGATACGGTTCCAGACTGCCGCCGCCCGGCAACGGCAACGGCTGGCCGCGTCGATCCTCGGCCAGGGCGGTCCGGCGCCGACCTCGCTCCACTATTGGCTGCGCTTGCCGCCGGACATGCGAAACGCCGCCTTCGTCGCCGATGCTCTGGCCAGCGGCGTCGCGGTTACCCCGGGAGACGTGTTCGCGGTGATGCCGGGGCAGGACCCCGGCGGCGTGCGCTTGTGCCTGTGCGCCGAGCCGAGCCAGGCGCGCGTCGAGCGGGCATTGTCGACGCTCGCGCACCTGCTGCATGCGGACCATGCCGCGGCGCTACCGATCGTCTGACGCGCCGCCGCCTCGGCTGCCGCTGGCACGAGGTCGGCGACCGCAATCGCGTCACCTCCTGCGACGTTCTTGCCTTGCAGCCCGCTCGATATCGTGACGAGAAACTCCGATGTCCCTGAGCATTCGATCGTCGAGGGCTTGCAAGTCCGCTCTCGCCTGCTTGGCTCGACGCGCACGAAGCATTTTCGACCAGAGTTTGGCAGGCAACGACATGATCCAGGCTTGATAACCGGGGTACTCGACTCGCACAGTCTCCAATCGCCTGAAATCTTCGAGCCCGAAATCTTCGAGGTTGATGGGACCGTTCATGACAGGCGGCCTCTCTTGTGACGACGTCGCGGCGGTGACTGACGAAATATTCAGGATGTGGTTTTTCAATCGCAATTCGCCGTGCGTTGCCGGCGGTCCGCTTCTCGTTTGACGTTCTCAAAGAATCCCATCGTCGCCTCTGTGTCTGCAGGGAACGTTGCGCCTGTCCGGTCAGCTGCTCAGACCGAGCGGCCCGACCGGGCCTCTTGTGGCCATCGGCGCGGCAGCCATCGGGCCGCGACGTTCGAATCGAGGTGCCACGAAATAGAACATTTTACCAATAAATGACAACTAGTTACGAAAAATACCTCGTGATAGAAATGTTCTCAGCGGAGCGCACTGGGGTCCTCCTATGAATTGCGGGCGCCGGCACTCAGTCGCAGTCAGCTCTCTTCTCGGAGTCGGGGCCGCTACCCGCGCCGCTTTCAGCGTCCGGTACATTGCTGCGGGAGGATTGGAATCTTCAGAGAGGAGGGGCCGTCATGTTGTCCCGGAAACTGCCCGGCACCGCCGCCGTCGCCGGAACGATCGTCGTGGGCCTACCCGCTTGCCTTTCGACGGCTTCAAGCTGGTCGGCATCGCCGGTCCAAGACGAGGCAACATATCTGCCGGTGCAGAGCATCAGCTATGGTTTCGGCTCGAAGTCGGTGAGCGGGTACTTCGTCCGGCAATCCGCCGGATGCGTCGTTACGCTCATGATCACCGAGAAGGGCGATCCGGAAGAGCATCTGCGGCCGTCTCCGGCGCGCGTTCGTTTCGTGCTGTCCCCGGGGCAGATCACTGGCCTCGACAGCGAGGAAGGGCGCTCGCTCAACCTCACCTGCGGCGCCGATGTGAAGACGCTGTCCGTGGACGTCGGCGAGAGAGACAGGCTTGCCGCGCTGCAAGCGCGGGCGCCCAGGGCGATGGCTGTCACGCCACAGTGGGATGAGTACGGCCACGGACACGACCCTGCTCCGGCTGAGACCATTCGCGCTCTTGGTACCGCGCCTTCCATCGGCACGGCCGTGCGCTGATTGACGCTGTGCCGCGCGTGTGAATAAATCGACGCCAACCGTGCCTGGCCCATGGCACAATCTGGGAGAGAGGGACGTCGATGAACTGGTCACTGAATCGCCGGGGTGTTCTACAGGCCGGCGCTGCAACGCTGTTGGCGGGCTCCGCCATCGGCCGGGCCCTGGCAGGGGACATCCCGACCAAACCCGAGGCGGGCGCGATCAAGATGGGGATCGAGCCGTGGCTCGGCTACGGCATCTGGTACATCGCGGCCAAGAAGGGGATCTTCAAGGCGAACGGCCTCGAGGAGGTCGAGATCGTCAACTTCACGGCCGATGCCGATATCAACGCGGCGCTGGCCGCGGGGCAGCTGCAGTGCGGCAACATCGCCACCCACACCTCGATGGCGTTCGCGGCGGCCGGGTTGCCGATCAAGATCGTGGCGCTGCTCGACGTGTCCATGACCGCCGATGCCATCATTTCCGCCGGCGCGGTCGGATCGATCGCGGACCTCAAGGGCAAGCAGGTCGCCTACGAAGAGGGCACGACCAGCGACATCCTCCTGAACTACGCGCTCGCCGCCAACGGCATGAGCATAGACGACATACAGAAGGTGCCGATGCCGGCTGCCGATGCCGGCTCGGCGCTGATCGCGGGGAAGGTGCCGGTGGCCGTCACCTACGAGCCTTATATCAGTCTCGCCAAGACCCAGAGCGACAAGGTGAAGCTGCTCTATTCCGCGGGCGAGAATCCCGGCCTGATCTCCGACGTCTTCATCGTCCGCGACGAATTCGTCAGCGAGAAGCCCGGACAGATCGTGGCACTCCTGAAATCGTGGGAAGCGGCGCTCGCCGACTACCGCGCCAACACGGCCGAGGGCCGCGCCATCATCTCGGAAGCGGTAGGCGCAAAGCCGGAGGACCTGGCCACCGGCTTCGACGGCGTCACCTACTATTCGCTCGCCGAGAACAAGACCGAGCTCTCCGGGAATTTCGTCCACAAGGTCGTGCCGGCGGTGAAGGCCGCCGCCCTCAAGGCCGGCGTCCTCACCAAGGATGTGGACCTCAACGCGCTGATCGACAGCCGATTCATGGATGCCGCCACCTCCTGAGGCGAAGGCCGCGGACGGCAAGCCCCGTCCCCGGCCCAAAGTACGACGATCGAGCGCTCTCGGCAGGCCGATCTCGGCCGCGGAGTTCATCGGAATTGCCACAGCGGTGTTCGTCGGGCTCGGCCTCGCCTGGTGGCTCGTCACCGCGCTCGAGCTGATCGGGCCGCTCTTCCTCCCACCTCCCCGCGCGGTCGTCGCCCGCCTCGTCGCGCTTGCGGCGAGCGGCGACCTCGCCGAGGACATGCGCGTCAGCGTCTACCGCATAACTGTGGGGTTCCTGATCTCGACGGTGTGCGCGGTGCCGATCGGCATCGTCATAGGCTGCTATAGTCGATGGGAAGCGGCGATTGAACCGCTAGTGGATTTCATACGCTACATGCCCGTCGTGGCGTTCGTGCCGCTCACGATCGTCTGGATAGGTATCGACGACGGGCAGAAATTCCTCATCATTTGGATCGGCACCTTCTTTCAGCAGGTACTGCTGGTGATGGACAACGTGAAGTCGGTGCCGCGGGATTTCGTCAACCTCGGACGTACGTTGGAGATGTCGGAGGCGAAAATACTGCTTCGCATTGTGCTGCCCTCCGCTATGCCGGCGATCTGGGATTCCCTGCGCATCAGCCTCGGCTGGGCCTGGACGTGGCTTGTCGTGGCAGAGCTCGTGGCTGCCACGTCGGGGCTGGGCCACCGGATCAATACGAGCATCCGCTTCTTCCAGGTCGACACAATGTTCGGCTATCTGCTCCTGCTGGGAGTCCTCGGCCTGGCGACCGACCAGACAATGAAGCTGGCCCATCGCCGCTTGTTCCGCTACCTCCGGGACCGCTGATGGCGCGTCCGAAGCTCGTGATCCGCGGTCTCGGCAAGACCTACCGGACCGACCGCGGCGAAGTCGTCGCGCTTGCCGGCGTCGATCTCGACGTTGGCGAGAACGAATTCGTGGCGCTCGTCGGGACCTCCGGTTGTGGCAAGTCGACGCTGCTGTCAATCGTCGCCGGCCTGGAGAGTATGGACCAGGGCGTCGTCACCATCGACGACGAGCCGATCACGGCGCCCGGCCTCGATCGCGGCGTCGTCTTCCAGAGCTACACGCTGCTGCCCTGGCTGACGGCGGAAGGCAACGTCGCCTTCGCCCTCGCCGCCGCCGGCTGCAAGGCCTCAAAGGTGCGGGAGATCGCGCGCGAGCAGCTCGCCCTGGTCGGGCTCGACGGTTTCGAGGAGGCCTATCCGAACGAGCTCTCCGGCGGCATGAAGCAGCGCGTCGCCATCGCCCGCGCGCTTTCCTACCGGCCGCGCATGCTGCTGATGGACGAGCCCTTCGGCGCGCTCGACGCGCTGACCCGCCACCACATGCAGGAGCTGCTGACCCGCATCTGGGAGCGCCATCGGCTGACCGTCCTCTTCATCACCCACGACGTCGAGGAGGCGGTCTATCTCTCCGACCGCGTTGCCGTCATGAGCAACCGCCCCGGCTGCATCAAGACCCTGGTGCCGATCGACCTCGCGCGCCCCCGCCGCTACGAGCTGCTCTCGACGCCGGAGTTTCAGCGCCTCCACCGCACCGTGCTCGACTCGATCCGTGAGGAGTCGATCCAGGTGGCCCAGCTCGGCCGCGCGCTCGAACGGTAAGGAGACCGCTCTTCTCTTCCGGGGGGTAGCCGTCCGGCAATGCGCGGGCTGGATATTTCGGTGAAGTCGAAGTAGTAGCTGAGATGTGGCGCGCTGCTGCGCCAACCCAACCTTTCCGCTGTCATCGCCGGGCTTGACCCGGCGATCCATGGTGCGGTGGCACGATGGATGCCCGCGTAAAGCTTGTCCTCGGGCCGGACGAAGGCCGGACCCGGGGGCGCCGGCATGACAATCGGGTAAATGTGTGTGAGCGAGAGTCATGTCGAAGACCGTGAGCCTGCATGATCTGTCCAAGCTGTCGCCGGCCGAGCGCGCCCGACTCCTCGTGCGCTCAGAGGCCGATCTCGGGCCGATCATCGAGAAGGTGAAGCCGATCATCGCGGCGGTGAAGGCCGAGGGCGACGAAGCACTGGCGCGCTTCGCCCGGCAGTTCGACAAGGCGCCGGTGACGGCCGACCGCATCGCCGCCGCGCCGGCCGATTTCACGGCCGCGTTCGACGCCGTCGATTCCGAGGTCATCGCCGCCATCGAGTATGCCGCCGACGGCATCCGCCGCTTCCACGAGGCGCAGAAGCCCGAGGAAATGTGGATGAAGGAGATCCGGCCCGGCGCCTTCGCCGGCGACCGCTTCATCCCCATACCGTCCGTCGCCTGCTACGTGCCGCGCGGCAAGGGTTCGTTCCCCTCGGTCGTCATGATGACGACGATCCCCGCCGTGGTCGCCGGCGTGCCGCGCATCGCCATCGTCACGCCGCCCGGCCCCGACGGCAATATCGATGCCGCGACCCTGGTGGCGGCCAAGCTCGCCGGCGTGAAGGAGATCTATAAATGCGGCGGCGCCCAGGGCGTGGCCGCCGTCGCCTACGGCACGCAGACGGTGCCGAAGCTGGCCAAGATCGTCGGTCCCGGCAGCCCCTATGTGGTCGCGGCCAAGCGGCTGCTCGCCGACGTCATCGATCCCGGCATTCCCGCGGGCCCGTCGGAATCCATCATTCTCTGCGACGAAACCGCCAACGGCCGGGTCGCCGCGCTCGATCTCATCGTCGAGTCGGAGCATGGGCCCGATTCCTCCGCTTTCCTCGTCACCAACAGCCGCGCCGTGGCCGAGGCCGCGCGCAAGGCGCTGCCCGAATACTGGCAGCAGATGGGCGAGCAGCGTGTGGCCTTCTCCTCGGCGGTGCTGTGCGGGCCGCGCGGCGGCATCGTGCTGGCGCCCGATTTCGACCAGGCCATCGCCTTCGTCAACGACTACGCGCCGGAGCATCTGGAGATCCTCGCCAAGGAGCCGTTCGCCCATCTCGGCCGCATCCAGAATGCCGGCGAGATCCTGCTCGGCGAGCATACGCCGGTGCCGCTCGGCAACTTTGTACTTGGCCCCAACGCGGTGTTGCCGACCTCAGGCCAGGCGCGCACCTGCTCGCCACTGTCGGTGTTCGACTTCATGAAGCGCTCGTCGGTCGGCTACGTCACCGCCGGCGCCTATCCCGAGCTCGCCAGGCATGCCCGCGTGCTCGCCACCTACGAAGGCTTCGACGGCCACGCCAACGCCGTGTCGGGGATGCGCGAACAGGCGATGAAGTCCTGAGATGGCGCGCCGAGGCGGCGAGAACGCGCCGCGGCCGCGCTGGCGGGCAGGTACAACCGCCGGCATGACGCAGCCGGGCATCGACGTGATCTACGATCTGATCGAGACCGGCCAGTCTCGCTGCATTGAGTGACGCTGGAGGCGCGGGCTTCGCCAGCCGCGGACGTTACTTCGCCGGTCTCGCCTTGTCCGGAAGATTGGCAAGGCGCAGGTGATCCTTCCAGCGCTTCAGGCGCTTCGGATCGAGATACGGCCAGCGGTCTTCGTTCGCAAGCGTGTACTTCGGATTCCGACACATGAAATCGTGCGCCAGACGCTCCGCCGGCTTGATCCAGCCAAGCGCCACGTAGTTTGCAATGATGTTCTTGATGACATTGTCTGGAGGAAGCGCGATCTTCAGCAGGGCGTCGAGCGATGCGATGTAGTCCGCACTTTCCCCGGAGAAATAGGCCCGCTCGTAACGCGCCCATCCCAATGTCCACAGGAATCTCTTGGGGTGCTTGACATGCACGCTGCTGATGGCTTCCAGCGTGATCGCGATCGCTTCGTCGATGTCCGCGATCTTGGTGCCGGCAAAGAACTTGGCGTCGGCAACGTCCACGCGCAGGCCGTTCAGGTTGTAGTCGATGGCCTGCTTCTCCGCCTTGGCCAGCGTGGTTTCGTATAGGCCCATCACGGCCTTGCAGGCGGCGGCCCGGCGCGCCTGGAACTTCGCCGTGTAGAGATAGACGCCGGCTTGACTCCAGAGATTGTCGTAATCCTCCGGATCGATCTCCACCGCCTTGTCCACGAGTGTCCGCAGATCAGCGGGCGGCTCCGGCGTGTCGGTCCAGCCGTTGAGCCAGGCGATCAGCTTCGTGTAGGCGAGATGGCCGATGGCGCGCGCGTATTTCGGATGCTCCTTGATGGCGAGCTGGAACATCTTCTGGGCGAGCGTATTCGCCCTGACGGTCGTCTGCGAGTGCAGCCTGAAGCCCTGGAGATAGTACTCCATTGCCTTGATCGGAACGCCCATCTCAGCAGTCTCCTCCCCTTCGGCCGGTCAGTCCGGCAGGCCCGCGCGTCGCAAGTCGGCCATCAGAGCTTCCAGGTCCTTCGGATCCTTGTGCGGCCAGACCGTTTCCCGCTCCAGCCGGTAGTCGGGATCATTTCTCAGGAACTCGGCGGCCATCTGGCGGGCCTCCTCCATCCGACCGAGACGCACGTAGTTGGCGGCGATGTGCCGGCGAACAAGGTTCGGCGCCTGGTTCATTCGCGTCAACGCCGCCACTGCCTCCTCATAGCGGCCACAATGATAGAGCGCAACACCCAGCGACCAGAGATAGGAATCCGGATGAATCGGGTTCAGCCGCACCGCGCGCTGGATGTTGGCGACCGCCTCTTCGGGCCGGCCGACATAGACGAGCGCATCCGCCATGTCGGCGAGCAGATCCGGACTGTTGGGACAGAGCTCGACCGCCCGTTCGAAGGCCGCCATGCCTTTCTCGAATTCACGGCTGTAGATGTAGGCGACACCCAGGCTCCACTGGTTGTCGAAGTCCGACGGACCGAGCACGACAGCCTGCTGGGCGAGCTCGCGGGCCCGCCGCAGCGTCGCCGGCGAGCGTTCCCAGCCGCCCAGCCAAGCCTGGACGTAGGTGTAACCCAGATAGCCGTAGGCCAGCGCAAAGAACGGATCCAGCTCCATCGCCTTGGCGAAGAATTCCTGCGCCTGCTTGTTGGAGTCGGACGTCCAGGCCTGAAACGCCGCCCGCCCGCGCAGATAGAAATCATAGGCCTTCAGGTTCTCCGGCTTCTGGTGCAGGGCCCGCATGCGTTCGGAGATGCTCACGCGGGCCACCAGCGTGCCGACGATCATCTGGACGATTTCGTCCTGGACCTGAAACAGGTCCTGCGCCTTGCGGTCGTAGCGTTCGGCCCACAGGTGGCGGCCGCTCGCCGTCTCCATCAGATTGACATTGATCCGGATCCGATCGCCGCCGCGCTGGACGCTGCCTTGCACGACATAGCCGACGCCGAGATCGCGGCCGAGCGTGTGCGAGTTGCCGGAATTGGCCTTGTAGGCCGCCGCCGTGTGACTCGCGATGACGAACAATTCTGAGAATTTCGACAGATCGGTGACGATGTCGTTGGTCAGGCCATCGCTGAAGTAGCCTTGCCCAGCGTCGCCGCTGAGATTGTCGAAGGGCAGGACTGCAATCGAAGCCGTGGCCGGTTGTTGCGCCTGATGCGCGCTTGCCCGCCTCACGCCCTGTGTCGACGGCGCGCCCTCATAGGGGACGCGGAAGACGTGGATGGCTTCGGCGATGTTCTTCACCCGGTGATGGCCGAGATCCTCGAACGCCAGGTTGGCCTTGCCGCTGATCTGCCGATGAGCGTCGCCGGAAATCAGGATTTCGCCGGGCTCCGCCAGGCCCTGCAGGCGCACCGCCATATTCACGCCATCGCCATAGATATCGTCCGGTTCGACGATGATGTCGCCGAGGTTGATGCCGATCCGATAGTGGAGCGGGGCCGCTTCCGGCAGGCCGGTCCGGCGGCCGGCCACGCCGCTTTGCATGGCGATGGCGCATTGCACGCAGTCGACGATGCTCGCGAACTCGGCGTGCAGGCCATCCCCCGTCGTCTTCACGACCCGGCCGCGATGCGTCTGGGTCAGCGGAGAAAAAATGGCAGCGACGTCGGATTTTATCTGTCGATGGGTCGCGCTTTCGTCGATCCGCATCATGGCGCTATATCCTGCCGCATCGACGACAAGAATCGCCGCAAGCCGCCGAAGATCCCCTTTTTCCGACACGATGTCTCCGCCGGTCGTCTTGCCGTCGGCAATCTAGCACGTGGGATTCGGCAACGTCACCCGCCTGGGCAGAATGACGCGGCGATACCATGACGGCCGCCATGGCCCACCGGCGCAGACGATCGCGGCGATGGCAGCCGATGGCATCCGAGCGCCGCGGAGACGGCGCGAGCGTTGGCGCCGGTAACGGCGGGCGCCGGGATTCGGATCGATCGGACAACATGACCAAGGCCATCGCGTGGCTGCCGCTGATTTCCGGAGTATCCAGCCGGGCGCGCCGGTTGTCTGTGAGGCATCTCACTAATCTGCTGGATGGGAATTGATATTTATGCAGCTTAATCAAAGTCTTGAACCGCAGACTGCCGATTGGTTCGGGGCGATGCGCGCAGTCTAGGAGAACAGTTGGCGGATCGTCGATCGTACTTTGCGCCCGACGCTGAGGTCCCAGCAATTGACGATGGCCAGTCGAAATCCGCCGGGCGGCATGGCGTGAGCGGCGGCAGGCCGCGATTCATCGAACGTGATCTGGATGGAGGATGCGTCGCCGATGCTCAGCAACGCGGCAACCGCCGCCCGGTCGACACGCGACTGCACGCCGTGGGCGCCGAACAAGACCACGCTGTACCCCGTCCGCCGCTGCTCGTCGAAACGCCAGTCGCCGCTGGCGTAGAGGTGGACCACGGCGGCAAGCCACCCGCTGCCATTGAGGTCGATCCATTGGTCGGCCATGCGAAGATGGCATTCGATGATCCGCCCGCCGATCGTCTCGATGTTGATGATTCCCGTGAAACCCACCAGGTTCCGCGCGATCCATTCGCCGAGATAGCGCTCCAGCTCTGGCATCGCTTCGGCATGCACGATCCAGTAGTCGAACGTTCCCTGCGCCACCGGCACGCCCGTCGTGTGCCGGCACCAGGCGATCCGACCATCGGCGAGTGCCAGGTCGGTGCTGACATGCGGGCCGGCCAGCAGCGGCATCCAGAAGTGGCCGGGGGTCAGAGACGCGAGGTACGCCGTATGCGACGCTATGACGCGTCCACCGGCGCCCATGCCCCGGAGGTTGTAGATCGGCTTCGAGAACACCGGGAATTGCGGCGGCGTCGTCCCATGCGGGCCATGAGGCAGACCCTGTGATTCGCAGATGGCGAGCTTGTTGTGCAGCCAGCGCCGCTCGGGATAGAGGTCCCAGGTGGGTGGATCGTCGACCGGTACCGCCACATCGTCCGGACAGGGCTGTTGTGCGAAGTACTGCCAGCGCCAGGAGGCGACGCCGAGGAACGGCATGGCGCGACCGCTACTGCTTCACCGACGCCGACGGGGCTGCCCACCGTGACGGGCGGGACGGCCAACCGCCGCGTTCGCGGTCCCAGGCGTCGGCCGTCAGGTCGGGCGCTGCCTTCAACTCCTCCTTGCGGATGCGCATCGATGGCGTGCGCGAGAAGTCGGCCGCCTGATACGCGACATAGCGTGGGACCTTGAAGGCGGCGAGCCGGCTCGCGCAATAGGCGACGATCTCGTCGGGAGGCAGCTCGTCGGCGGCGCAGCCTTCCAGGAGCTGCACATACGCCTTCACCTCCTCGCCGCGAATCTCGTCGGGCACGGGAATGACGGCCGCATCCCGTATTTTCGGATGGGTACGCAGCACGGCCTCGACCTCGGCGCAGGCGACATTCTCGCCGCCACGGCGCACGATGTCCTTCCGGCGGCCGACGAAATAGAAGAACCCGCGCGCGTCGGCGCGCACGACATCGCCGGTGTGATACCAGCCCCCGCGCATGGCCGCGGCGGTGGCCTCCGGCTGGTTCAGGTAGCCAGCGAACAGGCCGGGCGCCCGGATCAGCAGCTCACCCTCGCGGCCGACGGGAAGGTCGCGGTCCGCCTCATCGACGACCCGCAGCTCGCATTCCGGGACCGCCGCGCCCATCGAACCCGATCCGATCGACGCCTCTGCGCGGTCCGTGGGCACGCGCGTGACCCAGCCGGCTTCGGTGCTGCCGTAGCCATCGAGGAAGGGCACGCCGAAGCGATCGACGAGCTCGCGATGCAAGCCCGCAGGCACGGCCAGGCAGACCGCCAGGCGCAGGCGATGCCGGCGCTCGAGTTTGCTCGGCGCCTGCTTCAGCAGGAGGATCGGCATGGAAGCGATGAGATACACGAGAGTCGCATGATGGTCGTGCGCGACCTGCCAGAACCGGGACACGCTGAAACGGCGCATCACCACGACAGCCTCGCCGGCATGCAGGATGCAAAGCAACGGAAACAGCGAGTCGACATAGTAGAAGGGCACGCAGCAGAGATGGCGGTCGTCGGGCCGGTGCGGAGTCAGGCGCAGATGGACATCGCACACACGCAGCCACCATTCATGGTCGAGCATGCAGCCCTTCGGCGGGCCGGTCGTTCCGGACGTGTAGTGAATGGTCGCGATGTCCCGGCGCACCGCCGCGCAGTGCGCGAGGCGGACGACCTCGGTGTCGGCGCCGTAGGCCGCCAGGCCCGCAGGCTCCGGATCTTGAACGACGACGATCTCGCGGAGCAGCGGACATTCCTTCTTGAGGCGATCGAGGAGACTCTTGTTGGGGGATCCGACGATCGCGATGGCGGCGCCGGAATCCCGCAGGACGTGGCCGGCGTCATGCTCCCCGGCGGTCGGATTCATCGGCACCAGCACGCAGCGCACGGCGAGCGCCGCCATGAGGGCGATCATGAATTCGGCGCGGGTATCCAGCATCACGGCGATGCGGTCGCCCGGCGCGGTGCGGGCGGCAAGGTAGCCGGCGAAACGCTCCGCCTGATCGAGGAACTGCTGCCGGGTGACGACGAGGCCGTCCTCGAAGATCAGAGCCGGCAAGTCCGGCGCCCGCCGGCAGGCCCGGTCCACCAACGCGACGATGCTCTCGCAGGACACCGCGCTCCAGGGCAGCCCGCAATCCCGATGCGCCGCCTCGCTCCCGCTCATGCCGCTTTCCCGTTCCGCAATGACCTCAGGCGCCGACCGCCAACACCGGCTTGCCCAGCACCTCCGGACGCGGCTCGATGCCGAGGCCGGGACGGTCGGGCGCCGTCATCCGGCCGGCCTTCCGCTCCGGGGCACCCTTGGCGATGCTGCGGGTGACGTAAGAGTTGAAATCGGTGGCGGAAAACAGGAACTCCGCCGGCGTCGAGCGCGCGAGGTGCGCGATGGCGGCGGTCGCGATGTCGCCGCCCCAGGTATCCTCGATGGTCATGGCGACCCCCGTGGCGACACAGAGATCGCGCATCTCGCGCGCCCGCGTGAGGCCGCCGACCTTGGAGATCTTGAGGTTGATGACGTCCATGGCGCCGTCGGCGATGGCGCGCAGGAGGATGCCGATGCCGTCGATGTTCTCGTCGAGGATGAAAGGCAGGGCGGTGCGGCGGCGCACGGTCAGGCATTCCTCATAGGTGCGGCAAGGCTGCTCGATATAGACGTCGAGATCGCGCACCGCCTGCACGACGCGCGCGGCCTCGTGCATGGTCCAGCCGGTGTTGCTGTCGGCGATCAGCACGTCGCCGGCTTTCAGGACCTTGCGACAGGCGCGGATGCGCTCGATGTCCATATCGGCATCGCCGCCGACCTTGAGCTGGAACTTGGTGTAGCCCTCGGCGCGATAGGCCTTCACTCGCGCGGCCATCCGGGGCGGCGCGTCCTGCGAGATCGCGCGATAGAGCTTCACGTCGCTCTGCTGCGCGCCCCCCAGCAACACATAGACCGGCAGCCCCGCCGCCTGGCCCAGGATGTCCCAGCAGGCGACATCGACGGCAGATTTTACATAGGGATGCCCGCGCATCGCCTCGTCCATGCGGCGGTTGAGCACGCCGAGATGAGCCGGATCGAGGCCGATCAGTCTCGGCGCCAGCTCCTTCAGTCCCGCGCGCACCCCGGCGGCGTAGGCCGGCAGATAGGCCGGTCCGAGCGGACAGCATTCGCCATGGCCGATGATCCCCGCGTCGGTCTCGACGGCGACGACGGTGGAATCGAACAACTCGACGGCATTCTCGTTCGACCAGGCATAGCGGCCCTCCTTCAGCGGCAGGTCGACCTGGTAGGCGCGGATTGCGGTGATCTTCATGGTCGGAAGGAGTCTCCCCTTGGATGATTCAGATCGAGGCCAGGTAGCCGCCGTCAATGTAAAGACACTGTCCCGTGATATAGGCGGCGGCGTCGGAGCACAGGAACACGGCGGCGCCGACGAGATCGTCCAGCCGGCCGAAGCGGCGCAGGGGAATCTTCGCCAGCATCGCCTGCCGCCATTCGGCATTCTGATAGAACACCTCCGTCAGGTCCGTGCGGAAATAGCCGGGGCCGATGCCGTTGACGCGGATGCCCTTGGCCGCCCACTCGGCCGCCAGCGCCCGCGTCATGCCGAGCAGGCCGCTTTTGGATGAGCCGTAGGGCGCGGCCGTGGGCACGCCGACTTCGGAGGTGAGCGAGCACAGATTGACGATGGCGCCGCCCTTGCTCGCCGCCATGATGCGGGCCGCCGCCTGCGCGCAGAAGAACGCGCCCTTGAGGTTGGTATCGACGATGCGGTCCCACAGCGCCTCGTCGACCGCGAGCGAGTCGCGCACTTCCTCGACGCCGGCATTGTTGACGAGGATGTCGAGGCCGCCGAGCGCCTGCACCGCCCTCTCTACGCCGGCGCGAATGGCCGAGGGATCGCGGACGTCGATGGCGATGGCGACGGACTTGCGTCCGGCGTCCGCGATGGCCGCTGCGGTCGCCGCCAGCGCCGGCGACTCGCGCGCCGCTACCGCCACGTCCGCTCCGGCCTCCGCCAGGCCGACGGCAAGCGCTGCGCCGATGCCGCGGCTGGCGCCGGTCACCAGCGCCTTGCGGCCGCTGAGCGAGAACGAGGGACTGGTCACGCGGCTCCGATCTCCCGGGGTTTCGGGGCGCCATCCAGCCTTGTATAGAAGCGACGCCCTCTCCGATCCGGCGCCACAATGACCGACCGCAACCCGCCCCACAATCCCACTGGCAATCCCACCGAAAGTCCCATTGGCAACCCCACGGGCGAAGCGCGCCGCCTGGTACGCGCCGAGCGCTGGCGCGAAGCGGAGGCGGTGATCGGCCGCCTGATCGCGGCGACGTTCGACCTGCCGGTGGCCGCCGTGGAGATCAACCGCGACCGCTACAGCCTCAACTCGCTCAACGGCTTCGTGACGACGCGTGACGGCCGCACCTTCTTCTTCAAGTTCCATCAGGAGGAGGGCGAGGCCGACACGGTCGGCGAATACTATCGGGCGGAGGTGCTGCGCGACGCCGGCTTCCCGGTCGATCTGCCGCTCCATTCGTCCGGCGAGGTCGGACGCCAGATCCTGCTCTATCGCCGCCGCAGCGAGCCGCGCTTCGCCGACCTCTGCCGCGCCGTCGAGTTGGACGATGCCGACGCGGCGCCGCTCATCGACGCGCAGCGGGCGCTCGACCGCCTCATCGGCGAGCGCTACCTCGCCACCCTGCATGCGACCGACGCCGCACAGGTCGAGGGCGAGTCGGTCCATCGCCTGTTCCACGCCCGTCTGGCCGATCCCGGGCACGACGGCGAACTCGGCGGCCGCGTCCGCCGCTTCTATGTCGACCAGGTCTTCCGTTTCCCCGGCGCCACGCTTCCCTGGCGCGACCTTGCGGACAGGCGCTGGCGCATCAACGGCATCGCCTATCGTCGCTCGCTGCGCGACCTGTTCGAGGAGAGCCGCGAGCGCCTGCAGCCGGCGCGGCTCGCCGGCTACGGCGCGGTCGTCGCCCACGGCGATGCGCACAACGCCAATGTCTGGGCCGAGCCGACGGACGGCGCTCCTCGCCTCGTCTTCTTCGATCCGGCCTTCGCCGGCCGGCATATCCCGGCGCTGCTGGCGGAGATCAAGGCGACGTTCCACAACATCTTCGCCCATCCGCTCTGGCTCTACGACGCGCCCATCGCCGACCGCCGCTTTGCGACAGCGGTGACCGTGGCCGGCGACATCGTCGATGTGCAGACCGACTGGCAGCTGTCGCCGCTGCGGACCGCATTTCTCGAGTCCAAGGCCGCGCTGGTGTGGCGACCGCTGTTGGCGGCGCTGTGCCAGCGCGGCTGGCTGCCCGACGAATGGCGACAGATCGTGCGCTGCGCGCTGTTCTGCTGTCCGACCCTCGTGATGGACCTGCGCGCGGGCGGCGGCGCCGATCACACGCCGGCCACCTCCGCCATCGGCCTGGCAGTCGCGATCATGATGGGCAGCGAGCCGGAAACGGGCTCCGATCCGTTGTCAGTCGCCCTCGACCGGATCGAAGGAATGCACCACAAAGTCACGAAGGACACGAAGAAGGTTGAATGAAGCTCTCATCGGCTGGACGCGCTTTCATCCGCTCTTAGTCATCCCTCACTTCTTTGTGCTCTTCGTGGCTTTGTGGTGGACCTTGGGAGCCGCAGCGCCGCTCAGTCGATAGCGGCGCTCACCACCGGGCCGCGGACGGTAAGGAATTCCTCGACCGCGGCCGCGAAGCGGTCGAAGTCGACGTCGGTCATCGGCAGCGACAGGCTGATGAAGCCGCGCCGCGCCATGTACTGGCCGTGCTCGATGAGGTCGAGATGGAACAACTTCTGCAACTCGGCATACCTGCCGGCGGCGGACGCATCCTTCGGCCACAGGTCCTGCGGCCTGGCAATCGCGCCACGGTGGAAATGCACGGCCAGGATCGAGCCGACACCCAGCACCTGCATCGGCACGTCATGTTTCGCCGCGAGCGCGTTGAGCCGCTCGCGCAGGCGGTCGCCGGCGCCGTTGAGCCGGTCCGCGGCCGCCGGCGTGTAGAGCTCGCGCAGGCCGGTAAGGCCGGCCGCCATGGAGATCACGTTGTTGTTGAAGGTGCCGGCGTGGGAGACGGCGTCGGCGCGGCCGGGATCGTAGCGCGCCATCAGATCGGCGCGCCCCCCGAAGGCGCCAAAGCTGGCGCCGCCGCCGAGATACTTGCCGAAGCTGGTCATGTCCGGCGTCACGCCGGTCGCTTTTTGCAGTCCGCCGGGGGAGAGCCGCGAGGTCATGACCTCGTCGAAGATCAGCACGATGCCGTGCTTCGTGCAGGCGTCGCGCAGCGCCTGCAGGAACTCGCGCGTCGCCGGAATGCCGCCTGCGCCGCCCATCATCGGCTCGATGGCGACGGCGGCCAGTTCCCGCGCATGCTTCTCGATCAGCGCCAGCGCGCCCTCGATGTCGTTGTAGCTCGCGTAGATCCAGGGGAAGGGCGCATTGATCTCGGTCTTGTGCTGGCCGAAGTAGAAGACGCCGCCGTGATAGGCGCCGTGGAACACCATGATCGCCGGCCGGCCCGTGACCAGCCGCGCGGTCGAGAAGGCGAACAGGTTGCTCTCCGTGCCCGAATTGCAGAAGCGCACGCGCTCGACCGACGGGAAGCGCCGGCACAGCTCGGCCGCCAGGTCGGCCTCGTAGGGATTAGGCCCACCGAGCGCTATGCCGTCATCCACCACCTTCTTGATGGCGGCCTGGATGATCGGGTTGGAGTGGCCGTAGAGCCCGGCCGTGTATTCGCCGAGGAAGTCGGCGTAGGAGTGGCCGTCGAGATCGCGCAGACGGCAACCCTCGCCGCCGGCGATGGTCAGCGGAAAGGGCGAATAGTGCAGCACCGTGCGGGTATTGCCGCCGGGCATGGATTCGGCCGCCCGCCGGTGCCGCTCCGCGCTCTTCGGATTGGCGGCGACATAGCGCGCCTCGGCTTCCGCCGCGGCGGCGGCAAGATCGGTGTTCGGGCGAAGGCGGTGCTGCAGCATGGGACGCTCTCCGAGTGCGACATCGGGGACGATGGCTGATAAATCGGTGCTTGTCATCGGGGAAGGCGACGGCCCTTCACGACCCCATCTGCCACGCTCGGATGGCGTCGATGGGATAGATCAGCATGATGATGTTGAGGGTCAGGTTGTCGCGGATCATGTAGCCGACCACCAGTTCGAGCAGGATCGCCAGGGCGACGGAAGCCGCGACCGGCAGGCGCGCCGCCAGCGCGAAACCCACCAGCATGAACGTGATGTCGCTGACCGAGTTGATCACGCTGTCGCCGCGGTAGCCGAGCGAGATGGTCGCTTCGCGATAGCGGTCGATGATGAGCGGGGAGTTCTCGAGGATCTCCCACCCGCCCTCGATCAAGAGCGCGGTCAGCGCGCGTGGACCGAACGACCAGCGTCGCGCCATCAGCCATAGGAGTCCGTAGAGCAACAAGCCATGGATCACGTGCGAGGGCGAATACCAGTCGGCGAGATGCTGGGAATTCTCCGCGCTCATCACGTCGCCTTCCCACAGCTTCACGGTGCCGCAACGGCAGATGAGCGGCTGGCCCATCAAATGGAGGATGAGCGCCGCCGCGGCGATGATGCCGAGGCCGATCAGCACGTAGGCGGTCGGCGAGCCGCGCGTGTCGCTGCTGTCGCTCAGTCGTTTCCGCGGCGTTGGCATGGGCGTGCGGGTCCTTGGGGTCGGAATTGACGATGCCGCGACGGCCTCGCGGATCGCAGACGAGCGCAGATTAACGCCGGAAAACGCGGAGGGCACCCTTCATCGATATCGGTCTCGATCGTTAACCACGGGTAGCGCTCGACGGACGCGGCCAAATCAGGTATGGTGCCGGCCGGGTGGAAATGGCGGAAAGCCGCCTGCTCCCGTCGCGTGACGAAGAAAACAAGGCGAGGGGTCGGACAGCCTATGACTCATGAAATGATCGACCGCGCGCGCCGCTTGCGCGCCGGCACGACCGCTTTGCTTGCAACGGCCGCCCTTGCGGCCGCCCTCGCCGCAGCGCCCTGGGCGGTCGCGTCCGCGAAGGATGAGGCCGGCGCCTGCCTCGGCCTGATCAAGAGCGCCGAGAAATCGCAGGCGATTCCCGATGGTCTGTTGAAGGCGATCGGCTTCACGGAATCCGGCCGCGTCACCGCCGACGGCCGCCGTGTGCCCTGGCCCTGGACCGTGAACGCCGACGGGCAGGGCTACTACTTCGAGACGAAGAAAGAGGCCATCGCCTTCGTGCAGGAGTTGCAGGCCCGCGGCGTCAGCGTCATCGACGTCGGCTGCATGCAGGTGGATCTCTACTACCATCCCGACGCCTTCGCCTCGCTCGACGCCGCCTTCGATCCCGCCACCAACGTCGCCTATGCCGCCAAGTTCCTCAACGAGCTGAAGAGCGAGACCGGCGATTGGGGCGTCGCCACCCAGTATTACCATTCGCGCAACCCCTATCTCGGCCAGGCCTATGCCGGCCGGGTGACTCTCAACGGCTCCGGCAGGGTCATCAGCAGTATCGGGCCGATCAAGCCGCTGTCGTCGGAGGAGAAGGCCGCCTTGGGCGACGAAGTCCCCGATCATATGGCGGCTGCCGATGAGCTGATCGCCCGATCGCGCGCCCTGCGGCAGCCGCGGACGACGCCGGTCGTCGAGCAGGCGGAGGCGACCCTCGAGGCGGACTTCGCCCCGGCCGCCGGCGCGAACGTGCCGCTCCCGGATATCGCGGCCGCCGCCGACGATCAATCGACGCCGATCGAAACAGCCAGGCGCGGCCACAATCGCTGATCGTTGAAGCGGTGGTCACGCCCATCCTTCGCCCGCGAGACGGGCGGGCTCGGGCAAGGCTGCGTGAGCGCCTAGAACGTTCCGCCGATGGTTTCGGCGGTGCCTTCGGTTGTCGCGGCGATGGGGGCGGCCGCATGGTCCTTCGTGCCGCCGTCGTTGGCGGAGCCATCGACGCTGGCAATATCGCTATCGTCTCGGATGCCATCGCCATCATCGCCGTTGCCGAGATCCGGATCGGCCCCGGCTGCCGGGCCCTCGTCAGTGTCGTCGGCACGGTCTGACGCCGGCGGCGTCTTCTCTTCGGCGCTCGCGGCGTTGTCGTCGCTCGGCATCTCCGATTTGACCGCCACCAGCCTGCCGTTGCCGCCCGCATCGGCCAGCGCCGCCTTGCCGGCGATCGCATCGCCATCGTCACCGAACGTGAGGGGGAGAGTCCAAAGTGCCAGCGCGACGACAGTGGTCGCGAGGCTCCATCGGATGCTGTTACGGGAGTTCGCCTTCATCGTGGCCTCCGTGACAGGGATGATCACATGATGTTCGGCCTGCCAGCGTTAACGACTCTTTTACGAAGATGGTTAAGTGGCGAAGAAAGTGTAAAGCTCGACTGAATCCGATGACGCTGGCGCTCTCGCTTGAGGCGGTGACGCCGAAGGAAGCGCGCGAATGCTGAGCCTCAAGGACGCCGACCGAGTGACCTTCTGAGCGGTTCGGGCCGCTCCATTTCCCTGCCCATTCGGTCGCGGCGGCAATTAACGGTTTCGTAAGGATAATAGTTAACTAATCGCAGCACCCGCACCACTTGGCGTTCCGTTCGGACCGGCAGCAACGCATCGCGGCGAACAGCGCGCCGAAGCGTGAGCGTGGCCTCCTGCCGACGGCGCGAAGAAGGTGTGCCGCCGGCGGTTCGTCATTGCAGCCGGATCCGGCCCAGGGGAGCAGGCAGTCGTCGTCGTGGGGCGATAGCGCGCAGGATGGGAACAAAGGAGGCCTTGACGTGCCAGCGTTCGCCGTGAACGGCCAGCGGCGTATGGAATCTTCGCTGGCGATCGGCCTCGGCGTCGTCGCGGCCCTGGGGGCGGCTGCGAATTTCATCTTTGACGAGATCGGCGACGATTGGCTGCGGTTCTCGCTGGTTGCGCAGGCGATCGTCGTCGTCGCCCTTGCGACCGTGCTGGTCCGCCAGATCGTGACGCTGCGGCGTACGCAGGTCTCGCTGGTGGCCGCCAATACCGATCTCGCCGGCGCCCAGGCCTCGCTCGAAACGAACAATCGCATCCTGCGCGCGACGCAGGCGGAGCTGAAACGCGCTCGTCAGCAGCTGATCGACGGCCTCGAAGGATCGTCCGACGGGTTCGCGCTCTACGACCCCGAAGATCGCCTCGTCGTGTGCAACAGCCGCTACCAGCAGCTGTTCGGCCTGCATCCGGACCTGCTGCGGCCGGGGACGCCGTTCGTGGACATCCTGTGCGCTCATGTGAGCGCCGGTCGGGTGGCGGCCGCGGTCGGCCGCGAGGAAGAATGGATCGCCGAGCGGCTGGAGCAGCACCGCGATCCCCGCGGACTGTTCGAGCGCAGCATCGACGGCCATTGGTTCCGCTTCAGCGACCGTCCGACATCCGAGGGCGGCATCATCACCATTTTCACGCAGATCGACGAGCTGAAGCAGCGTGAGCAGCGTCTGCGGGAGAACCAGGCGATCCTGCAGAGCATCCTCGACCACATTCCCGTCACCGTCAGCATCACCGACCGCGAGCGGCGGATCGTGCTGCTCAACCGGCGCCTCGAAAACGTCTATGGCGTGCACCAGGCCGAGGTCGTCGGTCGCAACGTCGACGAAGTGCGGCCCGCCCGTTACAGCGTCGACAGCGCGACCCGCGACCATTTCCGTGTCGTCGAAACCGGCGAAGCGATCCTCGGGCGCCAGGACGACTATAGCGACGGCCGCGACGCGGAGAGCTGGATCACCAATGTCGTCCCGATCAAGGACGAGGACGGCTCCGTTCGATATGTATTGCGGACGACGTACGAAGTGCCGCAGCTGGCCATGGTGAACCGCGCGCTCGCCGACTACCGCGCGTTCCTGATCGAGGCCGAGCGCCAGGCGAAGATCGCCTCGTGGCATCAGACCGTGGAGGGCGGCTACCGCACGATCTGGTCCGAGAATGTCGCGGCGGTCATCGGCTACACGGCCGCCCAGGTCCACGACGATGCGAGCTTTCTCGCGGTGGTTCATCCGGCCGACCGCGAGCGCATCGAGCGCCTGTTCGGCGGGGTCGACGACCATCCGGAATCCTACGATGCGGAGTATCGCGTGGTCCGCGGGGACGGTCGGGTCATCTGGGTCCGCGGCATCACGAAGGTGGAGTTCGATGGGGCCGGCGACCTGGTCCGCTATATCGGCTCGGTACAGGACATCGACGCGACCAAGCGCGCCGAGCAGGCGCTGCGCGACAGCGAGGCCGTTCTGAAAGAGGCGCAACGGCGCGCGCGGCTGGCCTATTGGCTGTGGGACCCGGAGGCGAGACGGTACACGCTTGCCGCGGAAGCCGCGGAGATCCTGGGCCGGCCGGTCGACGATCTCTGGACCAACGATCATTTCCTCCCTTACATTCACGAGGACGATCGCGCGTGGGTCGCCGAGGCCTATCTCGGCCAGACCGAGCGGCTCGAACCCTGCGTCATCGAGTACCGCTGGCGCCGGCCGGACGGCAGGGTCATCTGGCTGCGCGACATGTGCGAGCAGGAATGCGATCCGGGCGGCCGGGTGCGCCGCCTGGTCGGCACCATCCAGGACGTGACGGAGCAGAAGCGCAGCGAGGAAGCCCTGCGCGAGAACCAGGCGCTGCTGCTGGCGGCCCAGCGGCGCGCGCGCATCGCCTATTGGCTGGAAGACACCGGACCCGGCCACGCCTATGTCACCTCCGACTTCATGGCCGAGGTGCTGGGGGTGCCGACGGACGCGGTCCCGACTACCGACGGCGACTACCTGAAGCTCGTGCATCCGGAGGACCGCGCCGGGGTCGCGCATGCCTACGGGCGCGCGGTCGCCGGCAACACGCCCTACGCCATCGAATACCGCGTGTTCCGCACCGACGGCAGCATCGGGTGGCTGCGCGAACTGGCGGAGTTCCAGGTCGGGCTGGCGGGCAGGCCGATCCGCCTGATCGGCACGATCCAGGACATCACCGAGCAGAAGGCGATCGAGACGGCGCTGCGCGACAGTGAGGCCCGCATGCGCGCCTTTATGGACAACGCGCCCGTCGGGATATTCGTGAAGGATCTCGATGGCCGCTTCACCATGCTCAATCGGCATGACGCCGAGTTTTTCGGCCGCCAGCCCGAGGACGTCATCGGCCGCCGCTCCGCTGACCTCCTGGCGAGTGACGATGCCGCGATCGTCGAAGCCCACGACAGATCCGTGCTGGCGGCGGGCACGCCCGTCGAGCGCGAGCTGCATTTCGTCAATCGGCCGTGGATCGAGTGGAGCTACGAGGTCAAGTTCCCGATCAGGGACGGCGGCGGCGCGGTTGTGGCGATCGGCGGCGTCGCCGTCGACATCAGCGCCCTCAAGCGCGCGGAGCAGGCCTTGCGCGACAGCGAGGCGCGCATGCGCGCCTTCATGGATCACGCACCGATGCTGATCTATCTCAAGGACACCGAAGGGAGATACCAGCTCGTCAATCGGGAGTTCGAGCGCGTCGAGGGCGTCAGCGAAGAACAGCTCCGCGGCAAGACCGTCTTCGATGTCCTGCCGCGCGAGCACGCCGAGTTGTTCGCTGCCTCCGATCGCGAGGCCATGGTCCTTGGCCACATGGTCGCCCACGAGAACCACGATCCCGCGCGCGTCGTCTATCGCGACAGTCTCGCGGTCAAGTTCCCGGTGCGCGACGGCAGGGGCAATCTCGTGGGCATCGGCGGCTTCACCCAGGACATCACGGAGCGCAAGCGGGCGGAGAACGCCTTGCGCGAGAGCGAGGCGCGCCTGCGCCGCGCGCAGCTGCAGGCAAAACTGGCGTGCTGGTCATGGGATCTTCAGGGAGGCACCTACGCCTGGGCGGCAGGCTCGGGACTCGTGCTGGGCTTGCCCGATGCCGATCTGCCGGTCGATTATGCCGCTTACCGCGCCTTCGTCGATCCTGCGGATAGTGACGCGCTGCGGCGTCTCTATATGGAAGTGGAGGCGGGCAGGGACGCCTATACGACCGGGTACCGGATGCTGCGACCCGACGGCGCGATCATCTGGGTCGAGGAGATCGGCGAGGTCGAGCGCGACGCCGGCGGCCGGCGCGTCTCGGTGAGCGGCACGCTCCAGGACGTCACCGAACGCAGGCGGGCCGAAGCGGCGTTGCGCGACAGCGAGGCGCGGCTGCGCGGGTTCCTCGACCACGCGCCCTTCGCGATGTACCTGAAGGACACGGATCTGCGCTACCAGCTGGTGAACCGCGCCGTCGAGCAGTTCCAGGGCATGACGGCCGCGGAGATCTGCGGCAAGACGCCGGCGCAGATCTATCCGCCCGGGCTCGCCGAGCGGTTCGTCGCCGAGGACCGCGAAGTATTGGAGCGCGGCGTGCCCGTCACGTTCGAATACAGCGACTCCGCGATGGACAGCTACGCCGATTCCCTCACCGTCCGCTTCCCCGTGCGCGATTCCGGCGGCCGCATCGTCGCCATCGGCGGCATCACGCAGGATATCTCCGAACGCAAGCAGGCGGAGCGCGCGCTGCGCGAGAGCGAGGAGCGGCTCAAGGATGCGCAGCGGCGGGCCAAGCTGGCCTATTGGTCCTGGGATCCGGTGGTGCGCGAATACGTGTTCGGAGAGGAATACACGGAGATCATTGGCGTCGACTCGGTGCAGGACATCCAGACCGACGACCAGTATCTGCGTTTCGTTCACGAGGCGGACCGCGACAGGGTAACCGCGAGCCTGCAGCGACAGCGGGACGATCTCGAGCCCGGCGTCCTCGAATACCGCGTGCGCCGGCCTGACGGCCGCATCGTCTGGCTGCGCGACAGCTGTGAGCGGGAGCTGGACGCGGCGGGCCGGGGCGTGCGGCTGGTCGGAACCGCGCAGGACGTCACCGATCAGAAAACGGTGGAGCAGGCGCTGCGCGAGAGCGAGGCGCGCATGCGCAGCTTCATGGACAATGCGCCGGTGGCCGTGGCCATCAAGGATCTGGAGCGCCGGTTCGTCCTGCTCAACAACAAGATCGAGCGCGCCTTCGACCGTCCGGTCTCGGAGATCATCGGCCGGCGCACGATCGAGCTGTCCGCATCGGAAGGAGCCGTGTTCGTCGACACCCTCGAGCAGGAGGTCATCGCCAGCGGGAAAGCGGTGACCGCCGAGGTGTTCTTCCCCGAGCGGAACGCGCTGCCCTGGACCTTCGAGGTGAAGTTCCCGATCCGCGATGCCACCGGCGCGATGGTCGCGATCGGCAGCGTCGCCGTCGACATCGGCGATCGCAAGAAGGCCGAGCTGGCGCTCGCGGAGAGCGAGGCGCGTTTCCGCAGCTTCATGGACAACGCGCCCTTCGACATGGTCGTGAAGGATCTGCAGGGCCGCTATCTGATGGTCAATCGCGGCGTCGAAGCGGCGTGGCAGCTCACCACCGCCGAGATCCTCGGACGCCGCCTGCCCGATCTGTCGCGCAGCGGCGGCGTCGGGCAGGTGGAAGCGATCGAGCGCGAGGTCGTGGAAACCGGCCACATCGTGGCGCGCGAGGTGCATTTCGCCGACCTCGGTCCGGAGTGGACCTATGAGGTCAAGTTCCCCATCAGGGACGCCGTCGGCGGCATCGTCGCGCTCGGCGGCGTCGCCATCGACATCAGCGACCGCAAGAAGGCCCAGATGGCGCTCGCGGAGAGCGAGGCGCGGCTGCGGCGGGCCCAGCAGCAGGCGCGGCTCGCCTACTGGAGCTGGCAGTTCGCCACCGAGCGGGCGGAGGAGGAGTACCGCTGGTCGCCGGGCTCTGGTCTGCTCTTGGGTATGGCCGATGCCGACATGCCCCGGAACGATGGCGAAAGCATGAACATCACCATTCCGGAAGATCGCGAACGCCTGCGGCGCCTCTACGACGAGGTGCGCGCCAGGCTCGACAACTACGCCGTCGAGTATCGCGCCCGCCGCCACGACGGCGTCGTCGTCTGGGTGCGCGAGATCGCCGAAGTCGTGCGCGACGCCGAGGGCCGCCGCGTCGGCGTCGAGGGCACCATGCAGGACATCACCGACCAGCGCGCCCTCGAAGAACAGCTGCGGCAGGCCCAGAAGATGGAGTCGATCGGCCAGCTCACGGGCGGCATCGCCCACGACTTCAACAACCTGATGGCGGTCATCCTCGGCAACCTGGAGCTGCTCGCCGAGGATCTTCCCGGCAACGCCGCGGCGCAGCAGAAGATCGGCACCGCGATCCGCTCCACCCTGCGCGGCTCCGATCTCACCCAGCGGCTGCTGGCCTTCGCCCGCCAGCAATCGCTGGCGCCCAAGCTGACACATATCGACGAGCTCATCCACAGCATGCGCGACCTGCTGCTGCGGCCGCTCGGTCCGGCCATCGCGGCGACGTTCGCCCTCGGCGGCGGCCTGCGGCCGACGGAGATCGACCAGGCGCGCCTGGAGACCTCGTTGCTGAACCTGGTCATCAATGCGCGCGACGCCATGCCCGCCGGCGGTAAGCTCAACATCGCGACGAGCAACGTCACGATCGAACCCGACGATATCAGGCAGAGCGAAGGCCTGGCGCCCGGCGACTACGTCCTCATCGCTGTCAGCGACAGCGGCGAGGGCATGACCGAGGAGGTGCGGGCGCGGGCCTTCGATCCCTTCTTCACCACCAAGGGGATCGGCAAGGGCACCGGGCTCGGCCTCAGCATGGTCTATGGCTTCGTCAAGCAGTCCGGCGGCCATATCGAGCTGATCAGCGAGGTCGGGCGCGGCACGACCGCGAAGATCTACCTGCCCGCCGCGAAGGGTTCGGCCGCGGTCGCCGGGGCGCCGGCCCCTCGGCAAGGTTGACCGGACGCGCGCCATGCGGGAAGCTTTGGACAATAGAGGTGACGCATGAGCGAGCGGCGGCTGCTGGTGGTCGATGACGAGCCCGATTTCGCGCAGTTCGTGAGCAACGCGGCGGGCGATCTCGGCTACGAGACCCGCATCTGCACCCAGTCGAAGGAGTTCCGCCGCATCTACGCGGAATTCGCGCCCACCCATATCGTCCTCGACGTGGTGATGCCGGAGATCGACGGCATCGAGATCATGCAGTGGCTGGCCGCCCAGGGAGCGACGGCCAGGGTCGTGATCACCACCGGCTACAATCCGCAATACGCCAAGATGGCCGGCCTGGTCGGCGCCGACCGTGGCCTGCAGGCCGTGCAGACCCTGACCAAGCCCGTCCGCCTCGCCGACCTGCGCGCGGCGCTGGCGTGAGAATCATAGGCGCGCTGCCCGCGCCCGCGGGCCGCCTCCACGATTCATTAAGGTAAATAGCCATTTGTTACAAATAATCCAATCCTTTGTCAGACTCTTAACTTGCCTTTAACTTGTAGTTGGGTAGAATTTGATATAAATAATCGGCGTAGTTAACAGAATTTACCAAAAGAACTATTCCTGACGAACGCCGCATTTCGGCAGATTGTCGCTCGCGGAGCTGGGAGCACAGGGATGACGATCGACGAGATGAAGGACATGGGCGCGCGCCGCGTGCGGCTGGAGCTGCAGCCGTCGCTGCGCAGCCTGGGCGTCGGCGACGATGCCTATGTCGTGATCGACAACGTGCCGGCCGATGCCCATCTGTCGGCCGGCTACGGCAATGCCGACCGCAGCTGGCTGGTGCCGGCCTCGGAGTTCAGCCAGGTCGACATCGTGGCGCCCGACGGCGACGGCGAGCCCGTCGTCCTCAATGTGCGCGTCGTGTCGCTCGACCCGAACGGCGACAGTTTCGCCTCGACGATCGCGCGCTTCGACATCCACATCGCACCGGACGGCACGATCTCGACTTTGCAGCCCAGTGCGTCGGCGCCGAACGCGCTGCGGCCACGCTCGAAACTCCCGGCCCTTCCCGGCCGGCCGACGGCGGTCAACCGCGCGCGCGCCGACCGCTATCTGCCGCTCGTCGATTCCGAGGACGAGCTGCCGCAGGACGTGCGCGAGGCCAGCCATGCCCTGGCAAAGGCGCGCGCCGCCGGCCGTGACGACGGCGCTGCCGCCCGCTTCTCGCGCGCCATGGCCAAGTGGCAGGCGCAGGAGCTGCAGCGCTGGGCCTATCGCGAGGCCGAGCTGGTGCGCCGGCAGCGCCAGGAGCTGGCCGGCATCGCCGCCCGCCTGCGTGTCGTCGAGGGCGGCCGCGAGGTCAGCCTGGACGAGCGCTGGAGTTCGAAATTCGCCGAGCTGCTGACCGCCCAGGGCGCCGAGCTTCCGACCCGCCCCCAGGACGGCGACACCGCCTACGACGCCGC
>Ga0137403_10000348_pt1 | contig 59341 bp, 64 predicted proteins | sample CZOMad2_1_16fung_FD_122057 | JGI IMG/M metagenome (GOLD analysis project Ga0137403, IMG submission 122057) | Vadose zone soil fungal communities from Angelo Coast Range Reserve, California, USA - CZOMad2_1_16fungal (Hybrid Assembly) | ecosystem: Environmental > Terrestrial > Soil > Vadose zone...
CGAGCACCTCCATGACGCCTCGCTCGCCGACGCCCAAGCGCCGCATCTCGCCCAGGTGAAACGCGGTCCCGAACGACGAGCGGGTCGTGACCGAGACCGCGAACGCCAGCGCTTCCTTGTGACGGCGCGTGAGTCGATTGTCGGCGAACACTCGCCGCGCGGCGCCCCAGAGATCGGCCAGGTATCCGGGATCGGCGGCGACACGGCGAAACGCGGCCGGCACGTCGGCGCGATCGTAGAAGGCGCGGATCTCGGCGAAGACCGCTTCCGCCTCGGTGCTCGGGCGCGCCGGCTCGAGCGACTCCAGCGGCGAGTCGGCGACGACGTTGAGCGCGTTGGTGACGCCGACCAGCAGCGCGGCCTCGTACCAGAGCGCGTCATCGGACATTCCCTGCAGCTTCCCGGCTGCAGTGTGCGCGCGTGCTCAGTAGGCGCAGGCGTTGACGCCGCTCACGACCGCGGCGACCATCTCCTTCTCGGCGCGGGTCCATTCGCCCGGCATCATCGCGCGCTTCATCGCGCGCCCGTGGAAGGCGCCGAGCTCTGGATCCCACGCCATCACCCGACTCATCGCCGGCGGCTCCGCGAAGTCGTATTTGAACCAGGCCTTCGCCACCTCGAAGAGCTTCCGGATGGGCTCGGGATACTCGGAGGCGTCTCTCAGTCTGACCGTCGGCATGGACTCAGCTCCTTCTGGCGCGTGCGGCGTTGCCCGCGGCCGCCGCGTGGATCAGCCAGCGTCCGGGCCAGCCCTCGACCACGCAGTCGGACCGGATCGCTCGCGCGCGCGTGAGGATCGCCACCGCCCGCGCCACCTCGCCGGCGGGAAGGCCGAACAGCCTCGTGAGCGAGCGCTCGCTGGTGAACACCGCGCCGCGGGTGTAGCGCTCGATCAACCCGGTGACGGCCACCTCGCGCGCCAGGCGCCGCCCCTCGGCGACTTCCTCCGGCAGCCACGACTCCACGAGGTCCCAGCGATACGAGAAGGTCGGGTCGTAGCGCTCCTCGCTCTTCACCACCCAGAGCCCTTGCTGGAGCTCCGCCATCGCGCGCTCGAAGCCGCGCGTCTTGGCGGGCTCGAGCATGAACACGTTCGCGCGCAGCTCGCGCGTGTACTGCGGGTGCTCGTCGAGCATCGCGTCCATGATCCGCCGGGCCGTGTGCGAGAGTCGTCCGGCCTCGTACTCGCCCCGGTAGTCGCGCGCCCGCTGGCGGCCGCGCACCAGCGCGTAGAACATCGGGAACAGATCGAGCGCGACCAGGAGCGGCCGGCCCTTCAGGAGCTTGCCGTAGTACACGCGCTTTCGGGCCGGCAGCATATCTTTCAAACTCCACGTGAGACCGACGCCGGCGTCGTGGTGCGAGTGACGCGGCCAGCGCGGATTCGCTCGGCCCGCCACCGCCTCCCACAGGCAGGCGACGCCTTCCGGGAATCGATAGAAGGTCGAGCAGAAGCCGACGTCGCGCACGAACGCGAGCGCGCCGCGCTCGCCCTGGACGCGGTGCGCCGGCAGCCGGCGAAACTTGCGGTCGCGGAGACGACCGAGCGCAGTGCCGGTCAACGCAGATCTCTCACGGGTGCGATGGCCTCCCTTGGCCTCACGGAGAGGCCTCTCACACGCGCAGGCCTCTCATTGACCACATTTCTGTCGCTGTTGTAAAGTGCGCTCCATGAAAAAGAAGAAGTCGACCACGAAGGCGGCGGCGCGGAAGCGGGCCGGCCGGAAGCCGGCTGCGCCGAAGCAGGCCAAGTCGGCCGCGTCCTATACGCCCAAGCCGGTCCAGGGAAACGGCTGGGCGCCGTTCCGCTACCCGCCGCAGTAGCGGACGCTCCTGGACAGGCTCCTGCCCCACCTGGCGCCCGGCGCCGTGTTGCTCCTGGGCGCCACGGTCGTCTTGCAGTCTGCGTCGATTCGCGCGGCGGTCGCGGCTTCCGCGCCCGTCTATTCGTGGATCATCTTCGGCGCGGGGATCCTCCTCGGCTGGCGATTCAAGCGTAGGCAGCTCGTCGTCGCGCTGGCCGTTCTCTTCGCCGCCGAGCGGGCGATCGCGTTCTTCCCGCCGGTCGGCCAGCCGGCGCCGGTCGGCCCAGTCGTGTTCTCCGCGGTGGCGCTGCTCCTCCCGCTCGACCTGGCGGCGATCGCCTGGCTCTCGGAGCGGACGATGTCGACCTGGGTCGGCCGGGTCGTCCTCGGCGCCATCCTGGGCCAGCCACTCGCCGTCGCGCTGCTCCTGCGTCCGGAGCTGGCCTCGCTCGTCCAGGCCCTGCAGCAGGGGTTCGTGGCCGGCGGCCTCCCCTTTACGAGGATCCCCGCACCCGCGCTCCTCGCGTTCCTGGTCGCGATCGCGCTCACCGCCCTGCGGTTCGTCGTCCGTCGCACGGTCATCCAGGCGAGCCTCGCCTGGGCGCTCCTCGCCGCGCTGCTCGGCCTTCACGGCGACGGCCCGGCGTCCACGGTGTACCTGGCGACGGGCGGGCTCGTCCTCATCGTGTCGCTGATCGAGACCTCGCACCGGATGGCGTTCAGCGACGAGCTGACCGGACTGCCGTCTCGCCGCGCGCTGACCGATGCGCTCATACGGCTGCCCGAGCTCTACACGGTCGCGATGATCGACATCGATCACTTCAAGAAGCTCAACGACGAGTACGGCCACGCGGCGGGCGACCAGGTGCTCCGCATGATCGGCTCGACCTTGATGCGAACCGAAGGCGGCGGACGGCCGTTTCGCTACGGAGGCGAGGAGTTCGCGGTGCTGTTCCCCGGCAAATCGGCGGAGGAGGCGCTGCCGTACCTCGAGGACCTCCGGGAGGCCATCGAAGACTCGAGCTTCACCCTGCGCGGGCGGGATCGTCCCAAGATGAGGCCCGACAAGCCCGTACGCTCGACCGGCGGCCGGCGAACCATCTCGATCACGGTCAGCATCGGTGTCGCGGAGCCGGACGAGGTCGGCGTCGATCCTGACGACGTGCTCCGCGCCGCCGACCAGGCACTGTACCGGGCCAAGCGTACCGGCCGCAACCGGGTCTGCGTCGCGGAGTAGTCGCTAGTCCAGGCCCCAGGTGAAGACGCGGCCCGGCGTCACCTCGACGACGACCGAATCCGACTCGTCGAGCGCCGCTTCGCGGCGATACTGCGGGTACTTCCGGTACAGGAGCGCGCGGATCTTCCTGAACCGCGGGCCCTTCGCGAAGAGCCGCGTCGTGCCCTGCACCATGGCGCCCTTGATGTGCGACCAATCGTCGGAGTACAGATCGACCGTCACCGCCACGCGCGGGTTCTCGGCGAGGTTCAGCACTTTTCGAACTTTGCTCGCGGAGGCGAAATAGATTCTCCCGTCGACCACGACCTGACACACGGGAACCAGATGCGGCATGCCCCGAGTGCCCGCGGTGGCCACCCGACAGATCCGCTCGCGGTCGAACCAGCGCGCGATCGATTTCTTGAGCCGCATCGGGCTCAGGCCTTCCCCGCCTCGCCGACGAATCTCAGGACGGCTTCGATCACCGCTGCCGGCTGCTCCTCCGGGATGAAGTGGCCGGAGCCCGGCACGGCGTGTCCGACGACCTGCGCGCAGCGCTCCTTCCAGACGCCGAGCATGTCGGGCATCTGCGGGCGGCGGCCGCCCGCCTCGCCCCACAAGATCAAGGTCGGCGCCGCGACTTTCTTGTCGCGATCGGCGCCGTCCTGCTCGAGGTCGATCGTCGCGCCAGCGCGATAGTCGTCGAACGCCGCGCGCATCGCCCCGGGCTGGCGGAAGCAGCGGACGTATTCCTGCACCGCCTCCTCCTCGATCGCCGCGGGATTGTACGCGGACGTCCGGTACATGTAGCGCAGGTAGATCTCCTCGCGGCCGGCGGTGAGCGCCTCGGGCAGATCGGGGAGCTGATGAAAGAACCAGTGCCAGCGCGCGCGGGCGCTCACCTGGTCGGTCCGCGCGAACACGTCGTAGGTGGGCGCGATGTCGAGCAAGACCAGCCGCGTCAGCAGCGACGGATGATCGAGGGCGAAGCGATGCGCGACGCGGGCGCCCCGGTCGTGACCCACCAGGACAACCGGCCCGATCCCGAGCGCCTGGATCAGGTCGGCGATGTCGGCCGCCATCGTGCGCTTGTCGTAGCCGCGCACCGGACGGTCGGAATCGCCGTAGCCGCGCAGATCTGGCGCCACCACGCTGAAGCGCTCGGCGAGCGCCGGCATCACCTTGCGCCACATGTGGCCAGTCTGCGGGTAGCCGTGGAGCAGGACCATGCCCGGGCCCTGCCCGAGACGACGATAGTGGATGCGGATCTTGTCGCGGACACTCACGACGTCGCGAATCATCGGCGATGGTCCTCCGCCCGGTCGCGCGGCTCGAAGCCGAGGACGGCGCGGGCGTGCTCGAGGTCACGGTAGCCCCATCGATTGTCGGAGACGGCGTAGAAGATGTCGAACGTGAGCGTGGCCGGCGCCGCGATGCAGAGCTCGATCATCCGGACGACGTCGCGCTGGCTGCAGAAGACCGAGAACTCGCGCGCCGACGTCGGACGGTCCTCGGCCCTCACGCGTCCGATGCGCACGCAGATCGCCGACAGGCCGTGCGCGTCGGCGTAGTGTCGCGCGATCGCCTCGCCCCAGATCTTGCTGGCGCCGTAGAGGCCGGCCGGGCGCAGCGGCGTCTCGTGCGTCATCGTCTTCCACGACCCGGCCTCGTCGTAGCGGCCGGCGACCAGGGCGCTGTAGGGCGGATCGCGCTCCCAGGCGCTCACGGTCGCGCCGCTCGACGCGTAGACGACCCGGCTCACGCGAGCTCGGCGCGCCGCCTCGAAGACGTTGTAGGTGCCGACCACGTTGGCCTGGAGGATCTCGTCGAAGACGTCGCTCGAGCCGGTGCGCGCGGCGAGGTGCACGACCGTGTCGACGCCCGCGAAGGCGGGCGCGATCGCGTCGAGGTCGGCGATGTCGGCCTGATGGCACTTCACGCCGGGTATCGGCCGCCGGTTGAGGGCCGAGAGCTCGTACGCGCTCTCGAGCCGGCGGCGCAGCGCGCTGCCGATGAGCCCGCTCATGCCGGTGACGAGCACCCTGCGCGGCGCCATGGCCGAGCGCGCGCTACACGATCGAGGCGTGAACGAGGTTGCTGACGCGATCGAGCCGCGCCGAGTGCCACGGGTCGGGCACGCGGCTGTTGGTCAGATACGCGAACGAGACCCCGGAGTCCGGATCGCCCCAGCAGTACGACGAGCCGACGCCGCCGTGGCCGAACGTCCGCGGCGACGCCAGCGACCCGAGACCGCGAATCGTCTCGGTGGTCCCGCGCAGGTGCGGGCCGAGCCCGCGGTGCATCGGCATGCCCATGTAGGCGTCGACCCGGTCGCCGGTGTAGTTGCGGGTGACGTAGGCGATCGTCCGCGGCGACAGGAGCCGCGCGCCGCCGAGCTGGCCGCCCTGGAGCAGCATCTGGTAGAACGCCGCCATCGCGCGCGCCGTCGCGTAGCCGCCGCCGCCCGGCGAGCCCGCGCGCCGAGCCTCGGCCGAGCTCTCCTCGCCCCGTCTCGCCTGGCGCGCGCCGTCCTGCGCGGGCTCGTGCATGTCGACCGCGCGAGCATGCGCGCGATCCGGCAGGCCGACGAACAGGTCGTCGGCGAGGCCGAGCGGCTCGGCGACGTTCTCGCGGATGAACGCCCGATAGTCCGTCTTGGTGAGCGCCTCGACCAGCACGGCGGCAGCCCAGTGAGCGGCGCCGCGGTGATAGTGGACGCGCGAGCCCGGCGTCCACTCGAGCGTGAAGCCGCACACCGAGCGCCGCAGGAGCTCGTGGTCCTCCCACGCGGCCTTCGGCACCTCGGCGTTCGGGAAGCCGCCCTGGTGCGAGAGGAGCTGGATGATCGAGATGTCGCCCTTGCCGTTGGCCTCGAATCCCGGCACGTGATCGGCGACCCGGTCGATGAACGCGAGCGCGCCGCGCTCGACCAGGATCCACAGCGCGCACGCCGTGATGACCTTCGTGTTCGAAAAGAGCAGCCAGAGCGTCTCGTCGCGCGCGGGGATCCGCTGCGGGTCGAGCCGGGCATCGCCGAGCGTGCACACGAGCCCGAGCTTGCCGTGTCGGGCCACGGCGATCTGCGCCGCCGGATATCGTCCCTCGGCGATGTGGGCCGTGATCAGCTCGCGGAGGCGGCCGAGCGGTTTCGGGTCGAGGCCGAGCGCGTCGACGCTGGAGGACGCCAAGGGAAATGTCATGCGCGCAACTCTAGCATGAGTCGGTCGCGGGGGGCGGCCGGGGGGCAGGCCAGCGGGCGGGGTCACGCGACCACGCGGCACGCGTTCGCTACCCCTCGGCGGCTGGGCTCCACCCGGGCTCGCGGCGTCCGCGGCCGCTCGGCTGAAACGGGTCCCTTCGACCCCGACCGTGCCCCCCGCCACCGCGAGGCTACGCTCGGCGTCTTCTGGGGATGCCATGAGGATGACTCCAACGCCCCGCTCAGCGACGAGCGATGCGAGGGTCGGGTCGCGGAGGCCCGACACGTCGTTGATGATCCGGGCGCCGGCCTCGAGTGCGGCGCGGGCTGGGCCCGGGCGGCTTGTGTCAGCCGAGATCGGGACCGGGAGTTTCGGCGCCAGCACTTCGATCGCTCGGGCGAGCCTCGCGCGCTCTTCTTCGTCGGTGATCGCGGTGTCGAGGTAGGGCGCCGTGGATCGGGCGCCGACGTCGATCAGGACGGCGCCGGCCTCGACCATGGCGAGGGCGGCGCCCAGCAGATCGGCGGCGGCGGCGTGCACGGAGCCGGCGTGGAAGGACTCGGGACTGACGTTGAGAACGCCCATGACCCCGACCGAGAGACCGCTCCCGAGCGAGACACCGGCGAGGACGGCTCGACGCGCCAAATCGAGCCGAGAGCCGCTACGCGGGCGACGCGGCTTCCTGGAAGGGCCGGGTGCGGAGGATGCGGGCGATCTCCTCACCGTCGAGGGTCTCGCGCTCGAGCAGGGCGCGCGCCAGCGCGTGGAGCTTCTCGATGTTGTCCTGGAGGATCTGCTTGGCGCGGCTCGCGGCGTCCATCACGATCCGTTTGATCTCGGAGTCGATGAGGAGCGCGGTCGCCTCGCTGTAATCCTTCTGGCGGACCACCTCGCGGCCGAGGAAGATGTGCTCCTCGTTCTTGCCGAAGGTCAGGGGCCCGAGCTTGTCCGACATGCCCCACTCGCAGATCATCTTGCGCGCCATCTCGGTGGCCTTCTCGAGATCGTCACCGGCGCCGGTCGTCTGCTGGTTGAGCACGATCTCCTCGGCGGCTCGCCCGCCGAGCAGGATCGTGATGCGGTTGACCAGGTAGTCCCTCGAGTAGTTGTACTTGTCGTCGACCGGCAGCTGCTGCGTCAGGCCGAGGGCACGGCCGCGCGGGATGATCGTCACCTTGTGCACCGGGTCGGTGCCCGGCAGCACGTCGGCGACGAGCGTGTGCCCGGCCTCGTGGTACGCGATCGTCCGCTTCTCGGCGTCACTGATGATCATCGAGCGCCGCTCCACGCCCATCAGGACCTTGTCCTTGGCGCTCTCGAAGTCGGACATCTCGACAAGCTTCTTGTTCTGGCGCGCCGCCAGCAGCGCCGCTTCGTTCACGAGGTTCGCCAGATCGGCGCCGGAGAAGCCCGGGGTCCCCCGCGCGAGCACCTTCAGCTCGACGTTGGGCGCCAGCGGGATCCGCCGGGAGTGCACGCGCAGGATCTCCTCGCGTCCCTTCACGTCGGGCCTGGGCACGACCACCTGCCGATCGAACCGTCCCGGCCGCAGCAGCGCTGGATCGAGAACGTCGGGGCGATTGGTGGCGGCGATCAGGATGACGCCCTCGTTGGTCTCGAAGCCGTCCATCTCGACCAGGAGCTGATTGAGGGTCTGCTCCCGCTCGTCGTGGCCGCCGCCGAGCCCGGCCCCGCGGTGGCGGCCGACGGCGTCGATCTCGTCCATGAAGATGATGCACGGCGCGTGCTTCTTCCCCTGCTCGAACAGGTCGCGGACCCGCGAGGCGCCCACGCCCACGAACATCTCCACGAAGTCGGAGCCCGAGATGGAGAAGAACGGCACGTTCGCCTCGCCGGCGATGGCCTTGGCCAGGAGTGTCTTGCCGGTGCCGGGCGGTCCAACCAGGAGGACGCCCTTCGGGATCTTCCCGCCGAGCTTCTGGAACTTCTGCGGGTCCTTCAGGAAATCGATGATCTCCCGCAGCTCTTCCTTGGCCTCGTCGACGCCGGCGACGTCCTGAAAGGTGACCTTGTTCTGCTTCTCGGAGATGAGCCGCGCCCGCGCCTTGCCGAAGCTGAGCGCCTTGGCGCCGCCCCCCTGCATCTGGCGCATGAAGAAGACCCAGACGCCGATGAAGAGCAGCATGGGCACCCACTGCAGGAAGATCGCGTACCAGGGATTGGTGTCGGGCGGCTTCACGGCGATGCGGACGCCGCGATCCTTGAGTGTCTTCACGAGGTCCGGGTACTCGACGATGTACGTCCGCTGGGTCTGCGCCGAGTCCTTGAGCGTGTAGGACACGAGGTTGCCGCGAATGACGACCGACTCGACCCGGCCCTGGTCCAGGGCCTTGAGGAACTCGGAGAAGTTGGGCTGCTCCTGCCCGCCCTGCTGCGCGCCCTGGAACACGGTGAACAGGAGGATGACGATGAGGCCGATCACCATCCAGAGGGCGAGGTTCTTATAGACCTGGTTCATGCCCGCCCGGCCATTATACACCGGTGCCAACCGACGGAGCGGCGCGTCAGAAGCCGTCGAGCGCGGCGACGTGGGGCAGGTTGCGGTAGAGCCCGTCGTAGTCCAGGCCGTAGCCCACCACGAACACGTTGGGGATCGAGAAGCCGACATAGTCGATCGCGACGTCCGCCAGCCGCCGGCTGCCCTTGTCGAGGAGCACGCACGTGCGTACGCTGCGCGGCCCGCGCGCTTCGAACGTCCGCTTCAGCGCGGCGAGCGTCAGGCCCGTGTCGACGATGTCGTCGACGATGAGGACGTCTCGGTCCGAGATGTCCACCGTCAGGTCGACGACGAGACGCACCGTGCCCGAGGTCGTCGTGCCCGCGCCGTAGCTCGAGGCGCGCACGAAGTCGACGGTGAGATCGATCGGGAGCCGGCGCATGAGGTCGGCGAAGAACGGGATCGCGCCCTGGAGGACGCCGACCAGCACCGGATTGGCCCGCGCGTAGTCGCGTGCGATCGCGCGCCCCAGCTCGGCCACGCGCGCCGCGAGCTCGCCTTCGGCGACGAGCACTCGGCCCGGCCGCGGGAGGCCCATCTCACCGTGACGTCACGAACGCCGGAAGCGACCGCTCGCCGACGATCCGGTCGGCGACCTGCTGCGCGGGTTCCCGCGCGGTGAAGGAGCCGACGCGGACGCGGTACCGGGCGCTCCCGGGCGTGTCCACCTGGACGACGTACGCCTCGTAGCCCGCGGCGACCAGCTTCGCCCGCAGGGCGTCGGCGGGGTCCTTGGCTTTGTAGGCGGCGACCTGGACGGTGAACGTCGTCTGGCCGGGCGCAGGCTTCGCCGGGGCGGCCGCGACGGCGTCGGCCTTCGGCGCGGCCTCCGGCTGGTCGCTCCTCTCGACACGCGGAGATTCGAGGCGCGGCGTGTCCAAGCGCGGCGGCTCCACGCGCGGCGCCCGGGACGGCTTGGGCGGCGGAGGCGACGACAGCGGAGCGGTCAGCTCCTGATAGAAGGTCAAGGCCGGAGCGGGCTCGGCCGGCCGCGACGGCTCCTTCGTGCCCCTGGCGACGATGGAGATCGGGACCGACGGCGTGCGCGGCCAGAAGCGCCCGGTCACGACGCCGAGCATGAACGTGACAGCGAGAACGCCGGAGCAGCCCACCAGAAAGAGGACGGTGGCGATGCGGCTGCCGCCGCGCCGCGAGCGTCCTCGCGCCACTACATGCTCTCCGGGGCGGCCACACCCAGAAGCTCGAGACCGTTGCGGATCACGGTGTCGACCGCCGCGCAGAGGGCCATCCGCGCCTGCATGAGGCGGGCGTCGTCCTGGATGACCCGATGGTTTCGATACCAGCCGTGAAACGCGGCCGCCAGCTCCTGCAGCCAGTAGGCGACCCGGTGTGGCTCGAGCGCCCGGCTCGCGCCGCCGACGATCTCGGGGAATTGCAGGAGCAGCTTGATGAGCGCCAGCTCGGCCGGCTCGACGAGCGGGCTCGTGTCGACGTCGGCCGCGCGCGCGACCGCGATCCCCTGCTCCGCCGCCTGACGGAAGATCGAGCGAATCCGCGCGTGGGCGTACTGCACGTAGTAGACGGGATTCTCGTTCGACTGTCGCGTCGCCACCGCCAGATCGAACTCGAGGGGGCTGTCGTGCCGGCGCGTGAGAAACGTGAAGCGGGCGGCGTCGCGGCCGACCTCTTCGAGCAATTCCTCCATCAGCACGAACTCGCCGCGCCGCTTGGACATGCGCACGGGCTGTCCGTCACGCAACAGAGTTACCAGCTGCACGATCAGGACTTCGAACGCCTCCGGCGGGTGGCCGAGCGCCTGCATCGCGGCGCGCATGCGGGCCACGTAGCCGTGGTGATCGGGACCGAGCAGGTTGATGACGCGATCCGTCCCCGCGAACTTCACGTAGTGGTGATACGCGACGTCGACACCGAAGTACGTCACGCCGCCGCTCGACCGCCGAAGCACGCGGTCCTTGTCGTCGCCCACCTCCTCGTGCTCCGACGAGCGGAACCAGAGCGCGCCGTCCTGCTCGTAGCTGAGGCCGCGCGACGCCAGCTCGGCCAGCACGCGCTCCGGGAGGTGCTGCTCGCGGACGTCGTGCTCGGACGACCAGACATCGAACTCGACGCCGTACTCGCGCAGGATGCGCCGCTGTCCCTCGACGATGTGCCGGACCGCGTAGCGGCCGAAGTGCTCGACGCGCTCGGCCTCGGACGCGCCGTCCATGAGCCCGCCGCCCTCGGCGCGGTACGCTTTCGCAAGATCGATGAGGTACTCACCGGGATAGCCGTTCTCGGGGAGCGCGGCCGGCACGCCGAACTCCTGCTTCACGCGCGCCTCGAACGAGCGCGCGAGCGCCTCGAACTGATTGCCGGCGTCGTTGATGTAGAACTCGGTGGTCACCGACGCGCCCTGGCTCCTGAGCAGGCGCGCGAGGGCGTCGCCGACGGCCGCAGCGCGCGCGTTGACGATGACGAGCGGGCCGGTGGGATTCGCCGACACGAACTCGAGCCGGATGCGCCGTCCGGCCTGGCTCTCGCCGCGTCCGTACGTGACGCCGGCGCCGAGGATTTCCGTGAGCGCGCCGGCGCACCACGCCGGCGCCAGGAAGACGTTGAGAAACCCGGGCCCCGCGACCTCGATGCGCTCGACCTCGGGCATCGGCGGGAAGTGCTTGACGACGAGGTCGGCGATCTGTCGCGGCGCGCGCTTCGCGACGCGCGCCAGGACCATCGGCGCATTCGTCGCGTAGTCGCCGTGCTCCGCCTGGCGCGGGACTTCCCACGCGTACGCGTCGGGCTCGGGCAAGCCCGCCTTCGCGAGCGCCGTCCGCACGCCGTCGGTCAACCGATCGGTGAGCCGCATTCTCGTAACAGGGTACCTGCCCGGCACGGCGTCGTGACGAAGAAAAAGCGGCCAATCACGCGTGCGCGCGGCCCGGCGCGCGACGAAGACACGCGCCGTCGCGTCGCGCGCGACACGAGCCGGACGGCGCCGCCGTGCGCGAGGCGAGGCGAGACGCGATGCGTGAGCGTGCGCGTGTGGTGGTGGAGGCTCCCGCACGCGCGGCCCGACGCCGGTGCACGAGCACCTCCGACGCCGCGAGGTCGCGTGACGGGCACAGCGCTCGACACAGTGCGGCGAGCCGAAGCGGCTCAGGATTCGCCTGCTCCTCCACCTGTCCACACGCAGGCGTCTTCGATGCCGCACGTCGTTGCCTTCTACGAGGACCGGTGCGCGGCGCTGTGCGTCGACGTCGGGCGCGATCCTGCGCTCGAGCCACATCTGAGATCAAGACACGTAAGATGGCGCCGGACAAGAATAATTCTGTCTGTGCTCAATTGAGGCTCGGGTCGGCCAGAGCCGCCACCGGAGCGTCCGGACTTGGCAAGGCCATCGCGCCGTGATACTTCGAGTCGCCATGCTGAATGCCTTCCGGAGCGCCCTCCGTCACTATCGCGAGCTGATCCTGGCCGGCACGTTCGCGGTCATGGCCACCTGGGAGGTTTTGGAGATCCTCCTGCTGGAGCCGGCCTACCGTGGGTCGATTCGGCTCACGCTCTTCATCCACTCGCTCCAGGTTCTCCTCATCGTGGCCGCCACCGGCATCGCGCTCAGGGCCTGGCGCGAGAAAACCGCGCGCCAGCGCGCTCTCGCCTCGCTCGTCGAGCAGGTCCTCGCCGCCCAGGAGGACGAGCGCCGCCGCGTCGCCTACGACGTTCACGACGGCGTGGCCCAGCTCGTGGTCAGCGCCAAGCAGCACCTGGACACCGCGACCGACCTCTGGCCGCGCGACGCGCGGCGGGCCGCGAGCGAGACGGCGATTGCCGCCGATCGGCTCGGCCGGGCCATCGCCGAGACCCGTCGCATCCTGGCCGCGCTCCGGCCCCTGGCGGTGGATGCCGGCGGCCTCGCGGACGCCGCGCGCCAGAGCCTCGACGAGGTTGCGCGCGACACCGGCTGGTCGGTCGAGCTCGTGGAGAACCTCGGCGCGGCGCGCCTGCCGCCGACGGTCGAGACGGCGGCGCTCAGGATTCTCCAGGAGGCGCTGTCGAACGCGCGAAAGCACGCCGGCACCACCCGGATCGAAGTCGTCCTCTCACGGGAAACCGACCGCGTCCATCTCGACGTGCGCGACTACGGCGTGGGCCTCGCGGCCGCCGGCGGCGCACGGGGCCTGGGGCTGCCCAGCATGCGGGAGCGCGCGCGCCTTCTCGGCGGCACCTGCGTTGTCGAGGCGGCGCCCGGAGGCGGAACGCACGTCCACGCCCAGCTGCCGTTGCGCTATGGCCTCGTCGCTCCCGCATCCTGATCCGACGCGCGTCCTGCTCGTCGACGACCATCCGATGGTCCGCGAGGGACTGCGCGGCATGCTCGAAGCGGCGGACGTCGAGGTGGTGGCCGAGGCCGGCACCGGCGAAGAGGCGCTTCGCGCCGCCGCGGCGCACGCGCCCGACGTGGTCCTGCTCGACCTGGAGCTGCCGGATCTCGACGGGCTCACCGTGCTCCGTCGACTCAAGGCCATCGAAAAGCGCCTCGCGGTGCTCGTCGTCACGATGCACGACGATCCGGCGCTGGTCCGGCAGGCGATCGAGAGCGGGGCGTCCGGCTACGTGCTCAAGGGCATCAGTCGCCGGGAGCTACTGGCCTCGCTCGATGTCGTACGCCACGGCGGGTCGGTGCTGGACCCGTCGCTCCTGCGGGCCACGCTCGCCGACGGCGCGTCCGAGTCGAGGCCGGCGAGCCGAGGCGACCGCGACAACCCGCTGAGCTCGATCGAGCAGGAAATGCTGCGCCTGGTCGCGCAGGGCCTGACGAACCGGGAAATCGGCATCCGCCTGCGCTGGAGCGTCGGTACGGTGAAGAAGTATCTCCAGCGGGCGCTCGAGAAGCTCGGCGCCTCCGATCGCACGCAAGCGGCGGTCGAGGCCATCAGGCGCGGGCTTCTGTCCTGACCGCGTCCCCGCCGGGTCTCTAGCGGAGAGGCCGGAGAACCGCTACCCCTGCCACGAACGCCGCCACCGCGAGCACGACGCTCACCGCGGCGGCGACACCAACGACCCTGACCGCGCGCGCGATGTCCGTCGCGCGCGGTGAGGCTCCCACCCCGAGGCGATGGACCGCGGGCTTCTCGAGGACTACGCCGAGCGCGCCAGCCATCGCGGCCATCGGCCATCCCGAATTGGGGCTCTGCGTGCGCCGGCGATCGCGTCGAAGGACGGCCAGGGCCCCGCCGGCCCTCTCGCCGGCGAGGGCAGCTCCGGCCACGAGGCTCAGCCCGGCGATCCGCGCCGGGATGAAGCTCAGCAGGTCGTCCAGCCGCGCGGCGCTCTTGCCGAAGTACTCGAGCTGCCCGCGGCGGAACCCGAGCATCGAGTCGGCGGTGTTGATCACGCGATAGACCGCCGCCCATACGAGCCCGCCGGCGAGGAAGAAGCACACCGGCGCCACGAGCGAGTCGGTCAGGTTCTCGGCGACGGACTCGATGGCCGCCGAGGCGACCTGGCTCTCGTCGAGCGCGGCGGTCGGCCGGCTCACGAGGTGGTACCCGACCGCCAGACGCGCCGCGGGCAGATCGCCGCGGTCGAGGTCGCGCGCGACCGCGCGCGCCGCGCCGATCAGGTCGCGAAGCGAGAGCAGACACGTGAGGGCGAGCGCGTCGAGCAGAAGCCCGGCGGTCCCGAGTCCGGCCGCGACCGCCGAGACGAGGGCGCCGGCCGCCCCGGCGAGCCCGGCGACCCCGATCGCGACGACCGCGCCGCCGGCCAGAAGCCGCGCCGGCGAGCCATGGCAAAGCCATCGCTGTCCCGCGCCGAGGAGCCGGCCGATCCAGGTGACCGGGTGGTATCGGTTCGGAGGATCGCCGAAGACAAGATCGATCGCCAGCGCCAGCACGAGCACGAACAGCCTCGAGATCTCGGGATTCAGAACGACGGGCACGCGCTCGAGGTACCTATCGACCGAATCGCACGCTCAACCCCGCGCGAATGGCAAAGTCGGGGCCGGGCGTTCCCCGCGCGACCTGGGCGGCCATGTCGAGGACAACTCGCGGGAGAACGAGGAACTGGACGCCGGTGTCGAACCCGACGACGTCGCGGGATCCGCGCTCCGACGGCGAGGCGTAGAAGAGCTCGCCGTACATCGCCCACCGGGCACTGATCTGGCGGTTGAGCGAGGCGGACACTGTCTCCTGGAGCAAGAAGGCGGCCCCTTGCGACTGGCCCAGCCCGGCCAGTCCCACGTTCGCATCGAGGCTCAGCTGCCACGGCAGATCGAAGGTCGCGAGCGCCGTGCACCCGAAATCGACCCGCTCCGAGCCGATCGGCGAGCGCGCCGTCGGCAGCTTGACGAACGGCAGGACGCCGAGCGAGGGCCACCGGCTGCCTTCCGGCGAGTCGAAAAACCGATACTTGACGGAGAGTGTGAGATCGCCGAAGCCGATGTTGGTGTCGGCGTCCTTCAGCCAGACCAGCGGGTTCATGTCGAGCCGGGCCTCGAGCCGGCTCGTGATTCCCGCTCTCAGGAGGACGTCGACCAGGAACTGCTGCTCGCTCTGACCGTGGCTCAGTCGGGACCGCGTGTACTCGACCCCGCTCTCGATCTGCAGAGCGCCGGGAGGAACCGTGACCGTGCTGGTGGAGAGACTCGGGCGGTCGGTCGGGATGAAATCCTCCTCGGCCGCCGCGACGGACGCGCCGAGCGCCAGGATCGCGCAGAACGCGATAAGGCCGCTCGGCCTCATCGGCTCAATCGCCGGTGTAGCGCCGCCGGAGCTCCTGCCAGAGCGCTGTCTTCTCCCAGCGAGGCTCCGCGAGGCGCCGCCAGTTCTCGTCGAAATGCGCGTTCGGGAAGAGGATCGTGATCATCTGCTCGCCGCGCCCGTTCCAGAGCCGGAGCCCCCAGGTCGACGGAGCGCACGAGTCGCCCTCGGTTCGAAAAAAGGCGGCGCGCGCCACTCGGCGGACGCGCGCCAGCTCCGCGCTGGGTGCTCCGCGGTGATCGTTGACGCACAGGTGGAAGTGCCAGACGCCGGTGTCGACCGTCAGGTATCCGTCGAGCATCGTCACCGTCGGGCGTGCCGCGAACTGGATCTCGTAGGCGGCGCCCTCGATCAGCGGTCCGACGGTGAGCTTGTCCCAGTGCTCCGTGAAGAGCTCGGTGAGCAGGCGCTCGACCCCGTCTCCCTCGACGGCCACGTCGCGATACTCGGTCGTGACGCCGTCCAGACCGCGCTCGATCGTCGGCATGCTCTCCTCCGGCATGCTACTGCAGATCGAAGACCACCGGCAGCTTCACCTTCAGGGACCGCGGCTTCAGGCCCGCGGGGAAGGGCTGGGGCCCGAGACTCCGCACCGCCTCGACGGCGGCCTCGTCGAGCTCCGAGTGCGACGACGAGCCGGCGACCGAGACCGAGCTGATCGCGCCGTCGGCCCTGATCAAGATTTCGAGGTTCACCGTTCCCTTGATCCCGCGCCGCCGTGCCGACGTCGGGTACTGGATCGACTCCTGGATGCGTCGCCTGACGGCCGCAAGATAGCCGCCGTATTCAGATCCGGGCTCGCCGCCCGTTCCGCCGGCCGCGAGGGCAACGCGTGAGCCGCCTCCGCCGGAGGTCGCCCCCGAAGTCGCCGACGACTGGGTCGCCGTCCGCCCGGCCACGCCGTCGGCGGACGAGCCGGAGGTAGCGGCCGGGCTCGTGCCCACTGCGGCCGGGCTCGTGAGGCTCGGCGTCACGGCATCTGGAGCCGGCTCGCGCGGTGCCGCCGCGGCGACCGGAGCCGGCTCGGGCTCGGGCCTCGAGACCGGGACTTCTCGCTCCGGCGGCCGCGCGGGCTCGGGACTGGGCGCCGGAGCGGAAGCGACGACCGGCGCCGGACTCGCAGGCGTGGGCGGCGCGGGCGCAGCGGCGATGCGCTCGACCGGCGGCGCCGAGCCCGCCAGCTTCGGTCCGGGGCCGCGCACACCCGCGGTGGCCGGGCCTTCCGATCGCGTTCCGAGCTTGCCCGCCGATTCGGTACTGGCCTCTAGCGCCGACAGGTCGACGATGAGCGGGCTCGAGTACGATTCGTCCGACACGAAGAGGAACAGGAGCGCGAGAAGGCCGCCGTGGACGGCGATCGACGCGCCGAGGCAGAGCAGCGACGGTCGCCCGATCATGGATGCTCGGCCAGCCAGCGCCGAATCCCGGGATCCAGCGCGGCGCGCGCCGCGCGCGCGACCACCCACCCGAAATCGCTGATGGGTCCCCCGAAGCGATGCGGCGCGCCGCGCCCTGTCGCCGCGACGACGACCGCGTCAGTCGACGTTCCGCTGGCCATGCTCCCATCGTCGCACCGGACCTCGGCGGCGGCCAGGAGCGCCGCCTTGACCTCGGTGACCGTCATGACGGCGTTGACCAGCGCCGCCGGCTCGGCCGCGCCGTCCACGACGACGATCGCATTGATGGTGGACGGCGCCCACGCCGCGACCGGCGTCGTCCCCGCCGCCACGCGGTTGGAAAGCCCGACGGTGACCATCGCGATCGCGCTCAGTCCGCGGCCCCTCACGTGGACGACCTCGGCCCGCTCGGTCCACGCGGAGGTCAGAAGGCCGACCCACGGCCCGGGAATCGCTCGCCGGACCGTGAAGCGTGGCAGCAGGCCGTCCGCCTGATCCTCCCGGAGGTCCTTGGGCACGTGCAGGTTCACGATGGCGCGCGCCGCGGCGAGCCCGCCCCGCACGAACGCCGAGGAAAGGACCGTCAGCGGCTCGCGCGCCGTGACGACCACCGCCTCCCGATCGACCGCGACCTCGATCCCCTCGATCACGTGAGCTGTTTCCCCGCCCGGACTCTAGACCGGGCCGCGGGGTCCGGCAAGCCCCGGGGTTACGCCACGGATCACGCCCGCCACGTCAGGCGCACGACCGGCCGTCGCGCCGGCTCGCCCTTGTCGACGACCACGTCGCAACCGAACACCGAGGACAGGAGCGACTCCTCCAGCACGACCTCGGGAGGGCCGGTCGCCGCCACCCGGCCGCCAGCCAGGAGCACGAGCCGATCGCATACCTCGCCCGCCAGGTTCAGGTCGTGGGAAACGAGCAGGATCGCGATGCCACGCTCCCGGTTCAGCCGGCGCAGGAGCGACGCGACCTCGACCTGGTAGCGGAGGTCGAGGTGTGCCGTCGGCTCGTCGAGGACGAGCAGACGCGGCTCCTGGGCGAGGGCGCGCGCGATGAACGCGCGCTGACGCTCGCCGCCGCTCAGATGATCGAACGGAAGATCGGCCAGCTCCAGGACCCCGGTCGCCTCCATCGCCGCGCGCGCGGCGGCGCGGTCGTGCCGACTCTCGAAATAGCGTCCGGGGCCATGGGGATAGCGACCCATCAGGACGAGCTCGCCGACGTTGAAGGGACACTCGGCCGGAGCGCTCTGCGGCACGACGCCCACACGGCGCGCCAGGTCCGTGCGCGCGAGCCGGCGGACGGGCACGCCGTCGAGACGGATCTCGCCGGTCGCGGGCTCGAGCACGCGCGCCACGAGCCTGATCAAGGTCGTCTTGCCCGAGCTGTTCGGCCCGATCACGCCGACCATCTCGCCTCCCGCCAGCTCCAGCGAGACGTCCGATAGCGCGAATGCGCGGCGCCCGGCCGGCGCGGGATAGGCAAAGCTCACACGCTCGAGCTCCAGGAGCATCACACGACTCGGATCTCGCGGACGGCGGCGCGGACGGCGGCGCGGACACGGGGCGACACCGGACGGGGGAAGGGGTCGCGTGACCACGCGGCACGCGTGCGCAAACCGCCTGCGGCTGGGCTCCATCCGGGCGCCTGTTGTCCGACGCCCGCATCGAGGGAACGGGTCCCGTCGACCCCTTCCCCCGTCCGGTGTCGCCTCGTGTCCGCGACCACCGCTGGGCGCTCGAGTGTCGGCATCGGCGGGCGCGCGGGCATCAGAGGTTGGGGCGGTAGCGGGTGCGCAGGAGGTAGACGAAGAACGGGGCGCCGCAGAGGGCGGTGATGACGCCGACCGACAGCTCGGCGGGGGCCACGACGTTGCGGGCGAGCGTGTCGGCGAGCAGGAGGAAGATGCCGCCACCAACGAGCGAGGCGGGCACGAGGAGCCGGTTGTCCGAGCCGAGCAGCATGCGGAGCGCGTGCGGCACGATCAGTCCCACGAAGCCGATCGGTCCCGCGAAGGCCACGACGCTCGCGGTGAGGAGCGCGGCGCCCACGAAGATCGCCAGCTTCAGCCGCGCGGCGCCGACGCCCAGCAGGAGCGCGGTCTCCTCGCCCAGCGCCATGAGGTTCAGCTCCCGCGCGTGGCGCGCGACGAGCCAGAATCCCGCTCCCGCGCAGAGCGCGAACACGCCCAATGCGCGAGGGGGAATCGGCGCGAGGTTGCCGAGCAGCCAGTGGATGACCCCGCCGAGCCGGTTGAGGTCGAGGAACGAGATGATCACCGTGATCGCCGCCGAGAAGAAGATGCCGACGATGACGCCCGCCAGCAGCAGGGTCTGGATCGACAGCTCCCGGCCGATCGCCGCGATCAGGTAGACCAGACCCGCAGCGAGGAGCGCGCCGGCGAAGGCGAACGCGGTGAGGCCCGCGGCCTCGAGGAAGGTCCAGCCGAGCCCGACGCTCTGGCCAATCACCACCCCGAAGGCGGCGCCGCTGGTGACGCCGAGCACGGAGGGCTCGGCGAGAGGATTTCGGGTGAGTGCCTGGAACGCGACCCCCGCGACGGCGAGCGCGCCGCCGGCGAGCGCCGCGACCACGATCCGCGGCAGGCGGATCGACAGCGTCACGACTCGCTCGACCGATTCCGGGGCGGCGCGCCCGGCCAGGGCGTTCAGGACCGCGCGCGGCGAGATCGCGGCGCTTCCCACGAAGAGCGCCGAGGCGGCGATGACGATCAGCGCCGCCGTGAGGACGGCGAGCACCAGAACGAGCCGCTTCGCCGGGCTCACCGAAACGCCTCGGGATGGATCGCCCGCGCCAGCTGCTCGAGGCCGTCGGCAACCCTGGGCCCGTAGCGATGCAGCAGGTCGCCGTTGACCGAGCGAAGCCGCCCGGCCTTGACGGCGGGCAGATCGCTGAGGCGACGCCACTTCTCCTCGGCGATCGCGCCGGTACCGGCCCCGTGGTTGGCCAGCAGGATGACCTCGGGTCGCCCGGCCACCGCGGACTCCAGGCTGTAGCGCGGCCACGACGCGGGATCGTCGGCGGTGAGCGAGCGGCCGCCCGCGAGCTGGATCAGCTCGGTCACGATCGTGTCCCGACCGGGCACGATCAGGGGCTCCGGCCACAGCACGTAGAGGACGCGGGGGCGGTCGAACGAGCCCACGGCCCTGGTCACCGCGTCGATCCGCTGCTCGAGCCGCGCCACGATCGAGCCGGCGGTCGCCTGGCGCCCCGTGAGCCCGCCGACTCCAGCGATCAGCGCCTTCACCTCGGCAACGCGGTGAACCGCGACCAGATACACGGGGACTCCGAGCCGCGCGAGCTGCGTGAACGTGTCCTCGCGCGTTCCCTCCGTCGTGGCGATGACGAGATCGGGGCGGAGCGCCACCACGGCCTCGAGGCTCGGCGCGACCATCCCACCGACGCGCGGCTTGCGCCGGGCCTCCGCCGGGAAGTCGCAAAAATCGGTGACGCCGACGAGCATGTCCTCGGCCTTCAGCGCGTACAGGATCTCGGTGACGCTCGGGACGAGCGACACGATGCGCGCGGGAGGCGCCGCCAGCGTGATCTCCCGCCCGAGCATGTCGCGCGTCGTGAACGCCGCGGCGGGCGTGGCCAGCAGCAGGGCCAGCGCCAGGGCTCGCAGCGCGACGCGCGCGACGTCAGCGCGCAGGGCTGACCCCGGCGGCCTTGAAGGTCGCCATCTCGCTCCAGAGACGGGCGGCCGCGCGGGCCAGATGGATGAAGAGCGCGGCGCCGGTGCCCTCGCCGAGCCGCAGCGAGAGGTCGAGGTACGGGGCGAGCCCGAGGTGATCGAGCACCGTCGTGTGGCCCGGCTCGGCGGAGCGATGCGCGGCGAACAGCACGTGCTGCGCGGCCGGCGCGAGCGCGACGGCGATCAGCGCCGCCGCCCCGACGATGAACCCGTCGAGCACCACCGGGACACGCCGTGCGGCGCCCGCGAGGATCACGCCGACGAGCCCGCCGATCTCGAAGCCGCCGACCTTCGCGAGCACGTCGAGCCCGTCCCGCGCGTCGGGCCGGTTGACCTCGAGAGCCCGGCGCACCGCGGCCACCTTGCGCGCCAGCGTCGCGTCGTCGACGCCGGTGCCCCGTCCGGTGACACGCTCGGGGGCGCCGCCGGTGAGCACCGCCGCGATCGCGCTGGCGGCCGTCGTGTTGCCGATGCCCATCTCGCCGGTGGCCAGGAGATCGGCGCCCGCGTCGAGCGCCTTCTCGGCCAGCGCCGCGCCGGTCTCGATCGCCTGGATCGCCTGCTCGCGCGTCATCGCCGGGCCCGCGGCGATGTTAGCCGTGCCCGGCCCGATCGGGCAGGAGACGAGCTCCGCCGAGCGGGTGAGCGGAGCGGCCACGCCGAAGTCGGCCACCACGAGCCGCGCCCCCGCCTGTCGCGCCAGCACGTTCACCGCGGCGCCCCCCCGCAGGAAGTTCTCGACCATCTGCGCCGTCACCACCTGGGGATACGCGCTGACGCCCTCGGCGGTCACGCCGTGATCAGCGGCGAACGTGAAGATGACGGGGTGGCCGACCTCGGGCGCGCCGCCGCGCAGGAGCGCCAGTCGCAGCGCGATCTCCTCGAGCCGCCCGAGGCTCCCGGGCGGCTTGGTGAGGCTGGCCAGATGACGCTCGGCCGCCTCGACTCCGCCCGGCGGGGGCGGCGCGATCGAGCCAAGCAGCTCGGCGAGGCGCGTCATGAGCCCGCTCGCGGAGTCTTGATCGTCAGCGGAATGCCCGCCACCATGAGCACCACCGTGTCGCACGCCGCCGCCACGCGCTGATTCACGCCGCCCAGCAGGTCACGGAATCGCAGCCCTGCCGCGGTTTCGGGGTGCACGCCCTCACCCACCTCGTTGGACACCACGGTGAAGCTCGACCGGCGGCGGCCGATGAGCGTGGCCAGGGCGTTGGCTTCGTCGAGGATCGCCTCGTCGCCATCGCCGCGCAGCAGTCGATTCGCGACCCAGAGCGTGAGGCAATCCACGACGAACGCGTCGCACGTGCCCTCGAGCTTCTCCAGGCGCGCCACGAGCTCGAGCGGCACCTCGATCGTCGTCCAGCGCGGCGGGCGCTCCGCGCGATGCCGCGCGATACGGCGGGCCATGTCCTCGTCGAGCGCCTCGGCGGTCGCGACGAAGGCGATTCGTCCCTCGGTGGGGCTCCGCGCGACGGCGTAGCGGCTCTTGCCGCTGCGCGCGCCGCCGACCACGAAGAGCGATGCGACCACCTGCCCGGATCCTCCCGCGAAGACCGGTTGCGGATCAGCGCCCGGGCAGGTCTCCTGGCTCTCGGATCGTCCTACTCCCCGCGCCTTCCCGACCGGTTCCGGTCAGTGGCACTTGCGGGTTTCGTCCCCGATCACAGTGACGGGGTCGCGGCGGCTTGGACCGCCTTCCCTGAGGCCCTCATGGCCATCCCGAGCGCGAACAACGTCGCGAACGCTAACAAAATCGCGTGCCGATCGCAACCGGCCGGTGACCTTCAGGCGTTCATCGCGTTCTCAAGGTCGCGGATGCGGCGGGAGAGGTTGACGAGCATCCGCTGCGTCAGCTCCGGGACCTCCCGCAGGAGCTGCCAGAAGTGCAGCCGGTTGATCACGAGGACGCGCAGGTCGGTCTCGGCCTTGACCGTGGCCGAGCGGGGCTCGCCGTCGAGCAGGCTCATCTCGCCGAAGAACTCTCCGGGCCGGAGCCGATGGCGCCTGTGCAGCGAGAGCGCGACCAGCGCGGTGCCGTCGATGATGATGAAGAACTCGTCGCCCGCCTCGCCCTGCCGGGTGAGCACGGTCCGCTCCGGAACCTCGACCACCTTCGAGATGTCGGCAACGGCGCGCAGCTGGCGCAGGCTGCAGGCCTCGAAGATGGGGACGCGCTCCAGGTACTTGACCTTCTCCTCGCGCGCGGTCCGGAATACCTCGAAGACGTCGCCGATCAGTTTCATGGGGTCTTCGTCTCCTTGGCCGCGTAGCTCACCGCCAGCCCGGCGCCCGCGTCCGCCTGGATCCCGTAGGGCGGCACCGGGTAGCGAAGACCGTTCCGGTCGAGCGCCGCGAGCCCCTCGATGACCTTGGGCAGGAAGCGCGGCGGAATCGCCATCAAGAGCTCGTCGTCCGCCACACCGCCGTAGCGTCGCTCCGCGTAGCACGGAATCGTGAGCGCCGGCTCTCCGGTCTTGAGCGCCTTGCCCCACGAGTCGGCGCATGCCGATTCACCGACCGAGGTGAAGCTGAGCTTCTTGTAGCCCGTCCACTGGAGCCCGTTGATGAAGAAGATCATCTGCCCCGGCGTGCCGTAGATGAGGCAGATGTCGGGCGGATCGAGCCGCCCGGACGTCAGCGGAGCCACCGCCATGGCGCGGTAGCGGCCGTGCGGGACGCAATCCATCGCGTGCTGATGCAGGCTGGCGTCTTCCGCGCTCTTGAACCAGACGCCGGCCATGCGGCGGCCGGACAGCCACTCGTCGTCTTGCGGATGAAGCCCGATGACGGCGCCGCACTGGGCGCCGATGAGGTCGGCCATCGTGATGCCGACGGTCCACCCGAGCTGCCGGGCCTGGGCGACGATCTGATCGGTCGTGTGCCGCGCCTTCGGGCGGCGAATCTTCGGAATCGCTTCCATCGCCTCGACCGTCTCGAAGAGCTTCATCCCGATCGGTATCGAGCGCAGCCGAAGATACCGGTTGAGGCCATCCACGATCGCGTTCCAGTCGTAGCGTTCCATGACACGCTCCACCGCTCAGTGATGACCAACTATAGCTCGCACTAGTGTCTCCGCAGGCGGTCGATTTCACGACGCTCGCGCTTGGTCGGGCGGCCGGCGCCGGGCTCGCGGAACGGCGGCGGCGCCTGGCGCGACCGCGGGGGCTCGGGAGGGGTCAGATCCTCGAAGAGCTTCCGAGCGGCCTCCGCCGATCCGCGCCGCTCGCCGACGCCGACGACCTTCAGGATGCGACGTCGTCCGCGCGGGAGACTCACCTCGATACGATCGCCGGCGCGGACGCGCCTGGCCGGCTTCGCCGCCTCCGCGTTGATGTCCACCTTGCCGCCGTCGCACGCGGTTGAGGCGAGGCTTCGCGTCTTGAACACCCGCGCGGCCCAGAGCCACTTGTCCACGCGGATCGAATCAGAGGAGGGCTGCATCCGGAGACGGTATCATAGCGCCAAAGGAGCGGCGGACAATGAGACGGCTCGTCGTGGTGGTGCTCCTGCTCGTTCTCACGATGGCGGCCTGGGCGGCCGACACCGTGATCGACGACTGGAAAAGTCACAAGCTCGGTGCCCACGGTGTCCCCGACGGCTGGCTGGGCGGACAGACCTGGGGCCTGCCCCAGTACGACATAACGATCGAGGAGAACGAGGGCCATCGCGTCCTTCATCTGAAGAGCAAGATCGAGAGCACGGTGATCCGCCGGGACATCAGAGGCCGGGTCAACCTCAAGGAGACGCCGATCCTCGAGTGGACCTGGAAGGTCATCACGCTGCCGAAGGGCGGCGACTGCCGGAAGAAGAGCGCCGATGACCAGGCGGCACAGATCTATATCGTCTGGCCGCGCTTCCCGGAGGCGGTACGGTCGCAGATCATCGGATACATCTGGGACTCGACCGCGCCGGCCGGCAGCATCGTGAAGAGCGAGAAGACTTCGACCGTCACGTACGTCGTGATGCGGTCCGGCGCGGCCGATCTGGGGAAGTGGATCACCGAGCGGCGCAACGTGGTCGACGACTACAAGAAGATCTACGGATCCCCGCCCGACAACCCGGGGTACATCTCGATCGCCATCGACTCCGACGACACCGCGTCGTCCGCGGAATCGCTCTTCGGCTCGGTCCTCTTCCGGGCGCCCTGACGGGTCGGGGCTAGCGCAGGTCGCCGACGAGCTGAGGCACCGCGGCCGCGAGCTCCGTAGCGGTCGCCTCCGCCGCCGCGTCGACGGCGATCAGCAGCGTGCCGTTCATCATGCTCATGTACCACTGCCCGCTCTCGGACTCCACGAACCGGACGTACTGCTCAAGTTCCTGGTCCGTGAGGTCGCGGTAGGCGGTGAGCATGTTGAGCAGGCACGCACGCCTGATGCGCTCCAGAGTCAGGTTCCGCACTTGCGTCAGCTCGTGCTCGAGCTGGCCCGGGCTCAGCCGGGCCACGGCGGGCAAGGCGGGCTGGAAGGCCCGTGTCAGGTTTCGAACGATCGCCATCGTCACGTCGACCGTCGTGTCGGACGCGCCGCCACCAGCGTCGAGACGCCGGATGAGATCGAGACGCCGCTTCGAGGGACGGTCCTTCTCGAAGTCCGGGATCTCGAGCATCAGGGATGCGAGCTCGAGGCCGGTGATGCGCTTGCCGAGCGGCGAGTCGTACCACTCGAGGGCCTTCGCCAGCTTGCCGCTCTCGAGATTCGGCTCGAACTCGAGCCGGATCCGCGCGTAGAGGGCCGCGGACGAGAAGCGCCGCGACACGATCCGATCGATGGTGAGCCGGTCTTCGCCGCTGAGCCGCGCCCGGCCCAGAAGGAACTGCACACGGACGCCCGCGGCGAGGCTCTCGAGCTGAACCTTCAGGCCCGAACGCTCGAGCAGGGTGTCGAGCGCGCTCCCGTCGATTTCGGACTGACGGTCGGAGCTGGTGGCGGCGCGGGAGTCGTCAGGCCGAGAGACGGCCTCAGCGGCCGGCGCCACCCATACGAGGAACGCCGTGCCGAGCACCGCCGGAACCGCCCGCCACCGGATCATCGCCCGATCCCTCCTGTCGCGCGTCGCGCGCGCCCGACAAGAGAGGGTGCATATCCAGTGCCTCTGAAGAGATACGAGTTTTCACGGGCTTCCGCGAGTGGTCAGCTCGCCGGAACCGGTCAAAATTGGATCCTTGCAGGTAATTCTCACCGATCTGCCCGATCAGATCGCCGGGTCCCGTTATAGAACGGGCCGTTCGTTGAGGCGCCGGAGGTGCCAGGTCGCCTCGATCCGCTCGAGCACCGTGAGGGCGCCGTAGTCCTGACCGAGCGCGAGGATCCGGCCCAGCGGGAGCCCGAGCGCCCGGCAGATCAGAGCGCGATTCGTGCCACCGTGGGCGACGACGGCGATCGCCCGGCCGGGGTGCGCGTCCACGATCGACTCGAAAGCCGGCCATGCTCGCGCCTCCAGGTCCGGCACGCTCTCGCCCTCGGGAAACGGAAACTCGCCGACGTGCGCCATCCACTCGGCGAACTTCTCCGGCTCGCGCCGCTTGATCTCGGCGGCGGTGAACCCGTCCCACCGTCCCATCGACATCTCGCGCAGCGCCGGGACCGGAACGGGCACGAGCCCGTGAGGCGCCCCGATGAGCTCGCCGGTCCGCCTGGCGCGGACGAGATCGCTCGCGAACACGCGCTCGAGCTTCACCGAGGAGAGCCTGACACCCTGTGCGACGCCTTGACGCTCGCCCAGCGCGGAGAGCGGAACGTCCAGGTGACCGATGAAGCGGCGCGTCTCGGCCATCTCCACCTCGCCGTGCCGGAAGAGATAGATCAACGCGCCAGGTGCGACCACGCCGACGCGGTGAGAAGGCCGGCCAGCTCCGCGACCTCGATGGCCGCGCCGAGGACGTCGCCGGTGATTCCGGAAATTCGGGTCACGATGAACCACGCGACGGCGAGCGCGCTCGCGACCGAGAGCGCGAAGACCAGCGCCCCGAACGCCTGCAAAGCGGCCAGGGCCACCGCGAGCGCGAGCGACAGCGCGGTCAGCGCGGTCCACCAGTTGACGCTCGCCGAGAAGGCCGCCCCGGAGCCCTCGGACCTGGCCGGTGGGAACAGACGCACGAGAAGGGGTGGCGTGGCCCGGGCGATGACCGGCACGACGAGGAGCGCCCGACCCCGCAGGCCGGGAGGAAGCTCGGCGACGGCGACGATCTCCAGCAGGAGAACCAGGATCAGACCGATCGCGCCGAAGGCGCCGATGCGGCTGTCGCGCATGATCGCGAGCCGCTGCGCCGGGTCGCGCCCGGCCAGTCCATCGAGGCTGTCGGCCAGGCCGTCGAGGTGCAGGCCCCCCGTGAGGAGCTTCCAGGCCGTCACGGTGAGAAGCCCGGCGAGAAGAGACGGAAAGAGCAGCGCGGTCACCCGATCCACGCCCACGAGAACCGCTCCGAGGCCCAGGCCGACGACCGGAAACCAGACAGCGGCGCCGCCGAAGGGGTTGGCACGGCCCGGCGCCGCGCCGGGGATGGGAACGATCGTCAGGTAGCGGGCGGCGACGACGAGGCCCGTCACGTCGCGAATGCTAGCACGTTCTTCTTGACGCCCCTGCCGCCGCGAGGCGACAATTTCCTGTTAGAAGCAACCTCACTCGAAGCTCGAGAGGCCCCTCATGAGCGTGACCAGCGTGGCCCAGAAGTGGGTGTCGGAGGCGGCCGGGATGACACAGCCGTCACGCGTCGTCTGGTGCGACGGCTCCAAGGCCGAGTACGACGGGCTCATCGAAGCCATGCTGGGGGACGGCACGCTGCTGCCGTTGAACCAGAAGACCTACCCGAACTGCTATCTGCACCGGAGCCATCCGGCCGACGTCGCGCGCACCGAGCAGCTCACGTTCATCTGCGCCCGCGAAAAGGACGCCGCGGGTCCCACGAACAACTGGATCGCGCCCGTGGAGGCGAAGGCTACGGCGGGCGCGCTGCTGCGCGGAAGCATGCGGGGGCGGACGATGTACGTCATCCCCTACCTCATGGGTCCGGCCGGCTCGCCCATGAGCCGGGTCGGCCTGATGGTCACCGACAGCGCCTACGTGGTCGCGAGCATGCACATCATGACGCGCGTCGGCCAGGTCGCGATCCAGCACATGCGGCGCGACGACGACTTCATCGCCGGGCTGCATTCGCTCGGCGACCTCTCCCCCGACCGCCGCCTCATCCTGCACTTTCCCGAGGAGCAGCTGATCTGGAGCGTGGGGTCCGGCTACGGCGGTAACGCGCTGCTGGGCAAGAAGTGCCACGCTCTCCGCATCGCGTCGTGGCAGGCGCGCCAGGAGGGATGGCTCGCCGAGCACATGCTGATCATCGGCGTGGAGGATCCCGAGAGGCGCGTCACCTATCTGGCGGCGGCCATGCCCAGCGCGTCCGGCAAGACCAACCTCGCGATGGCGGTTTCGCACCTGCCGGGCTGGCGCGTGTGGACGCTGGGCGACGACATCGCCTGGATGTGGGTGGACGCGACCGGTCAGCTGCGCGCGGTGAATCCGGAGCGCGGCTTCTTCGGCGTCGCGCCCAACACGAGCCCGAAGACGAATCCCAACGCCACGTCGATGGTGCGCTCGAACACGATCTTCACCAACGTGGCCATGACGGCGTCAGGCGAGCCGTGGTGGGAGGGCCTCAGCCCCGCCCCGCCCGGCGGACTCACGGACTGGCAAGGCCGGCCGTGGAAGCCGGGTGATGGGCCCGCCGCGCATCCGAACTCCCGCTTCACCGTGCTGGCGCAGCAGTGCCCGTCCATCGCCCCCAACTGGGAAGAGCCGCAGGGCGTGCCGATCTCCGGCGTCATCTTCGGCTCGCGGCGCACGGGTGTCATCCCGCTCGTCTTCGAGGCCTTCGACTGGTCGCACGGCGTCTTCCTCGGCTCGGCGATGAGCACCGAGACGACGGCCGCGATCACCGGCAAGGTCGGGGTCGTTCGCCGCGATCCCATGGCGATGATCCCGTTCTGCGGCTACAACATGGCCGACTACTTCGGCCACTGGCTCGCCACCGGACCCCGCCTGAAGACGCCGCCCCGAATCTTTCGCGTGAACTGGTTCCGTCGCGACGCCGACGGCCGCTTCCTGTGGCCGGGCTACGGCGAGAATGTGCGCGTGCTCAAGTGGATGGTGGAGCGGATTCGCGGGACCGGGCGGGCCGAGGAGACGCCGATCGGCTGGGTGCCGTCGCCGGGCGCCATCGACATCGGCGGGCTCGACGTGACGCCGGCTCAGCTCAGCGAAGCGCTGCGCTGCGACGGCGGAGAGTGGCTCCAGGCGCTCGACGAGCTCAGCGAGTTCAACAAGCAGTTCGGCGAGCGACTCCCCCGGTCGATCACCGACTCGCTCGCGCTGACCCGGCGCCGCTTCGGCGGCTGATCGGGCCGCGCGCCCGATCGCGTCCGGCCGCTCACGCCCCCGCGATTTTCTGGATGACGCGGCGAACCTCGCCGCGATCGAACGGCTTGCTCAGCCCCGGGACGCCCGTCTGCTCGAGGAAGGTCTGGATCTCCGCGCTCAGCACGTCGCCGGTCATGAGCACGAAGCGGCGGCAGAGATCGGGGAGCCGGCGCTCGAGCGCCCGGTAGAGCCCCGGTCCGTCGAGGTACGGCATCCGGACGTCGCTCAAAATCAGATCATAGGAAGTCCGCCCGAGCACCTCGAGCGCCTGGGTCCCGTCACTGACGGTGTCGACCGTGTGGTGATCGGCCCCGAGCATCTCGCCGAGGAGCTGGAGCACGAGCCGCTCGTCGTCGACGACGAGGATTCGCTTGCCGGTGACGGCGGGCGTCGTCTCGGCCGCGCGCTGGCCGGTGGCGGCCGGCGGCACGACCACCGGAAGCTCCACGCGAAAGATCGCGCCGGCGCCGGGCTCGCTGACGAGGGACAGCATTCCGCCGTGCCCTTCGACGATACCGTGACAGAGCGAGAGGCCAAGACCCGTTCCCTGACCGACGGGCTTGGTGGTGAAGAACGGCTCGAAGATCCGATCGCGGATTTCCTTGGCGACCCCCGGGCCCGTGTCCTCGACGTCGATCCAGACGCGGGCGCGCGCCTTGTCGGCACGGGTTCGAAGCGTCAGGCGTCGCGGCGGCGGGGCCTTGCGCAGCTCGTCACGGGCGTTGGTGACCAGGTTGACCACGACCTGATGGAGCTGGTGGGGATCGGCCCACAGGACCGGCAGGCCTTCCTCCAGGTCCAGCTTCACCTCGATGCCGTCGACGCGCAGGTGGTACGCGAGCAGCTCGGCCGCGTCCCGCGCGATGTCGTTGAGACGCACCAGCTGGCGCTCGGGCGGATACTTCCGGGCCAGCGCCAGAAAGTTTCGCACGATCGAGGCGCAGCGATCGGCGGCGTGCGCGATGTTCTCGGCACGCGTCGCCGACGGTGTGCCGGCGAGATCCTGACGGAGGAGATTCGCGTAGCCGGTCACGGCCGTGAGCGGATTGTTCAGCTCGTGGGCGACCCCGGCCAGCACCGTTCCCATCGTCGCGAGCTTCTCCGTCTGGTAGAGAGCCTCGCGCTGGCGACGGAGCTCGGCCTCGGTCCGCTTGCGCTCCGTCATGTCGCGGACGATCGCGGACAGGAACTCGACGGCGCCGTCCGCCGCGCGATGCGCGACGGCGACGACCGACACCGGCACCTCGTGCCCGTCGCGCGCCAGGAGCACCGCCTCGCCCGTCCACCGGCCGTCGCGAAGCAGGGCCGGCAGGATCTCGTCCTGGACGACCGGGCGCAGCCGCTCGGGCACCAGGCCGGTGATCGGCAGGCCGACCGCCTCCTCGGCCGTCAGACCGAGCAGCGAGTAGCCGGCGCCGTTGAGATAGAGCAGACGAGCGGAGAGGTCCGAGATGGCGACCAGGTCGGTCGTGACGTTCAGGATCGCCGTCAGTCTCTCGCGCGCCTCGAGCTCCTGGCGCAGCCGGCGGTAGAGCCGCGCGTTCTCGACGGCCACCGCGGCGTGATCGGCGAGCGCCAGCAGCAGCCGCTCCTCGACGGCCGTGAACTCGCGCGGACGGGCGCTGCCGACCGCCAGGATCGCCACCAGCCCCTCGGGCCCGACGAACGAGGCTGCCAGCGCCTGACCGGACGTCCCGAAGATCGCCGTCGGGTGCGGCCCGCCGGCCTGGGCGAGAAGGTGCCGCACGGAGACCTTGCGCTCGCGCGCCAGGCGCTCGGCGAAATTCTGGGTCAGCGTGAACCGCAGGGGCTCCGCGGCGCGGTCCTCGATCCCCTCCCACGCGACCGGCCACAGCACGCCGGCCTCGAAGAGCCACAAGACGCTCGCCTCGACCTTGATGAGCTCGCGCGCCGCGCTCCCGACGTGGCGCAGGACCTCGTCGAGATCCTTGATCGTGGTGAGCGACTTGGCGAGGTCGTTGAGCACGGTCAGGCCGTCTTTCTCGTCGGCGAGACGGCGCTGGGCGAGGACGTTCTCGATCGTCGACGGAAGCTTGGCGAGATAGCCCTCGCGCTTGATGAGATAGTCCGCCACGCCCAGCTTGAAGGCCTGGACCGCCGAGTCCTCGTCGCCCTTGGCGGTCACCATCACGACCGGGATCCGGATGCCCTCGGCCTGCAGCTCCTTGAGCACCTCGATACCCGAGAGGTCAGGCATGCGGTTGTCGAGAAGGAGCACGTCGTAGTGGACGGCCTTCAGCCGGGCGAGCGCCTCGCGGGCGGTCGTGACCATCTCGACGCGCGCGCGGCGGTCGTGCTCCTCGAAGGCGCGCAGGGTGAGCGCCATGTCGTCGGGATCATGATCGGCGTAGAGCAGATGGACCGGCGCGCGCCGGAGCTCGCTCGCGGTGCGAAACCAGCGGCACGCGCTCTCGAGCACGACCGGAAGCGTGACCAGGTAGTCCTGGCGCTTCACGAGATAGTCGGTGGCGCCGGCCTTCAGGAGTCGGACCGCCACGTCGGCGTCGCCGGAGCCGGTCATCAGCACGACCGGCACCTCGTGTCCCCTCGCCTTGACCGCGTCCAGGAGATCGAGCGCCGTGCCGTCGGGAAGGCGATAGCCCGCGAGTAGCACGTCCACATCGCCGACGGTGACGCGCTCGAGCGCCTCCGCGACCGTGCCGGCGACGGTCAGCTTGATGTGGGGCGCGTGACGCGCGAGGTGACGATGCGTCCGGTCCCGGTCGGCGCGATCGTCTTCCACATACAGCACGCGGATGGAGTCCATAGGGTTCTCAGCCCTCTCGTTCCGCGAGGGAGTGGGAGACCCGGGTCGAGGTAACGAGGCGATCGAGCTCGCGCACGACCGCGTCCGGGTCCAGTGGCTTGGTGACGCACGCATCGGCCCCGGCGCCTCGCAGCACCGGAACCACCGACGGATGCCCGGTCACGCCGAGAATCCGGATGTCGCGCGTCTCGGGAAGGCGGCGCAGGCACCGGCACGCCTCGATCCCATCGAGGCCGGGCATGACGGCGTCGAGGATGATCACCGACGGACGGAACGTCCCGACCTTGACGAGCGCCTCGTACCCGTCGGTCGCCGTCTCGATCGTGAATGGCCCGGCGGACAGGAGATCGACCAGCATCGCCACGATGAGCGACTCGTCGTCCACGACGAGAAGACGCGTGCGCGCCCCGGCGCCGAGCGGATAGGGCGGCCTCCCCTGCGCGGCGAGGAAGCGCTGGAACTCGTCGAGGTCGATCCGGCGGTGGCCGCCCGGCGTGAGGTAGGCGCCGAGATCGCCGGCGCGGATCCACCGCCGCAGCGTGGGGATCGAGACCCGGCAGTGGCCGGCCGCCTGGCGGGTGGTCAGGTGCGCGCGCCCGGCCGACGCGCGTTTCACTTCTTGCACATTTGATTCCTAGCACGGCGGCCGGGCAAACCCGCCCGAAATAGTGGCGCCGGCGGCGCCGGAGCGGTGGGAGCGCGCGGTCAGACCGGGTAGACGCCGTTGCGGCGCGGGGGGAACTCGTGAGCCTTGGTCTGCGCGTACGCGAGCCGCTTGATCAGCTCGTCGCGGAGCGCGCTGCCCGGCACGATGTCATCGATCAGCATCTCCGAGGCGAGCTTGTAGGTGTCCACGTCCTGCGCGTACTCCTCGCGCTTCTGCCGCACGTACTCCGCCCGCTCGCTCTCCGGCAGCTCCATGATCTTGTTGTAGTAGACGGCGTTGACCGCCGGCTCGGGGCCCATGATCGCGATCTGCCCCTGCGGCAGCGCGATGGCGGCGTCGGGCTCGAAGGCGGGGCCGCACATCGCGTAGAGCCCGGCGCCATAGCACTTGCGCACGATCACCGAGATCTTCGGCACCGTGGCCTGGGAGGTGGCGAAGACCATCTTCGCGCCGTGACGAATGATGCCTTGCTGCTCGACTTTCGTGCCCACCATGAAGCCCGCGATGTCGGCGAGATAGACGAGCGGCACGTTGAACGCGTTGCAGAGCCAGATGAAGCGGGCCGCCTTGTCGGCGGAGTCGACCATGAGCACCCCGCCCTTCACCTTCGGCTGGTTGGCGACGATGCCGATCGGACGGCCGGCGAGGCGGGCAAACCCGACGATGATCTCCTGGGCGAAGAGACGCTTGATCTCGAACCACGAGCCCGCGTCGATGACCCGGTCGATCACCTCGTACATGTCGAAGTACTTGCGCTGGTCGTACGGGACGATCTCGTCGATGGATCGGCCCGCCTTCGCGGCGGCGGCCTCGCGCGCGGGCGGCAGCTCGCGGTACGACTGCGGCATGTAGGTGAGGTAGCGACGCGCCAGCTCGATCGCCTCCTCGTCGGAGCCCGCCAGCACGTCGCCGCAGCCGGAAACCTTGCAGTGCATGAGCGCGCCGCCCAGCGCCTCGAGCGTCGTCTTCTCGCCGATCGCCATCTCGACCATGCGCGGGCTGCCCACGTAGAGGGATGCCTTGCCCTCGACCATGATCACGACGTCGGTGAGCGCCGGCAGGTACGCCGATCCCGCCGGCGACGGGCCGAACAGGATGCACACCTGCGGGACCACGCCGGAGAGCTGGACCTCGTTGTAGAAGATGCGCCCGGCGTGAAACCGCCCCGGGAAGATCTTGATCTGCTCGGAGATGCGCCCGCCGGCCGCATCCACCATATAGAGGAGGGGGATCCGGAGCCGGGCCGCCTTTTCCTGGATGCGCACGATCTTCTGGATCGTCTTCTCGCCCCACGAACCGGCCTTGACCGTGTAGTCGTTGGCCATGATGCAGATGGGACGACCGCCGACCGTGCCGACGCCGGTGACGACGCCGTCCGCGGGCGTGTCCGGCTCGGCGGAGCGGGCGAACAGCCAGTCCTCCTGGAAATCGGAGCCGGGATCGAGGAGGAGCTTGAGCCGGTCGCGCACGAAGAGCTTGCCCTCCGCGCGGAGCTTGTCGCGATACCGGGTGTGGCCCTGCTCGATCCGGGCGCGCTCCTGGCGGTAGCGTTCCTCCCCCGAGCTCACCGCGTCGTCGCTCCGCTCACGGCGTGGGGTTCGTCCAGAGAATGATGATGAGCGTGCCGGAGCCGTGCTTGGGGCCGCCGATCACCGCGGGGTTGTTCGACTGCGCCTGGATGTTGGTCGAGACTTCGGCCATGCTGCCGCGGATGAGGCGCACGTTGAAGCTCACCGCGCCGCCCTTCACGCTCTGGGGCGTGACCTCGAGCCGCCGATCGCCGGGAACGGGCCACTTCTGGGTCGTGCCCACCGGCACCTCGGCGCGATAGCGCTCGAGCGAGGTGTAGTCCTTGTAGCGAAAGAGCTGGCGGAGCTTCGGCAGGAACGCCTCCAGCCGCTCGTCGGGTGGCTCCGGCCCGCGGGGTGGAGCGTTCGGCGGCGGCCCGTCACTGGCCAGAACGATCCGCGCGCCGAACCGGACGATCTGCTGGGCGTGGGCGACGGCGGTCACGGCCAGCGCCAGCAGCAGGGCCAGGATCAGGACCAGGAGCGGCCCGAGCGCCTCCCGCAGGCGGCGCCGCGCGTTGTGCAGCCGCGACATCACGGTCCCCATCGGGATGTTCAGCACCTCCGAGATCTCGCGGTACGAGAGCCCTTCGAGATCACTCAACATGATAATGGCCCGGTGCGGCTCCGACAATGTCGCGAGCGCGCGGTTGATGCGCTCGCGCTCCTCGACCTCCGCGGCGTGGGTGTCGGGCGTCGCCCCGTGGTCCGTGAGGGCGCGATCCCAGTCCGCCTCCTCGACGCGCTCGGTGCCGAAGGCGCGGCCGCGGGCGGCGTGCTGGCGGGCGCGGTCGCGGGCCACGTTCATCACGATGCGAAAGAGCCAGGTGTAGAAGGCCGAGTCGCCGCGGAACGACGCGAGCGCCTGGAACGCGCGAATGAACGCGTCCTGGGCGACGTCCCACGCCTCCTCGGGGTCGCGCAGGACGTTGTAGGCGAGCCGGTAGACGCGCTGACGGTACTTCTGGACCAGCGGCTCGAACGCCGCCAGGTCGCCGGCGCGGCATCGCTCGATCAGGACCGCATCGTCGCTGTCCACCTGGATTCACCCGCTCACCCCCTTCCCGTCGCGGTTAGACGCCGGGGCGGCGGCGGCGATTCACCGTCGAGGGGCCGGGCGACGCGCGGGCGCCGTCAGCGCGTCGAAGCCGAGCAGGTAGCTCTGCGGCCCGAATCCCGCGATCTGTCCCCGGGCCACCGCCGCGATCACCGAGTGGCGCCGAAACTCGTCGCGACCGTGCACGTTCGACAGGTGGACCTCGACGACCGGCAGCTTGATCGCGGCGACTGCGTCGCGGAGCGCGATCGAGTAGTGCGTGAACGCGCCGGGGTTGAAGACGATACCCCCGAATTTTTCGCGCTGGGCGGCCTGCAGCCAGTCAACGAGCTGACCCTCATGATTCGACTGCCGGCACTCGACCGAGCCGCCGCGGCGCCGGGCGTGCTCGCGGAGCATGCGGTCGACCTCGGCGAGCGTCACCTTGCCGTAGACCCCGGGCTCGCGGGTGCCCAAGAGGTTCAGGTTCGGGCCGTGCAGGACCAGGATCTTCACGACAGGCGCGAGCTTAGCATCAGCGGGCGCCGAGGGGCGAGACGAGCCAGTCGGCGAGCGCGAACAGCACGAGGCCGGCGAAGACCGTCCAGCCGAGGGCCGGCCCGCCCTCGCGATTCACCTCGGGGATGAGATCCGACGCGGCCACGTAGATCGTGACGCCGGCCGAGAGCGCCAGCGCGTACGGCACATGATGGCCGGCCAGGAAGCTCGTCGCCACCGCGCCGGCCAGCGTCAGCACGCCCAGCAGCGCGCCCGCGCCGATCGCCGCCCGCGGCGACTGGCCGCCGGCGAGCATGATCGACGCGATCGTGAAGCCCTCGGGCACCTTGTGCAGGAGCACCGCGATGAAGAGCAGCGTGCCGAGCGCCGGCCCGATCATGAAGCCGGCGGCGATGGCGACGCCGTCGAAGAGCGTGTGGACGCCCAGGCCGAAGAGCGCGAGATAGCCGGCCGACGGACGCAGGAGCGCCTCGGGATGGATTTCCTCGCCGAAGTGGAAGTGCGGCGCCACCGTGTGCTCGAACAGGTGCACGCCGAAGTAGCCGATCAGGACGACCAGGAACGCGTGCGGCACCTGCACGCTCTCCGGCAGCATCCGGACGAAGGCCGCCGCCAGCATGAACCCCGCGCCGCCCGCGACGAAATAACGAAGCGGCGCCAGGCCTTTCTGATGCGCCGTGGCGACGAGCAGAGCGCCCGCGAGATCGGCGGCGGCCGCGGCGGCCGCGAAGGCCAGGTATGCTAACATGATCGGTGAGCATAGCATGGTCATTACGGCGCTTTTCCGCCGGCTCGGTGAGATCCTCGTTCACGAGCGCATGACCACCCCGGACGTCGTGGAAAAGGCCCTCGCACGCGCCCGGACCACGGGCGAGCGGGTTGGTGAGGCACTCGTGGCGCTCGGCGCCGTCAAGGACGACGACGTCCTGCGGGCGCTCGCCCAGCAGCAAAACCTCGCCTACCTCTCGCGCGACGAGCTGCCGTCGCCGCTGCCGATCGTGAAGAATCTCTCCCCGAAGTACCTGCGCCAGTACTTCGTGTGCCCGGTGAGCGTCGAGGGCAACGTCCTGACGGTCGCGACGGCGGATCCGCTCAATCCGGTCATCATCGACGACCTCACGCAGTCGACCGGCCTCGCCGTGCAGGTGGTCGTGAGCTCCGCCGAGGCGATCGTCGAGGCGATCGACCGCACGTACGACGGCGTGGCGACGCCGCTGCAGCGGATCGTCGAGGGCATGGACGACGACGGCGGCACCGACGGCGACGAGGACGTCAATCAGCTGCGCGAACAGGCGTTCGAGGCGCCGGTCGTCCGCCTGGTGAACCTCCTCATCGAGAACGCCATCAACGCCGAGTCCTCGGACATCCACATCGAGCCGTTCGAGGACACGCTCCGCATCCGCTACCGCATCGACGGGATCCTGTTCGATCAGGAATCGCCGCCGCGGCGCCTGCAGGCCGCGGTGACCTCGCGCGTGAAGCTGATGGCGGAGATGAACATCGCCGAGCGCCGGCTCCCGCAGGACGGACGCATCCGGGTCACGCTCCACGGCCGCCGCGTGGACATCCGGACCTCCACGATCCCCACGGTGCACGGCGAGTCGATCGTCATGCGCCTGCTCGATCGCCAGAGCGTGTTCCTGCCGCTCGAGAAGCTCGGCTTCGCCCCGTCGATGCTGCCGCGCTTCGAGGGGCTCATCCGGCGGCCGCACGGGATCCTCCTGGTCACCGGGCCCACGGGATCGGGCAAGACCACGACGCTCTACGGCGCGCTCGACAAGATCAACTCGCCGGACCGCAAGATCATCACCGTCGAGGACCCGGTCGAGTATCAGCTGAAGGGCATCAACCAGATCGCCGTGAAGCCGAAGATCGGGCTGACCTTCGCCACCGGGCTCCGGCACATCGTCCGCCAGGACCCGGACGTCATCCTGATCGGCGAGATCCGCGACCTCGAGACGGCCGATATCGCGATCCAGGCCTCGCTCACCGGCCACCTGGTCTTCTCGACGCTGCATACGAACGACGCCCCGGGCGCGATCACCCGCCTGCAAGACATGGGTGTCGAGCCCTATCTGGTCGCCTCGGTGCTCGAGGGCGTCCTCGCCCAGCGGCTGGTCCGGCGCATCTGCGCGACGTGCCGCGTGTCCGATACGCCGCCGGCGGCCGACCTCAGCGCCCTCGGCATCGCCGGCGCCGACGGCACGCACCTCTACCGCGGGAGCGGCTGCGATGAATGTCGGGGCACCGGCTACCGCGGCCGGACGGGCATCTACGAGCTGTTCCCCATCAGCGAGGACGCGCGAAGCCTCATCCTCCGGCGCGCGCCGACGCGCGACATCCGCCGGTCGGCGCTCGAGGCCGGGATGGTCACGCTGCGACTCGACGGCTGGGCCAAGGCGTGCGCCGGCGTGACCACGATCGAAGAAGTGCTCCGGGTCACTCAGGAAGACGCGTAATCGCAATGCCCGTTTTCGTCTACCGGGCCGCCGACCGGCGCGGCCAGACGATCGACGGCGTGATGGAGGCGCCCGACGCCCGCGCCGTCGTCGAGCGGCTCCAGCGTGACGCCTACTTCCCGATCCGGGTCGCCCCCCACGCCGAGCGCGGGCGGTGGCTGTCCCTCGGCGGCTCCTCGCGCGTCCGCCGCCAGGATCTCCTGGCGTTCACGCAGCAGCTCGCCACGCTCTTCGAGGCGGGCCTGCCCCTCGACCGCGCGCTGTCGATCCTCGAGGAGCTGGCGCCCAACCAGCGCGTCAAGTCGATCGTCGCCGACCTGCTGCTGGGCGTTCGGGGCGGCTCGTCCCTGAGCGAGGCGCTCACCAAGCATCATCCCCGCCCGTTCTCGCGCCTCTACATCAACATGATTCGCGCCGGTGAGCGAGGCGGCGTTCTCGAGCTCACGCTGCGGCGGCTCGCCGAGTTCCTCGAGGCGCGCGCCGCGTTCGCGGAGGCGGTCCTCACGGCGGTCGCCTACCCGGCCGTCGTCTTCACGTTCGGCATCGGCGCCATCATCTTTCTCATGACGTTCGTCATCCCGCGGTTCGCGACGATCTTCGCCGACCTCGGGCAGACCGTCCCGCTGCCGACGCAGATCTTGTTGTGGGTGAGCGCGGGTTTCCAGGCGTACTGGTGGGTCGGCGTGATCGCGCTCCTCGCGGGCGTCCTGGCCTGGCGCGTGTGGACCGGCAGTCCCCAGGGACGGCTCCGCTGGGATCAGACGCTGCTCGGACTGCCGCTGATCGGGCCGCTCATGATGAAGATCGAGACGGCGCGCTTCGCCCGGACCCTCGGCACCATGCTCAAGAGCGGAGTGCCGGTCATGAGCGCGCTCGCCGTGGTGGGCGACACGATGACCAACCGGGCGATCGGCCACGCCGTCGAGCAGCTCGCCGACGGCGTGAAGCGGGGCGGAACCATCGCGGCCGGCATGCAGTCGCAGGCGCCGGCGCCGTTCCCGGTGCTCGCGATCCACATGGTCCGGGTCGGCGAGGAGACCGGCCGCCTGGAGGACATGCTCCTCAAGGTCGCCGAGACGTTCGAGGCCGACGTGGGGACCGATCTCAAGCGCGTGCTCCGGCTCCTGGAACCGATCATCATCTTCGGCATGGGCGTGCTCGTCGCCTTCGTCGTCGTCGCGATGATGCTCGCTATCTTTTCGATCAACGAGATTCCGCTGTGAGCCGGCTGGGCGGAGCCGGACGGGGATGGGCGAGGGGTCGAGACGACCACGCGGCACGCGTCCGCTGCCCCGGGTCGGCTGGGCTCCATCCGGATGCGCCGTGCCCGTCGTCGCCACGAGGGAACGGGTCCCTTCGACCCCTCGCCCATCCCCGTCCGGCCCCGCCCAGCCGTTCTCCGTTCTGGCGTGGGACGCGCAGTGTCGTGCGCGATCAGGCGGGGTTCACGTTGATCGAGCTGCTGGTGGTCATCATCGTGCTCGGGCTCCTGGTGGGTCTCGTGGGGCCGCGCCTCTTCGGCCGCGTGGGCCAGTCGAAGCAGGCGGCGGCGCGGGCGCAGATCGAGCTCCTGGGCGCGGCGCTCGACCAGTACCGGCTCGACGTGGGCGGCTACCCGAACGCGGGCCAGGGTCTCGACGCGCTCCAGCGGAATCCGAACGTTCCCAACTGGAACGGCCCTTACCTCAAGAAGGCCGTTCCCAAAGATCCGTGGGGCAACGCCTACAAGTATCGCTGCTGTCCCGGCCAGAACGGGGAGTACGACCTCTGGTCGGAGGGCAGCGACGGGGCGCCCGGCGGCGAGGGGGAAGCGACCGACATCACCTCATGGGACAGCAGTCAAAAATAGGTGCGCGCGGGTTCACCCTCCTCGAGCTGATCGTCACCCTGCTGATCGTCGCGATCGCGGTCGGGCTCGTGGCGCCGGCGATCGGGCGGAGTACCGAAGCGGTACGGACACGGGCGGAGGTCGCGGGGTTCTCGGCGACGTTTCGCCACGCGCGGGAGCAGGCCATCACGACGCAGCAGACGTTCACCGTCGCCGTCAACCCGTCGAGCCGGCTCCAGACGGTCACGACCGGTGAGGACGAGGTCCGATGGACGCGGACGTTCTCCGCCCGTCTGAGGATCGAAGCCGAAACGCCGTCGGCGCTGACGGTCCGCTTCGAGCCGCAGGGAAACTCGAGCGGGGGCGAGTTCCGGCTGAGCGCGGGCGCGGTCGTCTATCGCGTCACCATCGACGCGGTCACCGGCCGCGTGAAGAACCGCCGCGAATGAGCCACGGTCTCGGCCGCCCGCACGCGCGGTGGAACGCGGGGTTCACGCTCCTCGAGGTGCTCGTCGCGTTCGCGATCCTGAGCGTGGCGGTCGTCGCGGTCATCCAGGGGTTCGCGCAGGGACTGCGTCTCTTGAAGGTGGCCGGCGACCACCAGCGCGCCGTGCTGCTCGCCGATCAGAAGGCCCGCGAGGTGGTCGCTCCGGTCGAGGCGCACGACAAGGGTCAGGACGGCGCGTTCGACTGGGAGCGCACGGTGACCGTCGTCCCGGCGCCCGACCTCGAGCGGACGCCGGCGACCCGGAAATGGCGCGTCTACCAGATCGACGTCAAGGTCCGCTGGGGCGACACGCGCGGGGTCGAGGTCGTCACGCTCCGGACCTCGGCCGAGCCGCCGGCGTCGGGAACGCCGGCGGTGGGCAGGACGCGGTGAGGCGCCGCCAGCGCGGGTTCACCCTGCTGGAGCTCCTGCTGGCGCTGGCCATCATCGGCGCCCTCGTCGTCATCGCGTTCAGCGGCGTCCGGATCGCGCTCGCGGCGTGGCGACAGGGCGAGGATCGCGCCGAGGCCCACCAGCACCTGCGCGGCGTGGTGCTCTCGCTAGCGCGCTCGGTGAGCGGCATGTACCCGTACAACGGCCCCCGCGGCGACACCCCCACGCCGGAGCTCCTCTTCACCGGCACCGAATCGCGGCTCGAGTTCGTGACGCAGGCGGCGCCCTTCCCCGCGTCGATTCCGATCGCGTTCACCGCCGTCGTCTTCGAGCTCGGCGATACCGACGAGCGCCGCGGTCTCGTCATCCGCCAGCGCGTGCTCCCGAATCGGAGTCCGTTCACCGACGCCGCGGTCGTCTTCAACGACCCCACGCTGACCGAGCTCGCGTTCAGCTACCTCGACGACAGCGGCGCGTGGCAGAGCTCGTGGGACACCGAGGCCACCAAGAAGCTACCGCGCGCCATCCGGGTGAACGTCGGCGGCACGATCGGCGGCCGCGGCGAGACGCTGCCGCCCATCACCGTGTCGATCCGGGTGGGCTCCGAGCAGTGAGCCGGGGCGGGCACGTCGAGGCGCGCCGGCGGGCGTGGCCGGGCGAGCGCGGGTTCGCCCTGCTGCTCATCCTGCTCGTCCTGGCGCTGGTCGCGGTCGTCAGCGCCGAATTCGCGTACTCGATGCGGCTCGAGGCCACGGCGGTGCGCGCCTACAAGAACGGGCTCATCGGCGGCCACCTGGCGGAGGCGGCCCTCGAGCAGGCGATCCGCGAGATCGTGGGCGACGCCCCGCTCGTGGTGGAAGGCGACGACGGCCTGCTCACGTTCTACACCGCCGAGCGGCGCGAGCTGCCGCGGCTCAAGCGCGAGAAGTCCGAGCTGGGCGGCGGCCAGTACACGTATCGCATCACCGACGAGGAGGCCCGCCTCAACATCAACGCCTCGCCGCCGGATCGCATCGACCGGCTCCTGCTGGCTCTGCAGCTCGACAAGAGCGTCCGCGACACGATCGGCGATTCGATCCAGGACTGGCGCGACGCCAACGAGGAGCACCGGCTCAACGGCGCCGAGAGCGAGGACTACTACCTGAAGCTCCCGGTGCCCTATCGCGCGCACAATGCAAACCTCGAGTCCGTCACCGAGCTGCTCCAGATCAAGGGCATCACGCCGGCGATCTACAACGGGAGCAAGGAACGTCCGGGACTCGCCGACCTCCTCACCGTGCGCGGCTCCGGCCCGGTGAACATGAACACCGCGGGTCCCTACGTCCTCGAGGCGCTCGGCCTGTCGAGCGCGGAGATCAGCGAGATCGTGCAGGGACGGCACAACGCCGGCCCGTTCCCGAACGTCCCCGGAAAGTTCGGCGGCCGCAACCTGAGCATCGCGACGCGGACGTTTCGCATCGAGGCGGAGGGGATCGTGGACGATCGGGTCGTCGCGCGCCTGATCGCGATCGTGCAGCGACGCACCGACGCCGATCCGCCCTCCGTCCTCGTGCTCGAGTGGTGGCGGCTACGGTGACTTTTTCCGTGCCGGTTGTGAGGGGTGTTACCCTACGATGATGAAATTTTCCGCGCTCCGGCTCGCGGTCGTCATGCTGGGTGACCGGCTCAGCGTCGCCGCGATTCAGCGCGATCGCCACGAAACCTTCACGATCGACGCGGAGAATCCGGGGGCGGCGCTGCGCGCCGAGCTCGACGCGCGCAATCTCGGCGCGCGCAAAGTGGCGATCGGTCTCGCGCGCTCGGTGGTGACCGTCAAGCCGATCGACCTGCCGTCGGTGGCGGGCGAGACGCACGAGATGGTGAAGTTCGAGCTGGACCGGCACCTGCCGATTCCGGCGGACGACGCGGCCTTCGATTTCGTCCCGCTCCCCCGGGAGGCCGAGCCCGACGGCGCGCCGAACGAAGGCCGGCGCGTGCTGATCGCGGCCGCCGACCGCCGCGTCATCGACGTCGCGCTGCGCCTCTGCGAGGAGGCAAAGCTTCGCCCCGTGTCGATCACGGTGGCCGCCCACGACCTGGTGGCGCTCGTCGCGACCGACCGCGGGCAGCGCGTCGCCTGGCTCCACCGCACCGGCGAGGCGGTCGATCTCCTGCTGCTCCAGGGCTCGGACCTCGTGTGGAGCCGCTCCTTCCCCGCGGCCGACGACGCGACGCTCGTCGCCGAGACGCGGCGGAGCTTCGCCGGAGCACGCTGGCGCGAGTGCGACGCGGTGTGGGTGTCCGGCGACGGCGCCGCCGCGGCGACGCTGCTCGACCTCGGTGTCCCGATCTCCGATCCGCCCTGGACCGAGGAGGCGCAGCGGAATCTGGCCGACCTCGGCGAGCCGCGGGGCGCGGCCGAGCTGGCGGTGGCGACTGCCTCGCGTCGCGGCATCCGGCCGCTCGACCTCATCCCGCCGGCCATCAAGCCGCGTCGCTTCACGCGCCAGGAAAAGCTCACGGGCGCCGTGCTCGCGGCCACCGTCCTCTTGGCGCTCACGGCGCTGTTCCTCCCCGGCGTCCGCGAGGGTCGCCGCCTCGCGCGGCTCAACGCCGAGATCGCCCGCATCGATCCGGAGGTGAAAACGGTGGAGCGCGCCGCGCGCGAGCTCGAGCGCAAGCGCCAGCTGCTGGCGACCCTCGAGAAGGTCGGCACCGGGGCCCTCCAGCCGCTGCCCATGCTCCGCGAGCTGACCGAGATCATTCCGGGCGATGCGTGGATCACGTACCTCTCGTTCGATGCCAAGGGCGTCGAGCTGACCGGACAGGCCGGGGCGGCGAGCACGCTGATCCCGCTCCTGGAAAATTCGCCCCGCCTGGAGCGCGTGGAGTTCGCGTCGCCCGTCACGCGCGGGCGCGACCGCGAGCAGTTCCGGATCCGTGCGGCCTGGGAGGCGCCGAGCGCCGCGCCGCCGGCCCCGACCGCGAAGGCGCCGGCCGCACCCGCCGCCACGCCGCCGGTGATCGCGCCGCCGGCCATCGCGCCTCCCGGTGTCATGCCTCCGGCCGTCAGGGGCGACGAGAGCGCCGGCGAGGCGGTCGGAACCGGGGCGCCGCCCGGACCGACGGGGCGACGCCCGAGACCCCCGCGCTGATGATCGCCAATCTCTCGCGCCGGGAGCGGATGCTGGTCGGGCTGGCGGTGATCGCCGCCGTGGTCCTGGGCGGCTGGCTGTACGTGATCGAGCCGATCCTCGAGCACAGTCGGTCGTCGGCCGAGCTGGTGCCGGCGCGTCAGCAGGTGCTGCAGCAGCGGCGCGACCTGATCACGCGACACGCCGCGATCACCGCCGAGCTCGACGCCGCGATGAAGCGCTTCGACAAGCTATCGGAAGGCTTCCTCACCGCGGGCACGCCCGCCGTGGCCGCCTCGGAGCTGCAAAAGATCGTGAAGGATATGGCGGCACAGGCGAGGACCGAGGTGCGCAGCGAGCGCATCCTGCCGCCGGCCGATCGCGGCGAGCTGCTCGAGATTCCCGTCGAGATCGCCGTCGCCTGCGAGATCCGGCAGCTCGTCGACCTGCTCGCGCGGCTCGACAGCGCGCCGAAGCTCTTGCCGGTTCAGGAGCTCAAGATTCGCGTCGTCAACATGACGCAGCCGAAGGACCTGCTGGTCACGCTCACGGTCTCTGGGTTCCTCCTCCCCGCCGCGCCGGCCAAGGCCAAGAGCTGATGCCGCGCCGCCTGCTCGCCGTCAACGTGGTGCTCGCCGGCGTCTCGTTGCTGTGCGTCGGTCTCATCGTGAAACAGCTCGTCGGGGCGCCGCCGACGGTGGCCTCCCGCCCGCGACCGTCGGCCGCCGCTGCGGCGGCGTCCCCTGGCGCCGAGCCGCAGCGCTTGCCGGCGCAGGCATACAGTATGATTGCCAGCCGCAACCTGTTCAGCCCGACGCGCACCGAGACGCCTGGGACGGGGCTGGCGGGCGGACCGACCATTAATGTCGTCAAGCCGAGCCTGCACGGGGTCGTGCTACGGGACGGAGCGCCGATCGCGTATCTCGAGGACCCGTTGACCAAGCGCATCGCCGGCTACCGGATCGGCGATCCGATCGCCGGGGGAACCGTGAAGACGATCTCGGCCGACGCGGTCGTGATCGCGCGCCCCGACGGCGTGGTCGACGTGCGCCTGCGCGACCCGTCGAAGCCGAGGCCCCCGGCTCCGACGGCCGGCCAGCAGCCCATTCCGGGCCAGGCGCCGCTCCCGGGCCAGCCGCCCGTACCGGGTCAGTTCCCGGTGCCCGGCAGCGTCCAGCCCCCGACGCCGCAGCCGATGCCCGGCGTTCTCGGACCGGCGCCCCGCGTGCCTCCGCCAGGACCGCAAGTGATACCGCCCGGCCTGACGGCGCCGGGCTTTCCGAGCCCCGCGCCCTTCCCCCGGCCTTCGCCAAGCCTCGGGCGCCGGTTGCCGGCAGCGCCGATCGACCCCAACAACCCGCAACCGCCACCTCAGAACTAGCGTGAAGCGCTTCGTCGCTATCCTCGCCCTGCTCGCCCTGGCCTCCGGGTGCGCCACGTCGAAGCCCAAGCCGCCGCCAACTCCGCCGGTCGCATTGACGCCGCCACCGCCGGGCCCCGAGCCGCTGCCGATCCTTCCGCCGACGTCGGTGGGCCCGCGTACCGTGATGCCGGCGCAGCCGGCCGTCGAGCCCCCGCCCCCGCCGCCGATCCCGCAGCCGCCGACGGCGCCGCCCGTCCCCCGGGACCAGCGGGGCCGCTTCGTCGTCCTCAACTTCGACAACGCCGACGTCGAGACCGTCATCCAGGCGGCGAGCGAGATCATCGGCTTCAACTACGTCCTGTCGCCCGACGTCCGCGGCAAGGTCACGGTGCAGACCTCGGGCCGCATCGCGCAGGAAGAGGTGTTCGGCGTCCTGCTGGCCATCCTCGAGGTTCACGGCTTCACGGCGGTGAAGGCGGGGAACCTCTACAAGATCATCCGTATCGAGGGGGCGCGCGAGCGAGCCGTCCCGACGATCGTCGGCCCGACCCCGGATCCGAACCGCACGACGGACGAGATCGTCACCCAGATCGTGGCGATCAAGTACTCGTCGGTCAACGATCTGAGCGCGCTCCTGCGCCCGCTCATCTCGACGCGGGGTACGCTGATCGCCCATCGCGAGACGAACGTCCTGATCATCACCGACACCGCGTCGAACATCACGCGGCTGCTCGACATCATCCGGCTGGTCGACGTTCAGGTGGCGCAGGAAGAGCTGCAGATCATCCCGGTCACCTATGCCGATTCCGCCGAGCTGGCGACGATCCTGACTCAGCTCTTCGCCAGCGGCCGCATCCGCACGACGGCGCCCGGCACGCCGCCGGCGCCGACGGTGGCGCCGCAGCCGCCGGGTGTGCAGCTGCCCGGCCCCGGCGGGCAGGCCGGCGGCTCCGCGGAGCGGGCGCCGCTGATCATCCCGGAGCGCCGCTCGAACTCGCTGATCGTGCACGCCAAGAAGCACGAGGTCGAGACGATCCGGCGCCTGGTCTCGCAGCTCGACGTGAACATCTACGGCGGGCGGCGCGTGTTCATCTACTACGCCGAGAACGCCAAGTCAAAAGACCTCGCGACCACGCTGAACGCGATCTACGGCGCGCGCGACGGATCGTCCGGCGGCGGACCCGGCGGCGCGGCGCCCTCGACACCCGGCCGGCCCCCGGCGCCTCCACCGGCCCCGCCGCCACCGCCCGGCGGTACCGGCACCGGCACCGGCGAGTTGCTGGCCGAGGGCCAGGTGCGCTTCATCTCGGACGAGATCACCAACGCGGTGATCGTCACGACTTTCCCGCGGAGCTGGACCGAGATCGAGAACACCATCAAGCAGCTCGACCGGATGCCGCGCCAGGTGCTGATCGAGGTGCTGGTGGCCGAGGTCACGCTCACCGACGAGCTCCGGCTCGGCATCGACTGGGCCGTCCGCAACGGGCGCTTCAACGTGGCCAACATCAACACCGGCCCCCCGGGTCTCCCGACCTCGACGACCCCTGATGGGGGTCTGATCACGCTCCCCAGGCCGGTCGCCGGCCCCGCGGCCCTCGTCGGCCCCTTGGGTCACGGGCTCACAGCCTGGACGTTCGCGACGGACCAGTTCATCATGATGCTCAACGCGCTCGCGAGCCAGAACAAGGTCAACATCGTTTCGAATCCGCACGTGATGACGTCGGAGAACAAGAAGGCGGTCATCAACGTCTCGACCTCGGTGCCCATCGTCACCAGCCAGACCACGGGACAGGTGGCCGCCGCCACCACGACCACGACCACGACGACCACCACGGCCGGCCTCAACCAGACGGTCGAGTACCGCGACGCCGGCGTGATCCTCACGGTGACGCCCCGCATCGGTGAGCGCGGCACGGTGGCCCTCGACGTCAAGCAGGAAGTCAACAGCATCGGACCGAACGTCCAGCCGACGAACTCGCCCTCGTTCATCAAGCGGGAAGCCGAGACCAACGTGGTGCTCCTGAACAACATGACGCTCGTGCTGGGCGGGCTCATCCAGGACACGATCACCCTCGACAACCGGGGAATCCCGCTCCTCAAGGACATCCCGATCTTCGGCTGGTTGTTCCGGTTCACCGGGCGGAAGGTGGACAAGACCGAGCTTCTGCTTCTGATCACCCCGCGCGTCATCGGCACCGCCCTCGACGCCGCGAAGATCACCAACGAGATGCGGCGGTCGACGCCCGAGCTCGACGAGGCGGTGGACCGGGCGCCGCGCGCCCCGGCCTTCACGCCGACCCCGGCGCCTCGCCCGGCGCCGACCCCGGCCCCGCCGCCGTTCCCCATCGCGCCATCGCCGATTCCGTTCCCGCGCTAGCGCGCCGCCGCCGGTGAAGTTCAGCGGCGTCCGTTGTCGAAGCGCTGCATGACACCCCGACCGTCGGGACGCGGGCGCTCTTCGTAGCGGGCGCCGGTGTACGCTCCGATCACCCGTCGCCAGAACGCCTGCGCGTCGACGTTGCGCGTGAGCTGGGTGACCTCCCACTTGCCCGGATAGCGGTCGAACACGCGGCGCGCGACTTCGGTCCCGACGCCCCGGCGCCGATGGCGGCGCAGGATGAAGAACTCGCTGATGTCCCGGGTACCCTCGCCCGCGAAGTGGGCGCAAGCACGGACCAGCACGAAGCCGGCGAGGACGCCGTCGACGCGCACGAAGAACGACGTCATCTGCGGGTCCTTCCAGAAGCTCTCGATCGTCGCGGCGTTGCCGTACCGGCCGTCGTCGGCGATGGCCCAGTCGTCGATGGCGGCGAAGTCGTAGAGGTAGAGCTGCATGAGGCGCTCCAGGACGGAGAACTCGTGCGCGCGCGCCTCACGAAGCTCGATCTTCATGGTGTCGTGCTAGGCTACCGCTGATGCAGTTCGAGCGCACGGTCATCGGAATGGTTCACCTGGTACCCCTCCCCGGCAGTCCGCGATGGGCCGGCTCGATGCGCGACGTGCTCGCCTCGGCGCTGGCCGACGCCCGCGCGCTGATCGAGGGCGGCGTGGACGCCCTCCTGGTCGAGAACTTCGGTGACGCGCCCTTCACGCCGGGCCGCGTCGAGCCCGCCACCGTGGCGGCCATGAGCGTCGTCGCCGCCGAAGTGCGCACGGCGTTTCCGCGGGCCCTCCTGGGCCTGAACGTCCTGAAGAACGACGCGCGGGCGGCCCTGGCCGTCGCCGCCGCCGTCGGCGCCGAGTTCATCCGCGTCAACGTCCACGCGGGCGCGGTTCTCGCCGACCAGGGCATCGTCCAGTCCGACGCGTACGGCACGCTGCGCGACCGCCGGCTCCTGGGTGTCGACGTCGCGATTCTCGCCGACGTCGGCGGCAAGCACGCCGTCCCCCTCGCCCCCGTCGAGACCGAGCAGACCGCGCGCGATCTCGTGCACCGTGGTCTCGCCGATGCGCTCGTCGTCTCGGGCCCGGCGACGGGCCAGGCGACGCCGCTCGGCGAGGTCAAGCGGGTGCGGAGCGCCGTCCCCGACGTACCGCTCCTGATCGGCAGCGGCGTCACCGCGGAGACCGCCGCCGAGCTCCTGTCCGTCGCCGACGGGCTCATCGTGGGCACGTCGGTGAAGCGCGACGGCGACGTGCGGCAGCCCGTCGATCGCGCGAGGGTGGAGAAGCTGGTTGCCGCGGCTCGTCGCCGCTAGCCTCCTCGTCGTCGTCCTGACCGCCGGCTGCCGGACCGCGATCGCTCCCGACTCCGCTCGCCTGGCGGCCCTCGAGCCCGAGCTGGGCTCGCTCCTTCTGGTGGGGGTTCAGGGCACCGACGGTGAAGCGGCCGACCTCGACGCCCTCCTCTGCGGCGTGCGCGTCGGCGGCACGGTGCTGTTCGCGCGGAACATCGTGGACCCCGAGCAGCTCGCCCGGCTCACGGCGGCGCTGCTGGAGCGAGCGGAGGCCTGCACGGGCCGCAAGCTCCTCGTCGCGGTCGACGCCGAGGGCGGCAGCGTGATGCGTCTCGCGCCCAGCGCCGGCTGGCCGGGCACGCTCTCGGCTCAGGAGCTCGGCGAGGCGAACGACTTCGTTCTGACCGAGCTCGAGGCGCGGCGGATCGGGAGGATGCTGCGGGCGGCCGGGATCAACTGGGACCTGGCGCCGGTCGTCGACGTCGGCTACAACCCGGCGAACCCGGTGATCGTCGGCACGGCGCGGAGCTTCAGCGCCAATCCGGGGCTCGTCGCCGAGCACGCTCGCGCCTTCGTCCTCGGCATGCGCGCCGAGGGCGTCCTGACCGCCCTGAAGCACTTCCCCGGTCACGGATCGAGCTACGGCGATTCCCATCGGGGCTTCACCGACGTCACCGACACCGCGGCGCCCGAGGTCGAGCTCGTGCCCTATCGCACGCTCATCGACGCGGGCCTGGCCGACAGCGTGATGACCGCGCACGTCTTCAATCGCCGGCTCGACGATCGGCGGCCGGCGACGCTGTCGCGCGCGACCATCAGCGGCCTCCTGCGCGGCGAGCTCGGCTTCACGGGTCCGGTCGTCAGCGACGACCTTCGCATGGCGGCCATCGAGCAGCAGTACGGGCTCGGCGAGGCGGCGGTGCTCGCGATCGACGCGGGAGTGGACATGCTGCTCATCGTCGACGATCGGCTGCCCGACGGCCGCTCCGCAGCCCGGGTAACGCTCGATGCGATCCGCGACGCCCTCGCGAACGGCACACTCGACCCCGCCCGCGTCGAGGCCGCGCTCGAGCGCATCCGCGCCTTCCGCGCGCGCCTCCCCTAGAGGCTGCTGAAAAAGGGCCCATCTGCTTCGTTGGCGCCCTCGGCTGCACGCTCAACGTACAGCGAGTAGCCGATCGACCTCGGCGCGGGTCGGCAAGGACGGCTGGGCGCCGCGGCGGGTGCACGCGAGGCCGGCCGCCGCGTTGGCGAACCGCAGCGCGCTCTCGAGTGTATCGCCGCCGCCAACCGTCGCCGCCAGCGCTCCGTTGAAGGCATCGCCGGCGGCCGTCGTGTCGACCACGGACACCGGCAGGGCCCGAGCGTGAATCTCTCCCTGCGCCGTGCCGGCCAACGCGCCCTCGGCCCCGAGCGTCACGATCGCCGTGCCGACACCGCGCGTGCGGAGCGCGTGCGCCGCGGCGGCCGCGGTCCGAAGATCGCGCACGTCCGTGCCGGTGAGCCGCCCAGCCTCGCCCTCGTTCGGCGTCAGGTAGTCCACGAGCCGCCAGATGTCGGGAAGGCCGTCACGGACCGGGGCCGGATTGAGCACGGTGACGACACCGCGCCGGCGCGCCTCCTCGAGCGTCCACGCGAGAGTCTCGAGCGATGTCTCGAGCTGGCAGACGACCACCTGCGCCCACGCGAAGTCGTCAGCGCGAGCGCGGACGTGATCGAGCGAGAGACGCCAGTTCGCCCCGGGCGCCACCGCGATCTGGTTGCGCCCCGCCTGGTCGACCACGATGAGCGCCGTGCCGGTAGCGGCCTCGCGCGTCACGCCGACGCCCTCGACGCCGATGCCCTCGGCCCCCAGCGCGGCGCGGATGTCCCGCCCGGAGCTATCGTCGCCGACGCACGCGATGAAGCGCACCTCCGCGCCCAGACGGCGAGCCGCCACCGCCTGGTTGGCGCCCTTTCCGCCGTGGTTGACGAGGAGCGTGCCGCCGGTCACCGTCTCGCCGACGGCGGGCAGGCGCGGCACGGCGACCGTGAAGTCGACGTTCGCCGAGCCGACTACGAGGACGCGCCGCGCTCTATCGTGGGCGGACACAGGCGATCGAGGAACAGGCGAATGAATCGGTCGCGATCGACGGCCTTGGCGATCCGGCAGTTCGGCGCGCCGGGGGTCCGCCGAGTCTCGCCGTCGGGGCCGACGGCGAGACGCACCGCCTCCCACTTCACCAGCGCATGATCGACGGCGACCGCGACGGCCAGGGGATCGTGAAGCGTCATGCCCGCCTCCCCGTCGGCGTGGGAAATCCGGAAGCCGCGCTCGCTGAACGCCTGGATCCGCGCCGCGACCGGCCCCGGCGTCCGCGCCAGCGTGGAGCGCATGCCCGCGCGCGGCAGCACCGCCTGGCGCGTCGCGTCAAGGGGGACCAGGTCGAGCGGTAGGCCGGCCGCGAGGACGCGGTGTGCCGCTTCGGGATCGACGTTCATGTTGAACTCGGCCGTCGGGGTCACGTTGCCCGGCACGTCGACCGCGCCCCCCATGGCGACCACGCGTCCGACCCGCCCGATCGCCGACGCGTCCTCCTTGAGCGCCAGCGCCACGTTCGTCAGGGGGCCCAGGGCAATCAGCGTCAGCTCCCTCCCGTGCCGCCGGGCCGCATCGACCATGACGCTGACGGCCCCGGGCGCCTCGTTCAGAGGCGCGACGGCCGGCCAATCCGGGAGATCGCCGAGCCCGTCCTCTCCGTGATAGCGCGTTGCTGTCGTCAGCGCCCGGGCCAGGGGGCCGGCCGCACCGGGCGCCACGATCGGTCGTGGCGTCGGCCGGCGAAGCGCCAGGAGACGGGCGACGTTCGTGTTGGCCGCGGTAACTGGAACGTTCCCGGCGACCGTCGTGATCGTGTCGACCCGGATCTCGGGCGAGCTCCAGGCAAAGAGCAGCGCCAGCGCGTCATCGATTCCGGGATCGGTGTCGATCAGGACCGGCGTCAAGGAATCTCCTCCCGATGGTCGCGCATCATATTAGAATGTAGGCCACTTCTCAGGGAGGAGGCGCGCATGAACATCCAGATCCGCTATTGCGGGGAGTGAAACTACCTCCCCCAGGCCTCCAGTTTGCAGGCCGCCATCAAGACGAAGTACGGGATCACGTCCGTTCTCAAGGAAGGGCACAGCGGTATCTTCGAGGTCTCGATCAACGACGACGTCGTCTACACGAACGAGACGACGTACCGGTTCCCGACCGACGAGGAGATCTTCGCGAAGATCGACGAAGCTAAGAAGTAGCACGCTGAAGTAGCTCCTCCCGAAACCGGGGATGGGCGACCGCGATGAGCGCCTCGGCCCGTCCCCGCTCCCCTTTTCCGCGCAGCCCCGCCGCGCCGTGCTCGGTCACGATCCAGTCGGCCAGCGCGCGCGGATTCGTCACGGCCGCGCCCGCCGAGAGCCGCGGGACGATTCGCGACACGGCGCCGTCGCGCCCGGTCGACGGCAGGGCGACGATGGCGGCGCCGCCGCGCGAACGGGACGCGCCGAGAACGAAATCGAACTGGCCGCCGATTCCCGCCACCTGTCGCGGCCCCAGGCTCTCCGCGGTGACCTGCCCGGTGAGATCGATCTCGAGCGCCGAGTTGATCGCCACGAAGCGATCGATCTGCGCGACGATGGCCGGATCGTGCACGAAGCCGGACGGCTCCATGTTCACCAGCGGATTCTCGTGCAGGAAGGTGAAGAGCCGCCGCGTGCCCATGCCCTCGGCGACGTCCATGCGCCCGCGATGGATGCGCTTGGCCGCGCTGGTGACGACGCCACGCTCCACGAGCGTCACCGACGCGTCCACCAGCAAGGAGTGCAGCGAGAGATCGCGATGGCCCGCCAGAGCCTCCAGCACCGCCTGGGGGATCGCGCCGACCCCCACCTGCACCGTCGCCCCGTCCGGCACCAGCTCGGCGACGTGACGGCCGATGGCACGCTCGACCTCTCCGATCGTCGGCGGCGGATACGACGCGAGCGGCTCGTCGACCTCGACGAAGCAATCGATCTGGCTGCGATGTAGAAAGCCGTTGCCCAGCGTGCGCGGCATCGACGGGTTCACCTGGGCGATCACCAGCGGCGCGCGGCGAGCCGCCGGGAGCGCCACGCTCACGGAGACGCCGAGGCTCAGGTAGCCCCGCGCGTCCGGCGGCGCGCAGTGGACCAGCACGCAGTCCGGCGCCCAGGCACCGCCGGCGGCGAAATGCTCAACGAGATCGAAGTAGCGCATCGGAACGAATTCGACCCGTCCCCTCCGGTGCGCGTCGTCGAGGCGGGGCGACATGTGCCAGGTCGCGAAGCGGAGCGCGGCGTGCTCGGGCCGCGCGAACGGATAGTCGCCGAGGTGGATGCCGCCCAGCAGCGTCAAATCGCGGAGCCGCTCGGACTGGCGGCAGATCTCGGCGACGAGTGCTCCGGGCTCGCCGGATCCCGGCGGCAGCAACACCTTCATGTCCGGCCGCAGCCGGGCGACAGCGTCGGCGAGCGAGGAGCGAGCGAACGCGCGCGGCATGAATCGCGAGCCTATATATACTCGATCCCGCGCTAGAATGACCGCATGAATTGGGCCGGCCGCTCGATCGCACCGCTGGTCGTCCTCGTCGCGCTCACCGGATGCGAAACCGTCTCTTCGGGCGGCGGCTCATCGCAGACCAGCTCGCCCACGGTGCGCTGCCTGACCGATCCCAACCGCGACAACCAGTCGACCAGTCGCCCGATGATCTTCCTCTTCTGCGCGGAGAGTCCCTGACCACGCCGGCGACACGCGTCGCGCTGGTCACCGGCGCCGGACGAGGAATCGGACGCGAGGTCGTGCTGGCGCTGGCCCGCGAAGGCTGCCACGTCGTGCTCGCCGCCCGCTCGCTCGGGCCGCTCGAGGCGACGGCCGCGGCGGCGCGTCGATTCGGCGTCGATGCGCTCCCCATCGTGCTCGACGTCACCGACGCCGCGGCCGTCACGACGGCGGTCGGCGAGGCCCGGGCGAAGCTCGGCGCCATCGCCGTCCTCGTCAACAACGCGGGCATCGCCGAATCGGCTCCCTTCGCCCGCACCGACCCCGACCTCTGGGAGCGCCATCTGCGCGTCAATGCGACCGGCCCCTACCTGCTGACGCGCGCCGTCTTGCCCGCGATGCTCGAGCGCCGCTGGGGGCGGGTGATCAACATCGCCTCGCTCGCCGGGCTCCACGGCGCTTCGTACGTGACCGCGTACACCGCCTCCAAGCACGCGCTCGTCGGCCTCACCCGGGCGCTCGCCGCCGAGGTAGCCGGCACGGGCGTGACCGTCAACGCCATCTGCCCCGGGTTCGCCGCGACCGATCTCACGTGGGAGAGCGCCCGGAAGATCGCGGCCAGGACGGGGCGATCGTTCGAGGAAGCGGTCGAGGCGATGGCGCGGCTGAATCCCGGACGGAGGCTCGTCGAGCCGACCGAGGTGGCCGCGGTGGCGGCCAAGCTGCTCCACGACGACGCGACCAACGGCGAAACGATCGTGCTGGACGGTACCCAGTAAGGAGGCCCAGATGACCCGCCAGATCGCGCTCCACAACCCGCCCTCGCTCATGAAGCCCGTGGGCTTCTCCCACGCCGCCGAGACGCGCGGCGGCCGCATGCTCTTCCTCGCCGGCCAGGTCGCCAAGGACCGTGACGGCCGCGTGGTCGGCAAGGGCGACCTGGTCGCCCAGTTCCGGCAGGTCTGCGAGAACTTGAAGACGCTCGTCACCGCCGCCAACGGCCAGCTCACCGACGTCGTGAAGCTCACCATCTACGTGCTCGACGCCGGGGAGTTCAAGCGGCAGGGTCAGCCGATCGGCGTCGTCTACCGCGAGTACTTCGGCAAGCACTTCCCGGCGATGACGCTCGTCGGTGTCCGCGATCTCTACGACGCGTCGGAGGGCTGCCTGATCGAGATCGACGGATTCGCCTGCCTCGCCGAGTAGCGCGGCCCTCGACGCCGTGACATGAGCCTCTCGGGGCCGCGCGTCCGCCACCCGCTGCCGCCGGCCCGCTGGCCGACGCGCGAGGCGGCCGCCGGGTCGCGCTGGTTCTCGCCGATCCGGATCGGGCGGAGCCTGACCGCCCTCGAGCGCACCTGGGTACCGGCCATGGTGCCGTGGCGCGCGACCGACGACGGGCTCGTGACGCCGGAAGTCCTCGACTGGTACGCGCGGTTCGCCGACGGGCAACCCGGCGTCCTCGTCGTCGAGGCGACCGGCATCCGCGACATCGCGAGCGGGCCGCTGCTGCGCATCGGCGACGATCGGTTCGTTCCCGGGCTGCGGGCCCTGGTCGACACGGTGCGCGAGCACAGCCGGGGCCGGACGCGGCTCTTCATCCAGATTCTCGACTTCGTCACGGTCCGGCGGCGGCCGGAGCCGGAACGATTCTTCGGCCGCTATCTCGAGGTGACCGATGCATTGCGCGGCCAGCTCGCCCTCTGGCTCGACGACCCGCGCTGGCGCGAGGCGCCCGATCAGAGCGTTCGTGAGTTTCTCCGCGCCGCCGACCGCGTGACCATCGAGACCGTGCTGAACGACCGCGAGCTCGAAGCGCTCGACTACGGGTATCGCGAGCGCATCTGGGACACGCAACTGCCGCACATTCAGGAGCTGCCACGGGTCCTGCCCGGGCTCTTCGCGGACGCCGCGCGGCGCGCGCGCGAGGCGGGATTCGACGGGGTCGAGCTGCACTACGCCCACGCCTACACGATGGCGTCGTTCCTCTCGCGGCTGAACACCCGCCGTGACGGCTATGGCGGCTCGCGCGAGAACCGCGCGCGGCTGCCGCTGGAGGTGCTCGCGGCTGTCCGCGCGCGCGCCGGCGAGGACTACGTCGTGGGCATCCGCTATCTCGGCGAGGAGGCGATCGAGGGCGGCAGCGACCTGGACGACGCGGTCTGGTTCGGCGTGCGGTTCGCCGGGGCCGGCGTCGACTATCTGTCCGTCTCGAAGGGCGGGCGATTCGAGGACGCGAAGCAGCCGAAGATCGGCGAGGCCGTCTATCCTTACACCGGCCCGTCGGGCTACGAGTGCATGCCGACGGTTCTCTCGGACGCGGGCGGCCCGTTCGGCCGGAACGTCCCGCTCGCCGCCGCGATCCGCCGGGCGATCCGCGACGCCGGGTGGCAAACGCCGGTCGTGACGAGCGGCGGCATCGCGACCTTCGATCAGGCCGAGGCCATCCTGGAGCGGGGCGAGGCGGATTGCGTGGCGGCCGCCCGCCAGACCCTCGCCGATCCCGACTGGTTCCGGAAAATCCGGCTCGGGCACGGCGATCGGGTGCGGCGCTGCGAGTTCACGAACTACTGCGAGGGGCTCGACCAGCGCCACAAGCAGGTCACGTGCAAGCTCTGGGATCGGGCGTTCGATCCCGCCGATCCCGCGGTCAGTCTCGCGAGCGACGGTCGGCGCCGCCTGAGCGCGCCGCCGTGGTCGCCTCCCGACGAGGGCTGACTCGGGCAGACTTCCCGTGGCGTCCTGCCCGATGCCCCGGAGCGTTCGATGCCGGCTGGCCTTCGACCACACGAAAATCGGGCGTGACCCGGCTGGCCCGCCGGATGCACAATGCGCTCCGCGAAGAAACTACGGACGGAGGCGCGCGATGGCGATCGACATGAAGGAGCCGGCGGTGAGGGCTCCCTGGCCACCGAAGGAAGAGAACGATCCGCTCTACCGCTATCCCAAGCCGTATCCCGTGGGAAGGGCCAAGGGCGAGAGCTTCTTCACGATCGCGCGCAAGCACAAGGTCGGCGCCGCCGACCTCGTCAAATACAACTTTCAGACCAAGAATTCCGGAGAGATCAACTGGTACCTGGCCAACTACGTCGGCTGTCCCGCCCCGAAGCACGGCCAGCGGTACTTCGAGTTCGCCGGCGCGCCCTACGACCCCGTGAAGAACACGGGTGTCATCTTCATTCCCATGCACGGCGATACGTCGTCGAACGCCCTCAACCGCTTCGGCGAAAAGATCGTCGAGAACTACAACAACACGACCAACAAGGAGCCGGGCGGGCTGTGCTACGAGACCTGTTACAACCGGGTCAAGGTGGCCGCCCGAGCCGTCGGCGTCACGATCCCGGGCTGGAACGACGGCAGCACGTTCAGCATCATCTGGGGCACCCTGATCGCGCAGAAGGGCTGGGAGGACGTGCCCGACGAGTACAAGGGCCGCGGCGCTGCCGGCGCCATGGCCTGGAAAGGACTCGGGACGCTGGTCGACATGCAGGGTATCTGGCGCGGCGATCTCGAGCCGGGCGCGGTCATCCAGGTCTGGGGAAGTGAGGCCGACTTCGAGAACGCCAAGGCCGGCAAATCGGCGTTCGGCCACTCGTTCATCTTCCTGAACTACATCTACTCGGGCTCGGCGATCACCGGGATGGCCATCGCGGACCAGGGCTACGAGAGCGGCGAGCCTCTCGCGAAGAACGAATGGGGCGTCTGGATCGGCGCCAATCTCTTCAAGAAACCGGCGCCATCGACGAGCACCCCCGCTCCGTGAGGTAGGTGCAATCAGGGGTTGATCGGTCATCCTGCGCTGCGGTGCTCTCGAGCGCTCAGCCCGATGCGCTCCCGACGGGCATTGCGAGCGGCTGCCGCTACGTGGAAGGCGTGAAGAGCTCCAGCTCATGGCCATCGAGATCCTCGAAGTAGACGGACGTTCCCGGTATCCAGCTATGGGAGATCGGGCCTCGGGTCGGCACACCACACTCGCGGAGGACAGCAGCAGCCCGTTCGAGATCAGACTCGTTCACCGTGAAGGCGAAGTGGTAGCTGGGGAACTCACCGTCGTGCTCTTGAAGCACAATCATCCCGGCTGCGCCCGCGACTCGAAGGAACAGCCACTTTCTGCGCTCGTCCCGAAGGCCCACCCGTAGACCGAGAACGTCTCGGTAGAACGACTCGGCTCTCTGGAGTTGTCGCACAGGAATCGCGATCTCGTAGAGACCTCGAGTCGAGAGCATCGCTCGCCTCCAAACGAGCCTGCGCTGAATCTGGATTCGGGACGCTACTGCTTCTCTTTGATGGCCGCCCTCACCTTCGCTGCCATCTCGGGCGGAATCGCCGTCATCTTGTGCGCCGCCCTGGCATGCTCCGCCCCTTTGGCCATTACTTCAGCCTCGTCCTTTCCTTCAATGACCGCATTGCAGCCCGGCATCAAGTCACCGCACCTGAGCACCTTCGCCATGATTGGCCTCCCTCCGATGTTGCTTCGTCATGATTGAGCGTGACATCAGATCCCACCAGCCACAATACGCCTCGCTTGGGTACCATGCCCGCCGTTGGTTCTGCTGCTACACGAGCTTAGGGCTGCACCACGGCCAGAGCGTGGCCGTCCGGGTCCCGGATCAAAAGCCCTTTCGCGAACCCGAGTGCTCTGTCGGCCGGGGCCACAATGCCGGGCGACAGCATCGCGCAGGGGCTACCGCGAATCACTCGCGCCACCGCCTCGGCGTCCTGGCTGACCAAAGTCGTCTGCCAGTGGGCAAGATCGTTGGCGCGAGTATCCGCCGGTACCGCCCGCCCGTCCCGCGGGGTCAGGTACTCCAGGAACTCGACGCCCGGACCGGCCGGCGCCCGGAGCGCCGTGATGCGGAGGCGGGCGCCAAAGACGCTGTTCAGGCGCTCTTGCTCCGGCCCGTAGTTCTCGCTCTCGCCTGCCACTCGAAGGCCGAGCGTATCCCGATAGCATCGAAGGCTCTGCGCGGTATCGCTGACGACGATCGCGGTGTGGTCGATGCCAAGGAAGAGGCGATCGCTCCGGCGCCACTTCGGATCGCCCTTGCCGGCCGGGAACCACAAGATCTCGAGCGGGTGGCCGTCCGGGTCCTTGAAGTAAAACGCGCGGATCCCGCCCGCGCTTATGTTCCAGTCGGGGAGGCGCTGAGGCGCCGGCGAGGCGTGCTCGACGCGATGCTGGCGAAGTGACGCATAGGCGCGGTCCATGTCGCTCACGATGATCGCGATGTGTTGAAACCACCGGTCGTGGCTCCTTGAATCGACCGGGATCGGCCGTCCCCGCGGCGTCAGGTACTCGGTCAGCTCGATCGCTTCGTCGCCGAGGCGCATCCGTACGACGCGCATTCGAAGTCCGAAGACTCCCTGCAGGCGCTCGTAATCCTCCCCCACGACCTCCACATCCGAGATCTTTTCGAACCCCAGGACGCCCGAGTAGAACGCGGTCGAACGCTCCATGTTCCCGACCGTCATCCCGACGGCGCCGACCGCCCGAATCAGCCCGGCGGGCTGCGCCTCCGACGCCCGTTCCAACGGAAGGCCGAAGCAGACAGTCAGAAACACCAGAGCCCCGGCGAGCATTCGTCTCGGAGTCATGACGACTCCTCCAGTCTCCTCTGGAGGCTTCACGTTACTTGAGGCGCTCGAGCAGGTGATCCCCGACGCGAAGCGCGTTGGCCATGACCGTGAGCGCCGGGTTTACCGCT